>Ga0099364_10004404_pt1 | contig 21356 bp, 11 predicted proteins | sample TergutTh196P3_FD_73070 | JGI IMG/M metagenome (GOLD analysis project Ga0099364, IMG submission 73070) | Microcerotermes parvus P3 segment gut microbial communities from Pointe-Noire, Republic of the Congo - Th196 P3 | ecosystem: Host-associated > Arthropoda: Insects > Digestive system > Gut ... | reverse complement strand
CCTACTGGTCGGACTACAATCTCAAATAAGTCTAAATAAAAAACACAAGCAAAGTAATTACCATAAACAAGAAGTAAATCAGAAGAGATCCAACGTATAACAGATGCAAAAAAATTCAACGGATAACTATAAAATTCGCTACCATCTATATTAAAAATAACAAAATAATCATAATCATAACTATCAGGACTTATTGTAAGTTTTTCGCTATTGGGAGACCAACTAATTCCATTTATATTACGATACTCAAAATTTTGCCAGAGCGATACAGTACTGTTCCAAGGAAAAACCTCTAGTTTAACCGCAGATAGATTACTAGTTCGGTGGTAAATGGCTAAAAATTCACCATTAGGTGACCATCTACCACCACCACCTGAGGATATAGTATAAATTCTAATAGGAACAGTAGATGAGGTATTATAAACCGAAATATTACTACCATTAAACACTGCTAAGATATTCTCAACTGGGTGCCAGTCAAACCAATTTAGCCATCCTGTAGTAGTCGGAGAGATTCTAACAGACCCAGTAGAGGCTAACCAAATAACTAATCTAGTACCACTCGATGCCCTACTTCTAGCTGCTATAAATTGTTCATCTGATGACCATAAAACTTCTTCAATATTATTAACTCCAAAAGCGGAACTTTGCCATATAAGATCACCATCAATATTAAACAGCCTAAAATTAGCACCCACAGATGTAGCATATGTTATAGCATAAAATTGACCACTTGGGCTCCAATAAGGAGATCTTGTGCTAGTATAACTATTATAAGTAGTGTAATCGGCAAAAATCAAACCATCATAGGGACTGAACATATAAACTTTAGGATTAGTTTCAATTCTAGTAGAACGAGTTAATAATAAACGAGAACTATCGGGAGACCAGCTAAAATCGTATTCCACCATGTGATCAGAAAAACTAAGATATTCATACAAAACAAGATCACCTGATAAGGTAAAAATAGAAAGATAAATTTGATAAGAAGATTCATAAAGAATTGCTAAAAATTTACTGTCAGGAGACCACTGAATACCATAAATGTCAAAAGGATTAAGAATATCAAAAACAGTTCCATCAGAGATAAAATCTATTGATAGCATATTTATATCAAACTCTTCTGGGATATCAAATTCCACAGAAATTTTAGTATTTAAATCTAACTTACTTGATATTAGCTGAGTTTGATAGATAAACCTACCATCTTCAGCAAAAATGATATTTTTATCATCTTTATAAGAGATATTCCAGGAAACAACATCTACTAAAAAATCAAAAGTCAATAAATACGTATCATAGGAAAAACCATCTCGTACAGCTAAAGAAATAATATTTAAAAATGGATGCAAACTATGATAACCAGAATAAGACAAGTCCATATTCATAATACCATCATCATAAGAAGAAGGGATAATTCCATAAATATTACCAGAAAAATCCTTTAATAAAAAGCAATACATGCCAAATGCATAAGCATGATGGACTAAGAATTGATTATCTGGAAAAATTACAGGAGATGTTAAATCATAAATGAAATCACTTTCATACACTAGAGATTTTGTAGAAAAATTCCAGATTTGGTATAAATAATCGTGCCAACCTGCCACAAAAGCTATAAAATATTCTCCATTAGGAGACCAGTAAGCACCTGTATACAAAGCACTGGGTGTGGTTTGAAATAAAATAGAACCAAATTTATCAAGAACTCTAACAAACCCATCTATTGGACTTCCTCCAGAATAATAGTAATAATACGTCACCAACAGGTATTCGCCGCAGGGAGACCATGCAATGTCCCGTATAGCATTCAATGTCCCATTATGTTGAAATAGCGTAGAAATTACAATACCAGAAGAAATTTCTAAAATTTGTAAACTTTTCAAAGAAGTATTATTAGTATCGTTATAGACAGCAAGATAATTACTAGGGTACCATACAAATTTAGTAATTGGACGCTCAAAATCAAAAGTATAAGTAAGTTCACAATCTACACTATATATTAAAATCTGACTATTATTTGATTTAGGAATAATTGCAAAATATTTCCCACATCCCGAAAAAGACAATAAATATGAATCAAAAGCGCCTAGTATACTGTTAGAAGAAAGATTTAGGACATCTAACAATATTATAGCCCATGAAGCTGAAAATAAGATATATTTACTATCAGGAGACCAAGAAATCCACTCTATAGACACATTTTCGACAAATTGTCCGTAGTAAACACGACTGCCATCTAAAGAGCATATAATTATTTCGCCATAATAAGTACCAATAGCATAATAATTGCCGCATGGAGAGAAAGTTATATATTCACCCCTAGAGTTTGGATTAGCATTTATAATTTGGTGAGGAAGGATACTAAGAGTATTTTCCTTCGAAAAAGAATTATCAAATGTCTCATATACATCATCTCTGGAACCAAAACTATTTAAAGCATAAATAGTATTACTAAACTCTGATTTAATAAAATCTTCTTTATGTTCAACAATATCAAAATAGCCATTGCCGTGTCTTAGAAAAGAATTACATTCACACCCTCCATAATCCTCACAATCACAATAACCAAGGTATTCTTCACAACCACATTGTGCTGAGACAAACCCGTATCTTTCCCAATCATAATGAGGTTTCAATCCATGTCTAACCTCTAATGTCTGTTCCACATCGAAATCTCCAGATATAGGAGGAAGGGGAGGCAAATCTCTTATAAATACTGTAGATTCATCTTCCTTATCATCATTTAAGGAATCAAATAAAACAACAATATTTGTAGCATTTCTATTAGGACCACTCATAACCCTAGTACGATAAGTAATTACGATATTGTCGTCGATTTCTTCAAATTCCCAAACAATGGAGCGAGAATCATTTGATAATTTTACAGGAATACTAGAACTTTCTGGAACATAAAATAGGCCATCAGGAAGATTATCTGTAATTGTAATATTTTTAGCCGAACTTGTACCATCATAAGAGATTTCTATCATATATTCAATACTTTCTCCTATACCTGCTTCCGAAACGCCAGCAGATTTAGATATTTCAAGACCGTAGAACCAAATCTCAATATCTACAGAACTAGAAGTCGATACCTCTGAATCAAATCTTTTATAAGTCAAAACAGCAGTATTAACATATTCTCCAGTGACAATGCCTTCACAAACTATATAAATATCACCTAAATCAAACTCACCTGATACAGTTCCAAAATCTATAACTAATTCACCAGAAAATCCTGACAAGTCTAGAAAATTAGCAGAATTAACTAGAGTTCCGCCAATACTTACTGAATAATTTTGAGAAGTTACAGGAATATCTAGACTTCGCCAAGCTAATCCACTAGGCAAATCATCCGTTAAAATAAAGTCAGTTAGTCTTAAATCAGATTCATTTTTTACACCAGATATAACAAATTCTACCATTTCATTTCTTTTTATCATAGCTCTATCAGCAGATTTTATTATATCAAAATACGGAACATCTTCAAGATTTACTCGGAATTCAACAGAAATTTCATAAGGGTCACCCGAATAATTATAAGATAAAGTAGCATTATTTGTAGCCACTAAATCAATATCATAATCTCCATTGAACAGATAATTCAATACTATTATATCACCCAAAGAAAATTCAGATGAAACTGAACCAAAATTTATTCTAAATCCACGAGCATTAGCAGGAGCAATCAGATTTTGGGGAGAAGATGAGGAATAAGAGCCATATGATGACCAAGTATCACTAACCAGATATTCAATTGAATAATTTACAATGTCTCCAGATAGCGCAGGGATTTCAATACTTACCAAATCCATATTATCTGATATAATATCCTCAATTACATAATTATCCACGGACAAGAATATGGGGACGTCAAAACGAGATAATTCAAACTGAACAATATCGTCTATCCTATAGGATGATTCAGGTGAAGTTTTTGCAATGGATGGATAGGGAATACCACTAAATGTAATACCATCTCTAGCAGAAGAACTATATGGCAATCCATGCAACAAGAAATTTAAAAATACTTCATTTTCTACATAACTGCCATATTTAAACTCATTATTATATTTATAGTCCACAGTTATTACATTATTTAGACCGAAATTAGGAGGAACTCTACCAAAATTTATCCTAAATTCTTGAGAATTATAAGAAGATAAATCCACAGAAACCATAGAGGAAGCTTCATAATCATCCACTTTTATCCATTCATCCGAAGAAAATACTTCTATAGAATAAGTAATATCAGAACCATTTGACAAAATAGGAATGGAGATAGAATCTAAATTAACATTTTTAGTTGCAACATCGGATATAACTAAATTATCAATATAACTGGAGGTATAGTTATGAAAATTAGATATCTGAAATGGAAGTAATGCAGTGAATGGCAATTCAGAGTTTACAGCCTTCTTAGAGATATTAGGAGAAGATATATTCCTAACTGTCATATTTACAGATGAATTAGCAGAATATTCACGACTAAACAGAGAAAAACTTAACTTAACCTCGTTATCTACTCGCATATTTGTCAAATCTCCATTATATCTATACTCTGCTCGAATAATATTTCCCATACCAAAATTATAAGGAACTGTCCCAAAATTTACCCTAAAACCATAGGAATCAAAAGTGGTAAAATCAATTATATTTTCAATATTTGACTGATAACTACCAATCAGCACCCAAGAACCATTAGCATAATATTCGACAAAATAAGTTAAATTTCCAGAATTAGCTAAAGACGGGATAACTAATTTAGTTATGACAGAATTGTTTGATGAAAAATCCTCTATTGTATAATCATCAACAGATGTTCTATTAGTATTTTGAAATGTCCTTAATTCAAATGCTAAAATAGAATCTATAGTAGCTGAAGTTGCCAAAGCCCTTTTGGTAATTTGAGCAGCAGGTCTAGGTAAAAGACCCGCATTAAATCCTGTTATAATATTGCTAGCAGCAGTTAAGTCTTCATAAACCAAATTATAGGAAACAGTTGACCAACCATCAACATCTACAACACTTCTACCCAGTGAATTTAGTATGCTATATACCTCGTCTGTAAATCCAACATACCCAGTAGGGAGTAAAGCACGGATATAATACTCACCATCACCAGAAACTCGATATGCAAAATTTCCGCTAGAATCCGTTCTAACAATAGTCAATAAATCAGAATCTTTGTATATTTCAACAGAAACATTTCGAGCATTTACCTCTCCTGTGTCTTTTCTACCATTATTATTTGCATCCTCAAAAACATTACCACGCAATTCAACAATAGTTTCTTGGACCGTTATTGTGATACTATTACTATCTCTACTAAGAGCACTAGCAGTACTCGAATTATAATTAAAGTCGCTGATAATTCTACCATGCAAGGGAGCCTGCCAATACGTGAATATTTTAAGATATTCACCTGCTTGTAAAGTATAGCTAGGACTAAATGTGATTATAACTGAAGAACCAGAATAATCCACAGAATAATTTGAGGAAGAAATAGGAGTAGTTGAGCCATTTCTATATACAGCAATATCATCATCACTTAAATAAATAGGAGTAACTGTGGAACCTCTAGGATCGCTAGTAGAAGGTTTTAAATGATTTATAACTATATTATTCATACTATTAGTAGCATAAACATTACTAACCAGATAGAATCTACCACCTGACCTAATCGTACCTGTAAGCGTCTCTGAACCCAATAAAGTCGTCGAAAATCTATGCGTTACATCAGAATTGTAATTTGTATGATCAGTTAAGATAAACGTATTTGTATTAAATTTAACTGTATTTCCTATAACCTCAAAAGTATAATTATCCCAAGCACTATCCTGCATAATATGGGTATAATCTGGTAAATAAGTTAATTCAGGATATGTTAGTAACACATCACTATTTAGAATTATTGTACCATCATTCACAGGATTGATATTTTGCAAAGCATTATAATTAGTAAAAGCAGAATCAATTCTTACCACAAAATAAGTTCTAGAATACAAAGTAGCATCTAAAGTAATAGTAACTTTCTGTCGAGAATTACCATCTATTGATATCATTTCGGTGGAAATACTAGCTATTCTAAACGCCTTACCTTGTGTGTTATAACCCGATATTCGAGGATTACCTGTATAGTATACACCTCGTGGTAACGTTATATCCAATACTAGTTGTGTTATTTCAGGATAAACCATACTATTGCTCTGACCTATAGTAGTTTGCCAAGTAATCACATTATCTTTTACCGTACCTCTCTTATCCAAGTAAGATTCCAACAAATTACTCACTATATTTATATCCGCAAAGCACCTGTACAGATAAGTACCATAAGTAGATAAATCATAGGAAATAAGTTCAGACGCGAGAACGCCTGTATAATTAGAAGCCGAAACAGACAAAACTTGAGCCTTAGATGCACTGTCATATACCATCAATGACGATACAGGTCTAAAAGAAACAAAAGTTTTACCTGCCAAAGAAGGATTAGGACGCAAATAACCATATATTGTATAATCTGAAAAAGTATTTACAATCATTCCACTTAAATTCTTATAAACTACACGCCAACTAACAACAGGTCTAGATAATGTAGTAAAATCTATAGTAGTCGAAACAACACCGACATCTGTACGAATAAGGGTATATGATGAATCACCCTCATATCTGACATAAACATCACCCTTGATACCAACGGCTTCAACATTCTGCAACACTATACTTGTAAAGTAATACTGATGATCCTGCAACCTTATAAGACCATCTTGCATAGTTTGGACATACATAAGATCATTTGTAACCTCATAATCCACAGGATCTGTCTCACTGTTTTTAATAGCTCTAGTATAATACTGAAACGGGATTTCTCTTAAAGCTATACCGTCCATACTCATATCTACACGAGACCAACTACTTATAGCATAATTGTCGCCATCATATTTAAACTTAAAATTACTCAAATTACTGGTTATAGAACCACCAGATAATACTGATGAAGTAGTAGAACCTCTATAAATTCCATTATAACTTATAGTGTTTGTAATAGTTGGAGAAGTGTTTATCGCAGACAAAGGAATTCTAACAGTATACATCATATAGCCAGTTGTATAAGTCGAAGATGTATAAGTAACCACTTGACCAGAAGCCGTATTAGTAATTGAGAAACCAGGGTCAATTTCTCCTGTATTAGCATTATACAGTGTTCTAGTCATATAAGTGGTATTTGTACCCCATCTAGCATGACGAATTTCAGCACCACGAGGAAGATTATCAATTACAATCGACTGACTTATTGATCTTGATCTTTCTACTTCCGTCAAGTAGGCTATTCTATAATTTACCCAATAATAATTATCTCTATTTTGAATTGGCTCTCCAGGAGGTAAAGAAGCTACAGTGTGCGCTGATTTAGCTATAACATACGAAGATCTAACTGTACGCATAACAATGCTTAAAGATTGATAATAGTAGCTATGTTCAGACCAATCAAAATCACCACTTTCATATTGAACACGAATATTATTTTGAGAAAAGATACCATCAGCATTTATAGGAAGAAGTGGAACAACACTATCATAATTAATGACAATATTTCCCATAGAACCAGCAGATAGCGTTCTAGTACTTCTAACCCAGAAATGAGTATCTGTGACCCCATCCAAAACAAATGCGCCACCAGAACCAATAGTTACAGTGGAACCTTGTAAACGATCTATCCTAAATCTAGCCTGTTCAACATCATTGCCACCAACATAATATTCTACAATAGCAATATCTCTTTTGATAGAATTGTGAGCAATAACGTGATCAACAGCACTACTTGTACTATCTCTCCACCTAATATTTGTAGATATTGTGGCCCCAAATAATCTCGGACTTCTTGACATATCAGAACGGGAATTAGCAAAACTAGCCGCAGTTATCGGATAGATTTCATTGTTAATTACAGATATACCCTCTATAGTAGGAGTGTAACCACCAAAAGAACCTGACCCAGTGACCTGCCAAGTGATATAAAAATATGATGAGATATCTTCGACTGATATCTCAAAATAATCATCATATAAAGTCAGTGGAATAGGAGAATCCGTGTTACCAAAAACTTGCATAGAATTTAGAACATATTCATGACCATACGGAACAAAATCAGAAACAGTTATATCTAAATCACTCAAGATTTCCATGTCAGGAGTAAATGTTAAATAAAAATCTATGACATTTATTGGGTCAATGTGAACAGATTCTAACTCTTCCAATTCCAGTTCCAGTTCTTCCTCTTCTTCAAGCCATTCAGAAAAATAAATTTCGTCTTCAAATTCGTCAGAATCATCAAAATCTTCCAAAATGGTTATTGCACTATCATAAATGGAGAAATTATCAGGAACTTTTGACATATCATAAATATTAAACGAATCTTCTAAAGTTTCACTTGAATCTACATTACTCCATTCAAAGGGATCATAATTTTCCCAATCGAAATCTGAATCATCAAAATACCACCAATCATCTTCATTATCTGTATTATTTAAATCAATTACCTCGAAAATCTCTCCTAGAAGATTTTCAATAGGCTGATAATTGAATTGGTCATAATCTGGAAAATAGAAACCATTCTCTACTTCGATAATCTCTATTTCAGTGGCAATTTCTCCATCACCAAGTAAGTGATAGTCCATGTAATCATCGTAATTATACTCATCTATTCCATATAATTCTCCTAATTCGGGAAATTCAGGTAAAATAAAATCATTCTGTAATTGCTGCTCATGCCTAAATACATAAGTCCAAATAGATCTGTCATGAATAACAAGAGATTCTGAATCTTCTAATGATTCTTCCTCAGAATCGAAATCAAAATCAAAAACAGAGGAAGAATAACCAAAATTAGAAAAATCCGACCCAAAAGGATCATCAAATTCAGTGCCAATCAAACCTAATTCCCAGGGATCTTCATTGTCATTGGAAAATAAATTACCACTAGTTGGGAATTCAAAAGGTTTATTGTCATTTTTCTGCAACTCCTCTACCTTATCCCAAAAATCAGGGTCATTAGGATCCATATTTTCTAATATATTAGATTCCAAAGCAGAAACAACACCGATAGTTGGAACAAAATAAATAAAAAGCATAATGACAAATAAAATAAACGAAATTAGTTTTGTATTCTTAGAATACATAAATAATACCCCCAAACAAAAGGAGAGGTGATTTCTCACCTCTCCTGTAAATTAAATATATAACTAAATTAAATTATTTTTCGATTGAGATTCCTGTAATTTTATAATTTTCTCAATAGAATCATTATCTAATCCGCTCAGTCTCATTGCTTCAATCATCTCCTCAATGCCTTCTCTTTTTGCAAAGTTTAAAGCTAATCTTTCTTCCAAAAGAGCATTTTCACGCATCTCAATCCGACTTTTAAATATTTCATCAGTATTTAATCTTTTCACATGTTCTAAAGCTTTATAGATCTCAATGTTTTCAGAATTTTCAAGCTCAGAAAGATCTTCGTATGTTTCTGCGCCTATTAATTTTAGCCATAATTCTATTTTTTTACTCTTATCTATCTCTTTAGGAAGTTTATCTAACTCAAAAAAATGTATAGCAAGTCTATCGGTTAATATTTCATTTCTTGTAATTTCCTTCAGAGCAAAATGTGAATGATAACTTGAATGACTAAACAAATTAAAATTAATAAAGCTAATAACGATTGTTTCTGGCAGCAAAGTAAAGTCATCGCCACTTATAAGCGATTCTGAAAATAATCTAGACCAATAAAATAATGCTCTATTCTGAAAATTACCTTGATGGCTTAACTGGATTTCAATACCGATAATTTTACCTTTAATATTAACTTTTAAATCAAGTCTACAAAATTTATTACTTATATCTTGAGGTAAAATCTCTGTATTACCAAGCCGTATATCCTGGATATCATCCATAGAAATATTAAGAGATGCAGAAATTAGGGCTTTTAATATTTGAGTATCCTCCGAAAATATCTTTTTGAAAGCTAAATCTATCTTTGGACGGACTGCTAATCTACCCATACAAATCTTCACCCTTCCTTAATTTAATTTTATAACTATGATTGCGATTTACGCAGGTTTATAATTTTCTCGATAGAATCATTATCTAATCCACTCATTTTCATCGCTTCAATCATCTCCTCAATGCCTTTTTCTATACCTTTTTCTATACCTTTTTCTTCTGCAAAGTTTAAAGCAGATGCTTCATTTAATAAAGCATCTTCGTAAATCTCTAATCTCTCCTTAAAACTCTCATCAGCATTTAACATCTTAATATAACTTAATGCTTCCTTTATAGAGGAATTATCAAATTTTTCTAGCTCATATAGATCTTCATATGTTTCGGAACCTATTAACCTCAACCAAGGTTCTATTTTATTGTTTTCATCTATTTCCTTTGGAAGCTTGCCTAGCTCAAAAAAATGAATAGAAAGCTTATCAGTTAATACTTCATTACGAGTAGATTCTTTTAAAACAAAATGTGAGTGATAATCTGAATGTCCAAATAGATCAAAGTCTATAAAACTTATAACTATTGCTTCTGGTAATAACCTAAAATTATTTCCTTTATCTAAGGAACTAGAAAATAATCTAGCCCAATAGTATAACGCCCTATTTTGAAAACTACCTTGATTACTTAACTGAATTTCAATATCTACAACTTTACCTTTCATATTTATTTTTAAATCAAGTCTACAAAACTTATTATCTAAATCTTGAGGCAAAATCTCCGTATTACTTAATTGCATATCTTGAATTTCGTCCACAGATATATTTAGAATTGCCGAAAGAAGAGCTTTTAAAATTTGCTCATTCTCCGAAAATATTTTTTTAAAAGCTAAATCCACCTTTGGGCGTACTGCTAATTTACCCATACTATACCTCCATTCCATAACTATAAATTTAATTCACGCAAATCAAATTCAATACCATCTACAGATACTAGGATTTCAGACAAATTTTTATCCTTCAGTCTTGTATTACCATACCAACACTCAATAATGTTTGAATCTTGTTCTATATACCAGTGTTCGGTTGTAGGACTCGTAGAATATAAATACTTTTTAAAATATTTATCTTTTGGAGAATTACTATCAGTCCAAATCTCTACAACTAAATCAGGGCATCCTGCAATCCTTGTTTCCATTTTATTTATTAAATAACTATTATTCTTAAAATACATATAATCGGGTGTCACAGAATTCAAGTGATCGAGTGTGTTACTTAAAAACACAGAAGTGTCACAAATGTCCAAAAGATTTATCAATACACAAGAGTGTATATCTCTTATACCATCATAATACACTAACGACGAAGATTCAGAAAATTTACGCAATTCCTTTTTTCTGGCAAGATTAAACGTATAAAAAGAAAGAAAATCTATAATATCGCCATGTCTTGCTGTGGTGCCAAATTCGAAAACACTTTCCATATAAGTTCCTCCATTCTATAACTTCCAATGACGTAAATCAAATTCAATACCATCTCTAGAAACCAAGATATCAGACATATTCTTGTCTTCTAATCTCTCTTTACCATACCAACATTCTATGGTATTTGAATCTTGCTCTATATACCAATGCTCTGTTGTATCACCTGTGGAGTATAAAAACTTTTTAAATTGCCTGTCCGCAGGATAATTACTCTTAGACCAAATTTCTATAATTAAATCGGGATATCCCACAAGTTTAGTCCCGATTTGATTTATCAAATACTTATTATTCTTAAAATGTATATAATCAGGCGTTATAAAGTTTAAATGATTGATTACATCTTCTAGAAATAGAGTAGGGTCTTGAATTTCATTAACATCAATAAGTCTACATAAAGTTAAGTCTTTTATATCACCATAATATGATAAGGATGCAGATTCAGAAAATTTACGAAGCTCTTCCCTTTTTAATAAATCACCTACAGAAATCGTTAGAAAATCTAATATATCACCATGCCTTGCAGTAGTACCAAATTCAAAAACATTTTCCATACAATTTACCTCCTATAAAGCTAAATAACGAAGATCGAATTCAACATTATCTTGAGTTCTAAGTATATGAGCCAAATTTTGATCTTTTATTCTTTCAGTACCATGCCAACATTCAACAATATTCGAATCTTGATCAATATACCAATGTTCAGTAGTATCACTCGTACTATAAAGATATTTTAAAAAATCCCTATCAAAATCAACATTAGATTTTGACCAAATCTCTACAATTAGATTAGGAAAGCCAGCAATTATTGTTTCATTGTCATTTACAATAAATTTATTAGAATTAAAATGCATATAATCTGGAGTGACTAAACCTAGCATATTTATCGTAGATTTTGTAAAATCTTCTATATCAGATATAGCAGAAATATCAACTAATTCACAGGACTTAGGTACCTTTTTCTTACCCCAATAAACCAAAGAAGCTGATTCAGAAAAATGTTCTAACTTTTTAGCAAAAAACAATTCTAAAATAGAATTTTCTAAAAGACCTAATAACCTCCCGTGACGAATAGTGGAACCCATTTCCATAATATTATTTATCGCAAATCTCCTCCATCCTATAAAGCTAAATAGCGTAAATCAAATTCGATATTATCTTGAGTAATTAATATATTTTTTAAATTTTTATCATTAAGTCTATTTTTACCATACCAACACTCTACTATATTCGAATCTTGTTCTATATACCAGTGTTCTGTGACATTGCCTGTGCTATATAGGAACTTTTTAAACTGCCTGTCCGCACTGGAATTTCCTTTAGATAATACTTCTACAATGAGATTTGGGTAACCAACAACTCTTGTTTCTATCTGATTTATCAAGTATCTATTGTCTGTAAAATGCATATAATCTGGTGTCACAAACCTCAAATAGTTTATCGTATCGGATAAGAATAAATCAGAATTTTGAATTTCTGTAACATCAATTAACGAGCATGACAATAAATCTTTTATATCTCCATAATAACCTAAAGACGAAGATTCAGAAAAGTTAATTAATTTATTCGCTAAAAATAAATCAAATACCGACTTAACTAAAAAATCCAATAATCGTCCGTGTCTTGCAGTAGTGCCAAATTCAAAAACACTTTCCATTTATTTTTACCTCCTATAGAGCTAAATAACGAAGATCAAACTCAATATTATCTTGAGTAATTAATATATCTTTTAAATTCTTATCACTAAGCCTATTCTTGCCATACCAACATTCAACTATATTTGAATCTTGCTCAATATACCAGTGTTCAGTTATATCGCTTGTAGAGTACAATAATTTTTTGAAATTTCTAGCAATATCAAAGTTATTTTCAGACCAAATTTCCACAATAAGATTAGGACATCCTGCAATTCTAGTTTCTTTTTCATTTAAAAGATAGGGATTGTCTTTTTTAAAAATATAAATAGTCTGGTTCTACATCACCTAAATCATTCATAATACTTTTGAAAGAGGATTTATCTTTTACTATAGCTAAATTAAGTAATTCACAATCTTTAGGTGAGGTTTTACTGCCTTGGTAGACTAATTTTATAGATTCTTGAAAATCTACTAGCTCATTTCTCTCAAACAAATCAAAAGATGATTTTAGTAAATATTTAATAAATCTACTATGTCTAACGGTAGTACCCATTTCAAAAATACTTTCCATACCAAATCTCTCCTAATTGATCTTGTTTTATATAAAGATTTTCAGCAGACGAAATACTTCTGCGTGATGACTTTAACCACTCAATGCAATCAATATTAATACTCATACACTAAAATTCCTTTATTAAACACTTCATTTTGAAGTGTAGCCCTACCAGATGCCGACAACTTTTTAAACTCTGTATCTGTATCAGCTATTATATCGAGTGAAATATTTCTATCGCATAAACCGAAATCTATATCTTGTATAACTTTCAACTTATCAATTCCATCACGCAGAATAATAAATAAATCAATATCGCTATATTCAGTAGGATTGCCAAAAGCGTATGAACCAAACAAATATATACGGATAACACCATTTATCTTTGAAATATACGAAATATAACGATCAAACTCCGACTTAATTTCACTATTCATTTGCAATACATTCATGGAAAACCTCCTTTACGAAAAATAATTCTAAAAAGCATCCATTTTAGATAACTCAGTAGTTATTTTTTGTACATCAGAAAGCGGAATATTTAATTGAGTAGAAATTTCAGAGGGTGTACGATTCATTTCCAAAAGTAATTCTATTTTACCCTTTATCCTACCTATCGCTTCGCCTTCCGCTATACCGGTAAGTTTTGCGCCTTCTAACATAGCATTTTCAAGATCTTCTTTACTAAACACCTTTGCCACCTCCTCTAAATTAGTTTCTAAATATTCTTTTAAAATATCTTTGGATATACACTCTTTTACTGCGAGAGAAACTGCTTCATCTCTCGTATAACCAAGAGTTTGATTCTGTTTTATGAGTTTAATTAAATAAGAATACCCATACAACGGGTGCATAGTACTTAATTTTTCCAAATTGTCTATATTCCTAACATCTAATACATATGCTTGTAAATCTAATTGAGCAGACTCAGGATGCTCAAATGCATCTCTCAAGTACAGTGTATTAGACGGAACAGGTTTAATGCCATTATAAATTACATAAAATCTAGGGGTGGGAAATTTAGACAAAGAATGAGAGTAAATTCCACCGTGACCAAGACGTTTACGGTACAAGTCAAATGCATAAAAACCAAATCTCATCGGCATATTAGGGTTCCATGTTGATTGATGCTCACAAAATACCAAAAATTGCTTATTTATTTCCACTACAAGATCATTAAATTTCTGATAAAAAATATCGTCATCATTTATGCGGATTTCATCATCACTTAAAGACGAAAGGTCAAGTTTAGTCAATAAATGAATTAATTCTCTCAGATATTTTTTATTTCTAAACAAATGTTTAAATACTGTATCGCCTAATTTCGACGAAGTGATAGAATCATCTTTATTTTCCATATTTTCTCCCGTTTTAATTTTATACTTTATTATATACGAAATATTGGTATAATCTAATTATAATCATATGTATTCAACCATAATTATTCCAAATAAAATAAAATGGACTGACAGAGTAAAAATACCCCATCAGTCCATTAAATATTAAGGAATAGGCTGTGAAATTAACGTTTCAGTCACTGCAATTACTTTCATATCAAATTCTACCTCAACTAAGGAATTTGAAGGCAAGGAATCGAACTTCCACCATACCACAGTATCATCTTCAATTAACTTAAACGTCGGTAAAATAGAAGGATTATCTATACCATCTACTTTAACTTGTATGGATGAATTATCTAATTCCATAAAAATACCTTCTGATGGCAAGAGATCTCGAAGAATGACATTATATGCCGTAACAGAAGAGGCTAAAGTATCTAAAGAAACAGTGTATTTTATAGTGTCGCCAATTAGGGCTATTCGAGAGTTAATTGGCGACCCAGAACTGATTATACTTGATGTTTTAGTCAAATTCAGAATAGCTTCACCCTCCGCTTCAATCCAAACAATATTAGTATCAATGCCACCAGTTTCTGGTAAAACTAAGGATTCAGTAAAGAAAGTAGCATAGTTTGAAATATCTATATAACCAGTTGGAGAAACTACTACCCCAATTTTAGCCCAAATCTTAACTTCCATTACTTCTTTAAATCCTAATGAGGGGATATAGAAAGAAACTGTTTTTTCATCTGGAGATATTGAGACATTACCCGTATGACTAATTATTTTAGGAGATAATGCACCAGATTCCAAGGAAAAGATATCATCTAAAGTATCTGTCAACCAAACATTTTCAACTGATGTTACTCCATGATTAGTCAATTTTATAGTATATTCAACAATATCATTCCTATGATAATAAGAATTAATACTACTTCCAGAATACTTTTCAACAAATTTTTCACCAACAATCAAACCACGACGAACCTCTACTCTTTCCGATTCAGCAACTAAATTAAATAAATCTGAATCAGCATGAGATAAATTAGCAAAGTTATAAATAATTAATTCAGGCGGGATAGAAATTATTTTAACCTCTATTATGATAGAAAATGTGGTATCGGATGCTATATCTAATACCCAAGATAACTCATTACCATTTTGTGTAACTGAAGCAGATGATGAGATAAATTCAAGATTAGATTGTAAATAATCGGATATTACTACATTATTTGCAATAAAATCACCAGAATTTGTTACATCTATCTTATAGTGATAAACATCGTTTAGATCGAATAGAGGATAAATTAAGGATGGATTAGATGAGACGAAAGAATCTATATCAACTTCATCTGATGGAATTAGGATAGTAGCCACGGGAATTCCTGAAGATAATAATAAATATTTTGTCATCGTACCAACATTATTTAATGTAGGTTCGACAGAGTCGTAAGAGATGGATAAAGGATTACCAGAACTATCAACCAAGGATTTAGAAATAGATAAATTAATATCAACAATCCAAGGCTCAATTCTGTGTACAATTTCATTAGTTTCCTGTCCATTAACATAAGCAATATTGTAGATATATGGGTCAGACGGCATAGTGTCCGGGAAGATTGCATTTAGATACACTTCGAAAGATAAAGTTATCGTTTCTCCATAGGGAATTTCAGAGAGAATCCACTCAATATCTCTACCATTTTGAACTGAATAACTAGTTAAATCTGGGTGAGACGAGGAAATACTGGAGAGATTTAATGAAGTATTCAAGGGAGCACTATCCGTAACTGCAGTATTTATAGCAGGAATTTCACCAATATTCTCAACATCAACATGATAAGTTATAGTATTTGTACCACTAAAAATAACATTAGACATATGCGGTGGGTCTGAATACTTGTAATAGGAAATTTCAGGTGCTCTAGCAGTAATTAAGACCTCATTAGAATAATATACAGCAGGTGGGCTGGAACCCGAAGATAGTGAAGCTGTGTACCTATTGGGAATATCTGTACGCAAGTTTCCATCTGTAAACTGGTTTATTTTAGCAGGGATATTAAATGAAAATTCATTTGATACACCATTAAAAGTAGAAAAATCTGTGGAAGCAACTAAGTTATAATTATTGGGAATAATGCCTAAATTTAACGGAGATTCTACGGACAAGTCTATACCAGTTAAAGCGGAATCTAGAGTATCTTGCAGTGAAAAAGAAGTGTAATGAGAGTTAAAGAAATTATGAGTGAAATAATTTTCATAGAACTTACTTCTTGAATAAGGATAAAATGTCGCTCTTATACTGCCTTCTAAAACATAATCAACATCTTCTAATTCTAAGAAATACTCGGAATCGTCCCATAAAATATGATCTGATGATGAATCAAGTGATTTTGAAAGAACAACTTGATGAGTGCCTACTGACACTTTAGCTATATTCGATTGAGCTTCCATAATAGGTTGGTTTAGTTCATTGTATATCTGACCAAAGGCAGAACTCTCGGTTTGCATCAATAAATCAGGATAATTACTCCAATTTATGTCTCCAATTCTATTTTCAGTTGGGTGTAATTTAGGGGTTGCAAATGTTGATAAATAGAATTTTGGACTAAACATGGTATACTCTGTTGTATTTGTCATCTCTAATCTAATAGTGTTATCTGGGGTGATTGAGTAGGAAACATCGACAGAATTGTAGGAAATTGTGTCGGAAGTGCTATTTGGTAAGAAAGATGGAACGGTTGTGTAGTGGGAAAATTGGGTTGAGTAATTTGCATCTAAATCCATAAAATCGACAATCCAAGGAATAGAAATATCAGATTTGAACAATGAAGTAAAAAATGAATAACCAAAACGACCAAACCAACCTTTATCAACCGATACAATATTATTAATAAAACCATTTAGAAAAAATTCTAACATCCATACTCTTGTGTTTGGAAAAGGAAGATATGAAAATTCTTCAACATCAAAAGAGTGCAAATCAATAACATCGCGAGTAATATCTATCGAAATGTAAGAAGAGTTCCTAATGTAATCGAACCTATAAAATTTATCCTCAAAAAGGATAGGCAAATTTGTAGATAAACTATTGGGACTATCGACAGGAGTAAAAGATATGATATGTTGCGTTATTGATAAATCAGAAATATCTAATTTATACACATAATATACTTCATCAAGATAACTTCTCCCGTGAAAAATAAAACAATTTCCACAAGAGAGTAAATCAATATAGATTGAACGTGGGACGGATAATGGAATAACTTCATTGTCAACAGTATTCAATAAATAATGGAAATTTCCACTTCCTGAGGAGGAATATGCAGAACATACATAAAATTTACTGTCAAGAGACCAAGAAGAATCATACCTACTAGATGAATATTGAGGAACAAGTAGACTGTTTATAACAGATTGAGATAAGAGATTATAGATATAAAACTCTCTAAGAGGTAGAACCTGATTACCACTGTAATTAGTTAAATGAATAGCTACATATAAACTATTAGGACAGATACTAAACTCAAAATCATAAAGATTACTAGGAGTATCTTTTGTGTATATACTATTTATTATACCCGAAGTTACTTTAAATATGGTAATGTTACCTATTAGAGTTCTGTAGGTACTTATCACAAGGTAATTGCCATCAGAACTCCAAGAAATCGAACGAGGAAAATTAGATCGTATAGAAATATCACTAACCGATAGAATATTACCAAATGTGTCCCATAGTGTCACCCAATAATCTCCCGACAAATTAGTAATACCTGCTATTACTGGTTCAGTAGGAGAAGGAAATAAGTGGCTGTGAGATGAACCATGTTCAATATCACTTATAAAATTTAACGAAACACCATCAAAATCATAAATTTTTGCTAAATAATCGGTTGGACGAACAAGAACTTTACTGTCATAGGTCCATATTGCACTATATATGAAGTCGAATTCCTCAATTAATATATTACCTGCTATATCACAAATATAAAAAGTGCTATTATAATCTTCATCGCCAATCCAGAACATATAATACTGCCCACAGGGTGATAGTCGAATACTCTCACCAACAGGCAATACATCCCATGGAACTACATTTTTAACGTCTAAATCAAACATAACATTGTTTATTTCAAACTCTTCTGGGATATCTACTTCAACTACAACTGTATGACCAGGTTCGAGTTTACTTGGCAATATTTGTGTTTGATATATCCAACGACCATCTTCACCGAACACTATATTTTGATCTTCTTCATAGGATATAGACCATTTATCGGTAGGGATTTTAGTAATATTATTGTTGGTTGGAGGAGTTAGTGACTCTTCTGTGATTCGTAGAGCTATAGTACCTGAAATGTCTAGACTATATAGCCATTTATAATTATAGAGCAAAATGGGTTCAGTGGGATGAACAATTACAAATGACGATGCCCAGCCACTCTCAGGGTTTGGTTCAACAGGAAGATCAGTTATTTTTATAGTAGAAAGTAAATTACCATCATAGTCTAAAACATGGAATCGATCAGAGAAATAATTCAACCCAGGGAAATCAGGAAAAAGTGGAGAGGAATACCAAGCAGAAAATACGAATATATAATCACTATTAGCATAAGAATAATATCTACCTGCTAAGTCGGAGAAAACAACTCTTTCAACTCCAGTTACTACATCAACTATTACTGTCTCTCCTAGCCAGATACCGTATTCCCACTGCGTCAATAAAAGTTCGGTATCCGATAACCAAAAAATCGGAGATTCTTCTTTAAAATACCCACTATTGTCCATTTTAGTATTGGTATAAACTATATTACCCTCTAAATCTAGAATATCTAATCCATGAAAATTAGATATATAAATAATAGCAATATATTGAGCATCCGGAGACCAAACTGCACGACTAGCATTAGCCCCTCCAATTAATGAAAATTCAACAGAGCCAAAATTGTCATTATTTATATTCAATAACCAAATATTTTCTCTATTACCTTGCCAATACCGATGTAAAGCAATAATATATTTCCCACAAGGAGACCAAGAAATAGTATCAATATCTCGAGGGAGTGTAATGCTGTCTAACTCGATTCCTGAAATATCATATAATTTTATATTATTATTAATACTATATACTAAATATTTACTACAAGGAGACCAAGAAAAACTCTGTGACTCCGAATGAATACCTAAAGATAAAAAAAGCTTACTACTGAAAGGAGATATGGTAATAAGATGGCTATCCCCCACAGTGGTTAGTATTAAGAGAAATTGACTGTCAGGAGAGAAAGAAATATGAGCAATTCCTTCTGGAAAGAAACTACCAAATCTTAGCTGACCATCCAATAAATATAATGACCAATTTCGACCAACAGTAGACGTGTAAACGAAGTATTCACCACATGGAGAAAATATAATTGAGTCTGTACCAAACCAAGAATAACCTGGATTTATATCAGTTTCATCATACCAATCATGTGAGATTATTTCGTATGATCTCTCGACAGTTGGCGGTAAATCGATACGAGTTATAACTACACATCTAGTATCATTAGTGTTATCAAGAGTGTAAAAAAGACATAATACAGGACGCGCGTACATAAAAAACCAACTAGAACTAGAAGTATAATTTGTGCCTACAGCAATGTCAATCTCAGTAAGAACTTTATCACCTATATGGTATAAAAAACACCGAAATATATCGTCAGAATCATACGAGACAAAGTATACATAATCTAGAGAGACTGGAGCAAACGTATACGTATCATCAGAAACAGTAAAGATATTTTCAAAAGATTGTGACAAAACATCATATAGTAATATATCAAAACCGGTATCTATTAATAATCTAGTGCCACATGATAACCACTCGATATAGTAAATTCTCCCATCAAAACTCTCTTCACAAAGTAACAGTGGTGTGCCAACACCATCAATAAGAGTAGAGAGGTCATACACTAAAATAGAAAAAGTTGAACCGCTTCCAACCAATATAGCGAGAAAATCAAAAGGATATAGGATCCTCATAGCACTATTCCATCCAGAAAAGACAAAGTCCCAAACAAGAGACTGTATTTGACCATCAACCATATAATAGATAGAAATTTTATCAAAACCAAGCGAATACCATGAAGTCACGAATAAATAATAACCACAAGAAGATAAACCATAACGTTGAATATATGTGGATGAATCCAAATGTGAAACCAAATTACCAAAAAAATCATAAACACCTATATAGTAATCACCAGCAATTACTAAATATCTGCCACAATATGACCACACAAACGAGAACCATTCATTGGGATCTGGGTTAATATGAGAAACCAATTCAAAATTATTTTCAAAATCATATAAATACACCCCAG
>Ga0099364_10004403_pt1 | contig 21357 bp, 16 predicted proteins | sample TergutTh196P3_FD_73070 | JGI IMG/M metagenome (GOLD analysis project Ga0099364, IMG submission 73070) | Microcerotermes parvus P3 segment gut microbial communities from Pointe-Noire, Republic of the Congo - Th196 P3 | ecosystem: Host-associated > Arthropoda: Insects > Digestive system > Gut ... | reverse complement strand
TAAAATACTAGCAACGAGAGAATAAAATGAATCTCATTTATTTTATTCCGAGTGCGAAATGTTTTTTCTGTGATAAAATATTAGATATATGAGTGAGGGAAAAAGTGTCAAGAAAACTGCTGATGATGCGCTAGATCTAGCGCCAATTTTGCCTAATGCACGTGCAAAATTGAAGCGAAAATTAGAGTCGCGCGATTTTGTTCATCTGCATAATCACACCAATCATTCTGTATTGGATGGCCTGACCAAAATCCCCGAGCTAATCGAAATCACAAAGAACTTTGGTCAAGAAGCGGTGGCGATGACTGATCATGGTACGCTGTCCGGCTGGATCGAATTTTACAAAAATGCGAAAAGCAACGATGTCAAACCGATCCTCGGCATCGAAGCCTACGTCGCGGCCCGCAGCCACACCGACCGTGATCCGGCCAAAGACAAAATGCGCTATCACTTGACACTGCTGGCTGCTAACGATACTGGCATGAAAAATCTGATGCGGCTGTCGACCATAGCCAACCTTGACGGTGTCTATTACAAACCACGCATCGACCACGATTTGCTAGAAAAGTACGGCGAAGGCATCATCGTTCTCAGTGGTTGTGCATCCGGCGAAGTCGGCGAAAATCTGCGCGCGGGCGATTACGAAAAAGCCAAAGAAGTCGCCAAATGGTATCACAAAACTTTCGGCGATCGTTACTTTATCGAAATCCAAGACCACGGCCATCCCGAGGCGCCGAAGCATTGGGAAACTCAGAATCAAATCAACACTGGTGTGCTAAAAATCGCCGAAGAATTAAACATCCCAGCCGTCGTTACCTGTGATGCTCACTACGCGCGAATCGACGACACGGACGCGCATGAAATTCTGCTATGTGTCGGCACTGGTTCGTTCCTCAGCGACAAGAATCGTATGAGCTTGGCCGACTTTCATCTGCACGTCACCGATCCGAAAGAAATCATTGAACGCTGGGGCGCCGACTATCCAGACTTAATTCTTAACACGAAAAAGGTCGCCGACGTCTGCAATGTCGAAATCAAAATGGGTGATATTTTGATCCCGAAATTTCCTTGTCCAAAGGGCGAAAATGAGAAAACTTATTTAAACAAATTAGTTTATCGCGGCCTAGCTTGGCGCTATGGCGGCGCGCTAGCCGAAAACAAATTAACTGTTGAGGAAGCCAAAAAAACTTTGTCGGCCGAAATCTTGGAACGTGCCGAATATGAAATGGGCGTCATGGACAAAATGGGCTATGACGGCTATTTCTTGATCGTTTGGGATTTCATCAAGTGGGGCAAAGACCGCGGCATCGTTTTTGGTCCGGGTCGCGGCTCGGCCGCTGGATCGATCGTGGCGTACGCACTCCGGATTACAGAGCTTGATCCGATGGAATTCGATTTGCTGTTCGAGAGGTTCTTGAATCCGGACAGAATTTCCATGCCCGACATTGACATCGACATCCAGGACACGCGCCGCGACGAAGTCATCCAATATTGCACGGACAAATACGGCGCCGACCGCGTGGCCAACATCACGACCTTTGGTACGATGGCCAGCCGCGCCGCAGTTAAGGACGTCGCCCGGGTTTCGGAAATTCCTTACGCCGAAGCCGACCGCTTGTCCAAGCTCGTCCCGCCGCCGGTGCAGGGCCATCATCAACCCTTGGCCAAATCGATCGTTACCGACGCCGACCTGAAACAGGAATACGAGACAAACCCCTCGTCCAAGCGCGTCATCGATTTTGCAATCCGTCTGGAAGGCACGATCCGCAGCCACGGAGTTCACGCGGCTGGCGTAGTCATCGCGCCGGACGAACTGGTCAAATTCGCCCCCTTAGAAATGGCGCAAAAAGGCGTCGTTGCCACGCAATTTCCGATGGGCCCGATCGAGGACCTTGGCCTGCTAAAGATGGACTTCTTAGGATTGAGCAACTTAACAATTATCAACAACGCCATGCGTGTCATCAAAAAAGTTTACGGTAAAAAAATCGACCTGTCCGAAGTCCCAATGGACGACGAAAAGACCTATCAGCTTTTTCAAAAAGGCGAAACCACCGGTGTGTTCCAGTTTGAATCGGCCGGCATGAAACGTTATCTGCGCGAACTGAAACCGACGCATTTTGATGACATTGTCGCCATGGTGGCGCTATATCGCCCGGGGCCGATGCAGTTCATCGACAGTTTCATTAAACGAAAACACGGCGAGGAAAAGATTACATATCTACATCCGAAAATGGAGGGCGCTCTCGGTCCGACCTATGGCATCTTGGTCTACCAGGAACAGTTTATGCAGATCTCTAAGGACCTGGCTGGTTTCACAGGCGGCCAGGCGGACTATTTGCGAAAGGCAGTCGGCAAAAAGAAGATGGACATGATGCTGAAGATCAAACCGGAATTCATCGACGGCGCGCTAAAAAACAACCCTGACATCACACGCGACACGATGGAAATGTTCTGGTCTCAGCTGGAAGAATTCGCCAATTACTGTTTCAACAAAAGTCACGCTGCCTGTTACGCCTTGATTGCCTACTGGACGGCCTATCTGAAGGCCCACTTTCCGGCGGCCTTTATGGCGGCGCTGATGACCAGCGACTCGAACAACATCGATCGGTTGGCCATTGAAATCGCCGAATGTAATCGTCTCGGATTAAAAGTCTTAAATCCCGATATCAACGAATCTTTCCCAGAATTCGCTGTCGTGCCGGAAACCGGCAATGTCCGTTTCGGCCTGGGCGCGGTCAAAAACGTCGGCACAACCGCCATCGACGACCTGATTAATCAGCGCGACAATAATGGCAAGTTCGCCAGCGTCGAAGATTTCGCGCGTCGTTGCAATTCGCGCGTCGTCAACAAAAAAGTCTGGGAAGCCTTGATCAAGGCCGGTGCATTCGACGGTTTCGCGCAAGTCGTTAATCCCGAATCCGCCGACGACCCGCAAATTCGCGGCGACCGATCGGACCTGATGTTCAACCTGGAAACGATAATTGCTTTTGCCCAGAAAGTTCAAAAGGAAGCCGCCAGCGGCCAGGGTAACCTGTTTGCCATGCTGGGCGACGAAGCAAACCTGGCTGGCGCCGAAACGCAGCTGGAACTGTCACCTGCACCCAGCAAATTCTCCGACAAAGAACAGCTTGGCTGGGAACGCGAACTGCTCGGCCTGTATCTGTCGGCGCATCCGCTCGATCGCTACGACGCGTACTTTAACGAACAAACCCATGCCATTTCCGACCTGAATTCCGACCAGGACGGCGCCGAAGTTGTGGTCGGTGGTTTGCTCTCGCGTCTCAGGGCAATCGTTACAAAATCCGGTACAAAAATGGCCTTTGCTGCGGTCGAAGACAAATCGGGCGAAATTGAGACTGTGATCTTTCCTAAACTTTTCGAAACATTGCCCGAAGATCTCGATGTTGGCGCGGCCATCCAAATCACTGGCTGTGTCAGTGGTCGCGACCGCGAAGGCAACAAAACGCCCGATCCATCAGTCATCGCCGAAAGCATCGAAATCATCAGCGATGACAAATTGAATAATTACAAGGCAACGGGCAAGGTAAAAGGCGAAGTAAAAGCCGGTAAAAAAATCAAAGGCAAATTCAAATCGGTTTCAGTGTCGGCCGGCGGCAACAACTTAGTATGCAAAGATTCATCAGGCGCTGCGACCGATTACATCCCCGCACCCGAAGAAACAACCCGAAAATTATTTATCCACATCAAAGACCCATCGGACGGCACCAAATTAGTCAAGCTAAAAGACCAACTAAAGAACTTCAAAGGTGAAGACGAAATAATCCTCGTTCTGGGCGCCGATAAAAAGGACGCAATCAAGATGCCCTTTACGACGAAGATTTGCGATGAACTGACGAAAGCCGTCGGTGAAGTCTATGGGGCAGATTGCGTGGCGGTTAAGTAAACTAAGTAAGGAGATCGGATGAAGAAAGTTCGTAAACTCTCAAGAAAGAAAATAATTGTCGTAACTATTTGGAGTGGACTTTTGTTGACCATTCTGGTCATAGGTTTGATCTTTCTGATAACTCGAAATAATGAACCGAAGTCATCAGTAGTAACATCTCCAGATTGGATTGTGGTACCGAAAGGCTGGGAGGTAAATTGCCAAAAGAATGAAAATATGCCAGGCGGTTTTAATAGTGAAACATGCATAGTAGAAAGCATGTCGAAAAACGAAACGGCTGTTTTCCAAAGGTCATTGGGCAAATCGACAAATGACAACTCTTGTGATTCGTACGGTCTTGTTGTAGAACAGGTGAGAATGATTGATTTAGAACATACGGATAAGCAAAAACTTGCCGAGATTATTCTATACGACCAGGCGAACAATAATTACGAACCTCTGGTAATTGCAGTGTCGAGTAGCGCCAATATCAAACCGGGTGATGATAGATGTAATGTCTATCAATCGCAATCGTATAGCAAGCAGAAAATATATGCTGCAGTTTGGGGTCTGGCCCCTAATGGTGTTGCAGGTGAAAATGCGTTCAAAGTCGGCGATAGATGGATAACTCTTATGTCGCTTGATGATGTTAAGAAAGCTTTTCAGAGCGAAGGTTATTTAATTGCGGTTCAGATTATTTCGGATTCGCTTAGATAGTTCGTACAGTGCAATCCCTGTTGCTACCGAAACATTAAAGCTTTCTTTTCGCCCAAACATCGGGATTTCAATCAGATCATCGCAAACATCGCGCAATTCATCAGTCAAGCCGTGAACTTCCTCGCCAATCAAAAGTGCACTTTTAGTCGGTGGCGGATAATTTGGCAAAGGGACTGCGCGCGCATCTTGCTCTAAACCTACAACTTGGAATCCATCGTCCTTTAATTTCTTAATAAATTCGAAAACGTCCGACACAAATTCATATGGCACAATCGTTTCAGCACCTAGCGCGGTCTTGTGCAATTCCTTCGCCATTTTTGCGCGTACATGTGGTAATTGGTTCTCTGCATTCAGCGTTGTGCCGCTTAAAAATATTCGCAAAATGCCGAAACCCTCGCAGGTGCGAAAGATTGATCCAACATTAAGTACGCTGCGAATATTATGTACGACGACAATAATCTCGCGCCTGGGCTTTTCAAATTCTCGTGATTTCATACAATTATTTTACCAGATTTTGTCATCCTTAACTTGTTCCAGGATCTAATTTGTTAAGATAAATAATTGGATTCCGGATCGGGTATAGAATGGCAGGTGGTAGCGCCTTAGAAAGACTTATGCTAAAATGTAATCATGAAAAGGGTGGCAAATTAATGGACGAAGCTGAACGCCAAAGAAGATTCCGCGACGCTGACGAACAGAACACTGCGCGCCGCGCTGCGATTCTCGGTGCTCGCTATCGCGATATGCGCGGCGAAGAAGACATTATGCCGTTGGCCGAGGGTGTAATGGACGTGGCTGATATGTACAAATTCCGTATCGTTCCTCTGGTGGCCGGCAGCGAGGAGCGCGCAGCGATTTACGGCATCACGCTTAGCACGCCAGAATCACGGCTAAAGGAAATCAACGACGAAGCTGCGACCAAGGCCGAGAACGTCGGTTATTATCTAATTTCTGACAGTGCTTTTCGGGCGCTGATGCGGCGTTACGATCCGCCGCCCGAAGTCGTTTACAGTGACGTCCAAATTAGCGACAAAGGCAGCAGCCAAACAATTACCGAAGTCAGTCAAACTCTGGACGAGGTTCGCGCCGACGACATCTTGAATTATTTGATTTCACAGGCCGATAGCTTGGGCGCCAGCGATATTCACTTGGAAAACGAGCGCGGCGGTGTGCGGGTGCGCTTTCGAGTCGATGGTACGCTACACCCGATAGCAACTCTGACACATGACAAATACCGAATTTTATTTAGTTCAATTGCCAGTGCTGCCAACCTGTCAACCGCCAGTACCGAGGCTCAATCTGGTCATATTGTGCGCGAAATCTCTGAATTAACCAAGGGTTTCAGAACGGCCAGTCGGGCAAGTATCTTGAGCCAGCCAGTTAGTCCAACCGAGACCGGTACGTCCGACAACGAAAACGGCGAAGAAGATTTCCATGTTGGTGAAGAAGTCGAAATCCAAAACGAAAACGAAAATCCCGGGCAGCAAGAAAATCTCGAAAATCAAGAAACGTCGGATAATCTTAGCCAAGAAAGTCCAGTGGACCAGGGCTCTGCGGAAAACGCAAACGCAGCTAGCATCAACGATGGTCACCACACCTTGAACATGCGTATCGAAACCGTACCAACCAGTTACGGCCAAGACGCTGTGATTCGATTGTTTAATTTCCGCGCTGAAATGCTCGACATGGATTTCTTGGGTCTATCGGATGACGAAAAGGTCGAGCTGGAAGAAATCATTTCGCATCCGCGCGGCATGGTGATGGTTGTCGGTCCGACTGGCAGCGGTAAGTCAACCACGCTGTATTCTATTTTGAATGCTCTTAATCAGCCAACGCGTAAGCTTCTGACGCTGGAGGACCCGGTTGAATTCGATATTCCGGGCGTCAGCCAAATTCCGGTCGATACTTCGCATGGCCAGACTTTTGCTGACAATGTACGGACGATTCTGCGACTCGACCCCGACATCGTCATGGTCGGCGAGATTCGTGATGAAGATACGGCCCGCACGGCGATTCAGGCGGCGATCACAGGGCATCTGTTGCTGGCGACTTTCCACGCGCAGGACGCAGCAGCAGCCTTTTCACGCATGATTGATATGATTGGTATTAATCCAGTATTTGCGACAGCGATTCGACTGGTCATCGGCCAGAGATTGGTACGAAAGTTAGACGACGCAACAAAGATAGAATACGCGGCCGACGAATCAGAGAAAAAGTGGATTCGCGAAGCCCTGTCCGGTTTACCGAAAAAAGCCCTTAATCTATTACCAGATGACGTCCGTGACGAAAGCGGCGAACTGAACTTGGACAATCTGAAGCTATGGAAGCCCGGTACATCGGCCGAAAACCCGTTTGGTTTTCATGGTCGCACGGTCCTGATGGAGCAGTTGATAGTAAATGACGAAATCGCCGGATTCCTGCGCGGTGACGTCGCCGATGTTTCAACCCCGGCCATTGAAAAATCTGCCCGCGGGCAGGGCATGGTCACTATGTTGCAAAAGGGCGTGCTGAAGGCGTTACATGGTGAAACTACGCTGGACGAGGTGAGCAGCGTACTGTAGGGTACTCACCGGATAACATCAGCCACAGTTTCAACCAGGTTCGGGGCAAAGACCGATGGGATAATTTCATTAACAGTTGGGTTCTCAACCAAGCCGGCAATAGCCTCAGCTGCGGCGATCTTGTGCTCGCCGGTGATTTTCTTGACGCCATGGTCCAGTGCGCCACGGAAGATTCCTGGGAAGGCCAGCGCGTTGTTAACCTGATTAGGGAAGTCGCTGCGGCCGGTTGCCACGATCGCTGCGCCGGCTTGCTTGGCGACGTCCGGCATTATTTCTGGGTCGGGATTGGCCAGCGCGAAAATGATCGGATCGGAATTCATTGTTTTGATCATATCAGGCGTTAAAATACCTGGTGCGCTGACGCCGACAAAAATATCCGCATCCTTAACCGCATCTGTTAACGTTCCAGAAACATCGCCGGCGATTGTTCCTTCGTCTAGTAATTGTTTCTTAATCGGGTTCAAATCATCGCGACCAGAAGAAATCATGCCACGCGAATCAACTGCGTGAATCGTCAAACCTGGTGCGTATTCTTTCAATAATCTCATAATCGCGACGCCTGCTGCGCCGACGCCACTAAAGACTGCCCGTGACGAGTTCAAATCGCGTCCTAAAATGTTTTCGGCATTAATTAGCCCGGCCAACGTCACGATTGCTGTGCCGTGTTGGTCGTCGTGCATTACCGGAATATCCAATTCGTTTTTCAATCGTTCTTCAACTTCGAAGCACTTCGGAGCGGAAATGTCCTCCAGATTAATTCCGCCAAAACTCGGCGCGATAGCCTTGACCGCGGCAATAATCTCGTCTGGTTCATGTACATCCAATACGATCGGTACAGCGTCTACATTCGCGAAGTGTTTAAATAACAAGGCCTTGCCCTCCATAACCGGCATGCTGGCGCGTGGCCCGATATCGCCGAGACCTAACACTGCCGAGCCGTCGGAAATCACCGCAACCAGGTTATTCGTCCAAGTATAAACCGGCATTTTGTCCGGATGTGCGGCAATTTCGCGGCATACCGCCGCCACGCCCGGCGTGTAATAGGCCGACAGTTTATCGCGGTCGAGTTGCGAGCCATCGCGCAATTTCAACGTAATTTTGCCTCCGTACTGTTTGTGCAGATCTAGTGCTAGTTGATCGTAATTCATGATTCCTCCTTAGGTTACTGTACATTATAGCAGGTTTTTGTATTGTGTGACTTGACCTAACGATAGTTATAGTGTATGGTATTCATTATTATGACAGGTATAATGAAGACAGATCTCGGCAGAGGAAGAGCGCCTGATACTACCAGTAGATTCTCGCACACAATCCTATCACCAAATCACATAACTTTACCTGAGTTCCTTGATGCCGCAAAACGGCGTCTGGGCGAGACTGCTGCAGCTATATGCCCGCTTGTTTTGGGCATAAGAAGCAGCAAACGATACAAGAATGGCTTCCCAGTTACTCAAGTGCCTGCTATTGTTCGTTGGGTAACCGGCAACTACAGTAGCACTGGTATCACTGCTTCAGATGTCAGAGCGCGCGTTAGAACCACGCTTGCCAGACAAGGTTGCACCACTTGCGATATAGAATGTCCAGTAAAAACAGCTGTAAACTATGGCAAAAAATAATGCATGCTACAGCTTTGCAAAAACAAAATAATATGCTACAATGTCCCACATAGAAAATCTCTAACCATTTTTAGGAGTGAAATGAGCGATTTAATTAAGTCAATTACTGATGCACAGAAGAAAGCCAAAGTTGTCGACGTCCGCAGTGGTGATACTGTGCGCGTGTACCAAAAAATTAAAGAAGGCAGCAAAACTCGTATCCAGATGTTCGAAGGCGTCGTGATTCGCACCGACCGCAAAAATTCACTGGATAGCCGCATCACCGTGCGAAAAATCACCTCTGGCATTGGCGTCGAGAAATCATATCTGTTACATTCACCACTCGTAGAAAAAGTCGAAGTCATCAAACGCGGTAAAGTCCGACGCAACTACTTGACATTCCTGCGCGACCGGGCTGGCAAGTCAGCACGTTTGGTTGGTAAAGATTTTGACAAATCAATCAACGACATCCGCGACGAAAAGGCTGAAGCCGAAGCAGCCAAAATGAAAGAAGAGGCCAAAGTCGCTGCCGAAGCAAAAGCAGCCGAAAAAGCCGCCGAAGAGGCCGAGCTGGAGAAAAAGCAGGCCGAGGTCGAGGCTGCACACAAGGCAAACGCGTAGGGATCTCTCCCCATGCCCCAAAGACCAGGATATGCGAATTATTACAGACCAAAAGACGATGGTCGCGAACAGCTATGTACAAAATGTGGCCAGTGCTGCCTAGCGAGAGTATCGTTTTATGACAAAAACGGCACGATTGTAATCGTCACAGATCCGGCCATTGGCTGTAAGTATTTATCAGATGATAGAAGCTGTTCGGTCTACGAACGTCGATTTGACCCCGATATTGACATGCCTTGCTTGCCTATAGATATCGCAGTTGAAAGATTTCCAGAACAGATTCCGCAGGGCTGTCCGTATTTGCCAACTGATTTTTCTGGAGCTATTATGCCCAAAGATGAAACCGAATTTTGGGATATCATGACAGTTGCCGGCGCCGATCCGCTCGAGGTATTATCATATAGACAGAAAATGCTCGAGAGCGGTTTGTGGCGTCAGATGTAAATAAATATTTGCAACGAGTGTTATAATCTCATCATGAGTTTAATCCTTGGCATAGACGAAGTCGGTCGCGGCGCTTGGGCCGGGCCATTGGTGGTTGGCGCGGTAGCCTTTGACGACGAGCTGGCGACCCGTCATCCCGAGCTGGTTTCGGGATCCGGCAAATTAAAAGATAGCAAACAATTGTCCAAAATACAGCGCGAAACTTTATCCTTACAGATTAAAAGCTCGGCCATTGCTGTCGGCATCGGCTGGGTGGATGCTGCGTCCTTGGACAAAATCGGCTTGAGCCAGGCGTTGAAACTGGCGACCGTGCGTGCTTTTTCTCACATTCCGCCCGACATTTGCGACCAAATTGACCAGATTGTCATCGACGGCACAATAAAGCTGATCGACGATCCGCGCGTTATTACTTTGGTCAAGGCTGACGCCAAAATTTCCGCTGTTTCCGCTGGTGCTATCGCCGCCAAAGTGGCTCGCGATTCTTACATGGCGCAACTCGGTCGAGCTTTTCCAAATTACGGGTTTGCAACCCATGTTGGCTACGGCACATCGACGCACAAAGAACAACTGACAAAGTACGGCCCAATCGACGGTATACATCGGGCTAGTTTCGCGCCGATTCGACAAATTCTGGAACGCTCGCGCTTTGACCTTTCACGAGGCGTTGCTGGTAACACTTCCCGTGATGTCCGAACGCAAGCTGCCCAGAAAATAAACCAAACCGCCGGGCGCATCGCCGAAAACGCCGCCGCCGAATTCTTAAAAAACAGAGGCCACCAAATCATCGCTCAAAACTGGCGTACCAAATTCTGCGAAATTGACATCATTTCAGCGTATCGCCGGACGATTTACTTCACAGAAGTAAAATATCGCAAAAATGCGCGACACGGTGATGGCCTGGCAGCAATCACACCAAAAAAGCTAGCGCAAATGCGTAAGGCAGCAGAAATCTTCTTAACAACACGGGCTGAATTTATCAACAATTTCAATCCTCAAATCTCGGTCATCTCTCTTTGCAATAATCCACCCAAAGTCGATAATTATCTCGAGAGTATCGTTTAGATTTCTTCTTGAACTGAACTTCTGCCTATAGTTAAAGTTTTTCAAAAACTGCATTTTTATCACGTTCGATCCACTCAACCCGTGTCGCAATATCAACATGTCCGACATCAATAGATCGAGCCAAGGCCAGTTCGCTTCTCATTGATGCAAAAAATTCATCAAACTCATGTAATTCTCCGGCGGTGCGCAGGCGCGATCCGGCATAGCGCGGGAATCTGTCGTAGCTCATATCGCCTTTGTAGGTTTTTTCAATCCACGACCAATTGTCGCGACACCATTGCCAAATTTTAGTGCGAGCGTGTCGATTGCCGAGCAAATAAACGAACCAATAGAACAAATCTTGCGGACGAACGACATCGGTCAGTGCCAATTGACGAATCAGGCGATCGATTTGCTCTTGGCTCCGCGATGCCGTCAGGCCGACGCAAACGTCTTGCTTCAGATCGGCGTCGTTGGTCGATTTGTATATGTCAACCAGATAGGCGAATGTTTCGTCGTCGCCAAATTTGACTGCTGTACCCAGAATGACGGGCCTAAGGTCACCAGTAATACCGGTCAGGTTGTGGCGATGTTTATCGAATTCTTCCAAACAGGCGGCCAAAGCAGTTTTATCCTCAGAATATATCATGTGCGAGATAATCGTTGGTCGAAGTTTGGTCGCGTTGTCGTCATCGTTCTTGCGCGGCTTGACACCGAGTTTTTTAAATGAGGGGCGAGCAATATTGCCAACCAGCTTCTTCAATTCTGCTTCGGACTTTTCGTCTTCTTCTACAAACATTTTTAAATCCGCAATCAACAAACTAATCGCATCCCAAACCGCCCACGAGGTTTCACCGTCAACGGCGCGCAAAGTATCAATCGTGTCAGCCGTCGACATCCGACCAGCACGGGTCAACAATGTCATTTCGTTTAGCAATTTCAGCCGGTCGGTCTCTGCCATGTCGGCAAATCGCGAGTTTAATTGATTTCGCAAAGTGTCGTCATAATTTACAATGTAATGTGTTGTTTCGTCCATATTTAATTGAAAATTCTTAAGGTCAAAGTATTTGAAAGATATTTTTTCATTCGTCATCAACTTTGGCGCGTTCTTATCTGAAGAAAACAACGGGATCGGCCAAAGAGTAGTATCAGTTTTTTCGCCCGTCGATAAAAATCGCTCTTGATGCAAAGTAATTTTATCGTCGGACAAAGATGCGCTAACGACCGGATAGCCAGGTTGCGTTAGCCATGGCGTCATCAAACTGGCGATGTCCTGGTCCGAGGCTTTGTTCAAGCAATTCCATAGGTCGTCTGCTTTGGTATTCTGGTAGGCAAACTTTCTGAAATAACTCTGTAGTCCGGCGCGAAAGGCTTTTTCGCCGATGTGGGCCCGCAGCATTTTCAACAGCCGTTCGCCCTTGGCATACACAATCGCCGGATCAAACAGTGTCGAAATCTCGTCCGGGTGATGAACATCCTGTTGGACTGGCTGCACGCCCGGCAATGCGTCACGGCGCATGGCCGACACAACTTCGTTGGTCTCGTATGTTAGCCACATGTTCCAATCGGGATATAGCGCGTCGCTGCAAACATGTTCCATCAGGCTGGCGAAACTCTCGTTCAGCCAGAGATCGTTCCACCATTTCATCGTCACCAGGTTGCCGAACCATTGGTGACTAAGTTCGTGGGCGATGACGGTGGCGATATATTGTTTGGTCGAGAGACCCGCGGTCTTGCCGGCCAGTAGCGCTGTTTCGCGGTAAGTCACCAGGCCCCAGTTTTCCATGGCGCCAGCACTGAAATCCGGCAATGCTACGTGGTCGGATTTTGGCAAAGGATAATCGACACCGAAATAATCTTCATAGAAGTCTATCGCACGCACGGCTGTGTCGAGTGCAAAGTCCAGCGAATCGGGCGATTGCGTAGGGGTCGCATAAACGTTGACCTCGACGCCGCGCTTGGTGCGGGCGGTTTTCTTATGCAAATCTCCTACTACGAAAGCCAACAAATACGGCGACATTTTGGGGGTAGTTTGGAAAGTGACGTGGCCGTCGTCTTCTGTCTCGATTGGCATGTTGCTTAGAACCTGACACTGCGTCGCGGTGTTAATCTGCAACGAAAACTGCGCTTTGGCTGCTGGCTCATCAACGCACGGGAAAACTTCACGCGCAAAGTGACTTTCGAACTGTGTCGCCAGCATAATTTTCTGCTCACCGTTTTCGTTGTAGTGGCACTCGTACAGGCCGTGCATGTCAGTCGGATTGATCGTGCCAATGAATTCCAATACGACAACAGTGTCACATGTTTCGCCCCAACGCTTTTTGATTTCCTCCAATTGATCAGCCGTTAGTTTCTTTTCTTCGGCTGGTCGCAGTTCGATTTCGTCGTTTTCTAGCTCGATAATTTTTGCATCAGAATAATTGACTTTTGCAGAAATTATTTTCAAGCCTTTGCTATGCAGCCGCACTAATTTGCCGACTTTAACGCCGTGGATAAACAATTGCCCGCTGAATTCGCGTTGCCCTGGCCGCGCATCCAGACTCAGCATATACCCGACCGGCCGGAAAAAGTTGATAAGTTGGTTCACAGATTTTGTCATAATGCGACCATTGTACCACGTCTCAGTCGATCAGATTGTTGTCTTTCAGATCCTTGACAATCAATTTGCCGGTTTCGGTCAGCGTGTCGTAAACCGAAAAATCTAAATAAGCGATTTCCTCGATTTCCGACGTTGGCTGCGGCTGACCAGTGAACTCAGCCATGTAAAATTTGATGCGAACGAAAGCATGATCGGGTTTACCGTGAGCATGTGCCGCGAAAGTCTTATAATAAGAAATCGTATCGGGCAGGATGTCAACGTCGAGTTCTTCCTTGATTTCGCGAATCAAAGTCTCCGCGTCGGTTTCGTTGCCTTCGCGTTTACCACCCGGCGTGAAAAAAGTATCCTTACCATAAGAACGAGTATGTAGCATTCGGCGATTCTTCAGATAAACCAAGGCGACTTTGTCGATATATTCGCGTTTCATGTTTAAATTATACCACTTGCGCAAAAAAACTTTTTCCTATATAATGTAAACGAATCCGGCCGCCACAGGTCGGTTATTTTAATAAAAGGAGTAATATATGGAAGACTTAAACCTCAAACAACTCGCTACCGCAGTCCACGCCATCGCCGAGGAAAAGAATCTGCCAGAGGACGTCGTGCTCGACGTCGTCCAGCAGGCCATCGCCGCGGCCTGGCGACGCGACAACGGCGATCGCGATCTGAACGTCCGTGCCATCCTGAACCAACAGAACGGCACGGCCAAAGTCATCGTCCACTACGACGTCGTCGAAGAACCAGAAAACGGCGGTCAGCTGAGCCTGGAAGAGGCCAAAAAGTTGGATAAGAAAGCCCTGATCAACGGCGTCATCGAACAAGAACACGAAGCCACCAGCTTTGGCCGCGTCGCCGCGCAAACCGCCAAACAGGTTTTGGTGCAAAAGTTGCGCGAAGCCGAGCGCGAAGTCGTCGCCAAACAGTTTGACGACAAAATCGGCCAGATCCTGACCGGCACCGTCGCTCGCGTCGAACCGCGCGTCGTTCGCATCGAACTGGGCCGCGGCGAAGGCATCATGCCGGCCTCTGAGCAAATCCCGGGTGAAAGATTAATGGTCGGCTCCCGCGTCAAAGTCCTATTGAAAGAAATCGATCGCGAATCCGGCCGCGGCCCGACACTATTGCTGTCGCGGGCTGATCCGAACTTTGTCAGGATTCTCTTCATGCAAGAAGTCCCAGAGGTCGAAACCGGCGCCGTCGAAATCAAAGGCGTCGCCCGCGAAGCCGGCCGCCGCACCAAACTGGCCGTCAGTTCGTCAGCCCCGGGCGTCGATCCGGTTGGCACGTTCGTCGGCGCCAAGGGCGTCCGCGTCCAGGCCGTCATGAACGAAATCGGCGACGCCGAGAAAATCGACATCATCACGTGGGACGCCGACACCAAAAACTTTATCGCGAACGCCCTGTCGCCGGCCGAAATCAGCCGCATCGACATCGACGACTCCGATCCCGCGGCCAAAAAAGCCACTGTCTACGTCAACGAGAGCCAGCAGTCTGTTGCCATCGGCAAACAAGGGCAGAACGTGCGATTGGCTTCGCAGTTGACCGGGTATGAACTCGACATCGCGACGGAGGAATAAATGGCGATCAAAATCTTTCTAACCGGTGGTACGATTGATAAACATTACGTCGACACGAAAGAAGTGTTCGATTTCGCTGAAACCCACATCAATGCTTTGTTGCGACAGGGCCGAAGCACTGTGCCGACCGAGATCGAACAGCTTATGCTGGTAGACAACAACGATATGACCGACGAAGGCCGCGCGAAAATTTTGGCTGCTTGCCAAAATGAACTGAGCGACAAGATTATCATTGTCCACGGCACTAGCACGATGACCGAAACCGGCGAAATCCTTGGTCGGTCTGATATGTCGAGCAAAACAATCGTGCTGGTTGGCGCGGAAATTCCGGCCGAATTGACCCATTCTGACGCGTCGTTTAATCTAGGTGCGGCGGTTAGCGCCGTGCAGTTGCTCGATAGCGGTGTTTATATTGTCATGAACGGGCAAATCTTTTCTTGGAATAATGTCAAGAAAGATACCGAAAGATATCAGTTTGTCGCAACAGAATAGTTGACAAATTATGGGGGGGGGTATAATGCCTAATGAAAATTAAGGAGGTTCTATGAAATTTGGCAAGTTGAATTTCTCAGATGTTAGTAACCATTTTGACCTGGTGGCAGAATCGGTTGAGCGGAGTGTCAAAAAGAATAACTTGAAAGACGTCTTAGTCGCGGAAATCGACCCTGATCTGGCGGATACAGCAGCCTTCTGTGCCAGATACGGCGTCGCGCAAAAAGACGGCGCCAATTGCGTCATCGTTAAAGCAATTCGCGGTGAGAGAACTTGGTTCGCGGCCGTGCTAGTTGACGGCGATTCGCGGGCCGACATCAATGGCGTTGTGCGGAAACATTTGGACGCACGCAAGATCTCTTTCGCACCGATGGATGAGGCGGTCGAGCTGACCGGCATGGAATTTGGCGGAATCACACCAATTGGCCTGCCGAACGACTGGTCAATTTTGGTTGATGAGGCAGTTGCGAAATTGCCGCACGCCATTATCGGTTCAGGTGTCCGCAAATCGAAATTGCTGGTCAGCGGCGAATTGTTAACCAGTTTGCCAAACGCTACTGTATTGGATTTAGTAAAAAAGTAAATATTACTAAAATTGACGTTTAGCACTCCTTGACATGGAGTGCTAATTTGTTAAAATGGTATATGCACGAAAATTGTAAAAGTTTTCTTCAGGAGTATAAGTTTCTATGGAATTCAGCAAGAGATTAACTGATAACGCACGCGATGTTCTGGCCTCGGCCGAGCTGTTTGCGCGTAGCAACGGATCGGCCTATGTCGGCACGGAGCATTTGTTATTGGGCATTCTCAGTCAGCAATCTTCGATCGGATCGCGGGTTTTAACCTCGGCGGCGGTCGATCTGGAGAAGGTTAAGGCCGCGTTGAAACTGACTGCGACTTCACCAGAGGTTCTATTGACTCCAACCAAAGGTTTTTCTGAAACGGCCAAACTAACCCTGCGCATGTCAGTCGATCTGGCGGGAGAATTTCATCAGGATTACTGCGGCACCGAGCATATTTTATTCAGCCTGCTTAATCAGAAAAGTTCGCGTGCCGCAACAACTTTAATCGATCTGGGCGTCGATATAGAGGCAATTCTTTCTGAATTAGAAGGCTACCTGGAACGTCAACATGACGACTTTCATAATGCGCAGGAAGAATTAGCAAAGGGCCGGCCCGAGCGCCAAACTCGCGGATCATTCCTGAACAAGTTTTCGCGAGATTTGATAGCCGCGGCCAAAAATCAAGAACTCGACCCAGTCGTCGGTCGCGAAAAAGAAGTAGAACGCCTCATCACGATCCTATCAAGGCGCACCAAAAACAACCCCGTCCTAATCGGCGAGGCCGGCGTCGGCAAAACCGCAATCGTCGAGGGCTTGGCGCAGAAAATAACCAGTGGCGAAGCACCTGATCACTTGCTAAACAAGAAAGTCCTGCAGCTCGATCTGGCTGCCATGGTTGCCGGCACCAAATATCGCGGCGAGTTCGAGGAACGCCTGAAGCGTGTCCTCGACGAAGTTAAATTCAATCGAAACCTGCTTATTTTCATCGACGAACTGCACTTACTGATGGGCGCTGGCTCGGCTGAGGGCGCGATGGACGCGGCCAATCTGCTGAAACCGTCGCTGGCGCGCGGTGATTTCCGTCTGATAGGCGCCACAACCCTTGATGAATATCGAAAGAGTGTCGAAAAGGACGCGGCGCTGACTCGACGTTTACAGACTATCATTGTCGAACCACCGAATGCACGCGATACTGAGAAAGTCTTAAAGGGCCTAAAGGAACAATACGAAAATCATCATAATGTAAAGCTGACGAACAAGGTTATCACCGAGGCCGTTCGCCTTTCCGAAAGATATTTGCCAGAACGTCAACAACCCGATAAGGCTCTTGATGTTATTGATGAAGCGGCAGCACGATTGCAGATCAAAAATCGCACTAACGGCCGACCGACCGAGCTAAAGGATTTTACGAATGAACTGAAAAACTTAACAGAGAAAATGGAAGACGCAGTTAGCAAAGAAGACTACGAACGCGCCGCACTCTACAAAATGCGCATCAGCCGGTTGAACGAAAAAATCGCCGAAATCGAAAAATCTCCAACTGAGAATGGTCGACCGACACTGAAACTTGACGACATCGCGGCCGCTGTCAGCGTCATGACCGGTGTCCCGCTGGAGCAGCTGCAGAGAACCGAAGCCACCAAACTGGCCAACCTTGAAAAACATTTGAGCAAGAAAATCATCGGGCAGAAACGCGCCATCAATGCCGTAGCGCAAGCAATCCGCCGCGGCCGTATCGGAATCGCGGATGGCAAAAGGCCGACCGGATCGTTCATTTTCCTTGGCCCAACTGGGGTAGGAAAAACCGAGCTAGCAAGAGTTCTGGCGCAGGAAGTCTTTGGTTCGGAAAAAAACCTCATCAAAATCGACATGAGCGAATTCAGCGAAAAGCACACTGCGTCGCGACTGGTCGGCGCGCCGGCCGGCTACGTCGGCTACGAAGACGGCGGCGGCCTGACCGAGAAAATTCGTCGTCAGCCTTATTCGGTGGTTTTGTTCGACGAAATCGAGAAGGCCCATCCGAGCATCTTCAATTTGTTATTGCAGATTCTGGAGGACGGTCATTTGACCGATGGCCATGGGCGAGTTGTGGACTTTTCTAATACCGTTGTTATTTTAACGTCGAATATTGGGACGGAGAAGTTGGTGCAGGAAAAACTAGGATTTGGCAGCATTGTCGCCGAAACGAACGAGTCAAACCTTTACTTACGCGCGACTCTTTCGGACGGCGAAAGTGTCAGCGGCAAGCCCCGTAACGACGGGCGCTTGGCGCGGCGCGCAAGTAAGAGTTTGATGAGTGATAACAGCATGGCGACCAAAGCCCTCCGCGACCTAATGCGCCCCGAACTATTGAATCGCTTCGATGCAATAATCACCTTTGACAACCTAACTCACGCCGAAGTCAGCCAAATCCTTGACCTGATGATCGAAGACCTGAACCAACGCTTGGCCAGCAAGGGCGTAGCTGTCGTGATAGGTCTGACTGCCAAACGCTGGTTGCTAGCCCGTGGCTACGATCCGAAATTTGGCGCCCGTCCACTTCGTCGAACAATCCAAAACGAATTAGAGAACCTAATCGCCGAAGGGCTCATTGATAGGCAATATAGAAAAGGCGATATAATACGTGCTTCTGTCAAAAACAATGAAATTACGTTAAACAAACTTTACGAAAAAAATCAAACTATCTCGACAAAACTCACAAAAGCCTAATTCGCCCTCTTCCAAAAGTAAACTGTGACGTATGGCTGAACATTATTGTGTGCACCACCTCCTCCGGAAAAACCAGTTCCACCATAACCCTGCATATTTAGACTGCCGCCAACATTTATGGTGTTAGCACCTACGCCGCCACTTACGTAATGAAGGATCGTCGTGCTTTGGCCTGCGACCGGGTAAGGCGGATGATTATGATTCGGCATCTCGGCTATTATCAAAGTATGCGCTGATTCGCCACCCAGTTCCTCGACCGTAGTTCGATTAATCGCGCCTGCTGTTGTATTGCCAAAGGTCGTGTCTGTGTTTGCGTCATTTGATCCTATGCCCAATAGTGTTCGTCCCTGCCCAAATTGCACCCAGGTTCCGCCGCCTAGTGTAGTCGATGGGCTAGTGTTCGTGATTGAGATATAGATTGATCCCACTGGATAAGAATCTAGCGGGGTTTTGATATCCAGCGCAGTTTGAGCATCGGTTAAAGTGCAAGCACCAGTCCCGCCCTTACTAACCGGTAGGCAAGTCCCCGTAGCAGGACCAGCCAGACTGGGCATCATAAAAGAAAACACCAGGCTAACCACAGCCACAACAGAGAGACCAACAACAGCAACCCTAACCCTTCGAGCCTGTCTACTGAATTGTCTATTTAATTTCTCAAACTGGACTTGCAGATCATTGCTCTCTGTTATAGGGGGAGGGCAGCCCTTTCTCATAGTTTGATTATATTGGTTTTGGTTTCTCAAGTCAAGACAGGAACGAACAGGGGTTAGCGCAGAGTAAGAAGTTGCGTCCGACTCTAATAAATTGTAAAATAAAAAGATGACCGACCAACAGCGCCGCCTGTCGCGCCGATATATCATTTACCGATTCATGACCGATCTGTGGTTTATCAACGCGGTCTGGCTGTATTTCTTTCGCCTGTTCATCACCGATCAACAGATCGGGATTTTGGATGGGATAACTTCTATGATTGGTCTGTTGGCCATGATTCCGTCGGGTGCGCTGGCTGACAAATTTGGCCGCGACAAAATTGTTCGTCTAGGCTGGATCCTTGTCGGGGGGGGGTATCTGGTGCAGGCGGCGGGCAGCAGTTACACGCCGTTCTTTGTTGGCCAGACAATACTGATCGTCGGTTTGTCGTTAGCTGCGGGCGCCGACGAAGCGCTTTTCTTTGACAAATTGAAGTTCAAGAAACAGTCGACCCACTGGCGAAAATTGGTTACGCGCGGCACGCAGGCTTCGCTGGTCGCTCTGTTGGTCGCGGTGCTGGTTGGTGGCTTTATGTATTCGATCCATCCGCGCTTGCCATTTGTTTTGACCGGTTTAGCATTTATTGGTGCGACACTGTTGATCTGGTCGATCAAGGATGACCGGCCAAAGAAATCCCGTCAAAAACTTCTGCCCGAACTAAAGGATTATCTGCATGATATCCGCACCGGCTTCGCGCAATTTCGTCTGCCGAAGTTGTGGTTGTACGTGCCGTTCATCCTGACAGTGCAGGGGCTTTTCTACGCGGTGGGCTATGGAATGTTGCGACTGGTGCTGATGGATCGCTTTACCTTTGATCCACTCTGGGGATCGGTGGTCATCGCCAGTTGTATCATCATCACGATGGGGCTGCTGTCGTGTATGCATAAAAACGCCGACAGATTGAGCGAAAAGAAGGTTCTGACGCTGATCGGCCTATCCGCGGCGGCCGGCCTGTTATTGTCGATTGCCAATATCGGGCTGTGGGGATATTTCGTGATTCTGATATTATACGCCGGCGACCGTATTCTCGAGCCATTCATGAGCGAAATTCTAAACAATCGTTCGCCGGAGAATCAACGCGCCACAGTGTTGTCTGTCGCGTCATTTCTAAAGTCGTTGCCGTATGTGGCGCTGGCGCCGATCATCGGTTATCTGAACATGCATGGTAACCTTTGGATCTTCTTAATAATCTGGCCAATCTTGATCGTAGCGTCTATCGTGCTGTATCTGTTGCTAAAGAAGCGCGATTCGCATGTAGACTTTACGGATTGATCTGGATATAATGGACACAATGAAACTATACCGATTTTCTCCTATCCAAAATCAGGATGAATTGTTAGAGGCAATACGATACATTCATTTTGCCTGTTATAAACTGTGCAAACAATCATTCGGCAGGTATTTGCCAAACGCCGGTAATATCGGCGTCTTTTGCCATTACGAAGAAGAATACACTCGACTGGTAGAAATGCAAAAGCAGATGACAAAATCGTCTGACGATCCAGAACAAAAATATTTCGAGCTACACGAACCCATTGTAGTTCCCGCACGGGACGACGTGCCGGAAACGACCTATACACACCTATATATTCGCAGGTTCGATATTTATCGGGCGCAAGTCGGCGATCTTGATTTCTACTTGGAACAGGCAGAGTATGACAAGCTCAAACAGTCGCTGATCGACGGCGAAAATATAAAAGGCGCGAGAATCTTCCCGCGCAACGATTTGGATATGATCGAATTGTACGACCCGGATATCGACGCGCTTGGGTATGTCAACCCAAACGCGGCAAACGAATGGGTGA
>Ga0099364_10004402_pt1 | contig 21363 bp, 19 predicted proteins | sample TergutTh196P3_FD_73070 | JGI IMG/M metagenome (GOLD analysis project Ga0099364, IMG submission 73070) | Microcerotermes parvus P3 segment gut microbial communities from Pointe-Noire, Republic of the Congo - Th196 P3 | ecosystem: Host-associated > Arthropoda: Insects > Digestive system > Gut ... | reverse complement strand
CGCTTTCTGGAATTCAAAGGACTCGATGCCGGTGTCTATCGAGTCAACAAAGTCGTCGAAGGAGATACGCCCCTCGATGTCTTATGCTCCTCCGAAAAGAAAAGCGCAGAGATTCCCGAAGGATACGTGGAATATCAGCAAAAGCCGAGAGAGTACATACTCAATTCGATTTCGACTATCATCAATGTCGATACCGCCGTTGCCGATGTTTTTTCATCGCCGTTTGATCAAACCAAAGAACAATTGTACCTTGCCATCGAAAGCCTCAAAGAGCGGCAAGAGAGTCAAATCATCAACAACGATGACTACGGTCTGCTCAAAAACGTGGCGGATAGCCAGCGCATCACCCCCATTAGCGGTGCACCGACACCGGATGACCTCGATGACCTCATCTCGAAAGTCTGGAAGGAGCCATCCTTCTTTTTGGCGCATCCGCGTGCGATTGCGGCATTTGAACGTGAGTGCACCAAACGGGGAGTGCCACCGACGACCGTTTCCCTCTACGGCGGTACGTTTATTCTATGGCGGGGGATTCCTCTTGTTCCGACCGACAAGTTGCTCGTCGATGGCGTAAAAAATCCCAAAGGCAAAGGAGGCAAAACTAACATTTTGCTTGTCCGAACCGGCGAAACGCGGCGCGGGGTCGTCGGCTTGTATCAATCCGGCTTGCAGAATGAACAATCGCGAGGGCTTTCCGTCCGGTTCAGGGGAGTCGATAACAAGGGACTCGCTTCGTATCTTTTGTCGCTCTACTGCTCGGCAGCGATCCTTGCCGACGATGCGCTGGCGGTACTCGAAGACGTGGATGTCGGCGAGTATTATGATTATAGCAAGCGGGATAAATGACGGCACATTTAGCCGGTACTCCGGTGTCAAGAGCCGTAACTTTTATGATATACTCGGAGCGTCATGAAAATGGTCTTTGCGCCCTTTGCGTGCTTTGCGGTTAAAAAGAAGATTTAACCGCAAAGTACGCAAGGAGCGCAAGGAAGAACGCAAAGAAAAAACGACCAATTTGATCCCTTTACAGTATAGCATGGAAACAAAAGTAGATATGACTTACCGTTTTTTGTGGGACAGTGAACCTACGGACGAACAACTTCTTGTCCTTATGCAGGAAGTCGGTGAAGAGGTACGTCAAAACCGTGAGAAAGTTGCCAAGCAGGTACTTGCAAATATCCAACAGGAATCTGTCAGAGTCCGTGCCGCACAAACAATTCAGCAATAGTAAACACCATTGGAAAAGCCAAAACTCCTCATTATCGCAGGTCCCAACGGGGCGGGCAAAACGACTGGTGCGCTGTCGATATTGCCGCTGGAACTTCGGATAGTCCACTTCGTCAATGCCGACTTGATCGCACGAGGACTTTCGCCGCTCAAACCGGCACTTGCCGATTTCGATGCCGCCCGAATGATGCTCGAACGGATGAAGAAATTGAGAAACCAACGCGAAAGTTTTGCGATTGAAACAACGCTCGCTGCAAAAAGCCTTGTCCCTTTTTTGCGTGAGTGTAAAATGACAGACTACGAAACTCGATTGATTTTTGTTGCTTTGGACAATCCCGAAACAGCAATCCGTCGAGTCGCAATTCGTGTTGCCAAAGGAGGACACGATATTCCCGAGGAAACGATTCGCCGCCGGTTTTTTCGCGGACTGCGTAACTTCTTCGGCATGTACCGTCAAGAAGTTGACCACTGGACGCTGTTGGACAACTCCGGCGATACATTGAGAACCATTGCAATGGGAGAATTGTTAAAAGAACCGTATATTATTGATGTAGAACGTTATAAATTATTGAAAGAGAAATCGTACTATGAATGCTGATGTGCAAAACAATCAAGTGAGCCGGGAAACGAAACAGTTTGCAGAAATAGTGCAACGAGGAATGTCTCGTGCCATTGCTGCCGAAGTGGCGGAGTTGCGGCGGTTGAAGTTGCCGATCATCCGTTCCGTGGACGGCAAGCCGGTTGACTTCAATCCTGACACCAATCCCGACGCACCGCCGTGGAAAGACCACGTCAAATCGACGAACTGAAACGCGAATTGGAGGAAATGAAACGGAAACGATAGTCAGAGCCGCGACCGGAAGGTCGCGACATTAACCGCAACCTTCCGGTTGCGGCTCTGATACGGGCTATGATAACAATAACACTCACTAACCAAACTTAAAACAATGACCTTAACAGTTAACCTACAAGACCGCGTCGCCGTCGTAACCGGCGGCACTCGCGGCATCGGAATCGGCATCGGCGAAGCACTCGCAAAATGCGGAGCAAAAATCGCCTGCATCGGCACCAATCCCAAAACCGTCGAACCCGCCGTCGAAACCATTAAGAAACACGGCGGCGAAGTCGAAGGATACGCCTGCAACGTTGCCAGCACCGAAGAAGTCGAAAAGACCATCGAAGCAATACTGGCAAAGTTCGGGAAAATTGACATCCTCGTCAACAATGCCGGCATTACCGACGACGTACCGCTCGGTGCAATGAAAGATGAACAGTGGGACAATGTCATCGCTGTGAATCTTCGCGGTCCCTTCCTCTTTACGAGGGCGTGTACCAAGCCGATGCGTCGGGCGAAGTCGGGACGAATCATTAACATTACGAGCATCAGCGGACTCATCGGAAACAAGGGACAGGCGAACTATTCCGCCTCGAAAGCCGGGATCATCGGCTTTACCCGAACCGTGTCGAAAGAACTTGCCGGTAAGAACATTACCGTCAATGCGATTGCTCCCGGCTTTATCGAAACAGACATGACGGCGGTACTGCCGGAAGTCTATAAAGCCGAAATTTTGAACCGTATTCCACTGGGACGCTTCGGACGGTCCGAAGATGTCGCCAACGCCGTCTTGTACTTTGCCTGTGATGAAGCATCCTTCGTTACCGGTCAAGTGCTGACCATCGACGGTGGAATGATTATGTGACGTTCACAGAACGTTCACAGAGCCCGTGGCGTAAGCCAGGGAGTCCCTAACTGACGTTACGGGCTCTGTGTTGTCCTATCTTACGATACGGGCTCTGTGAACATAACCCTTAACCTTTTTAACCCTTAACAACCTTTATTCACTATGGCAGACACAAAAGAACGCGTCATTAACATTATCGCGAGCCAATTTGGCCGCGAAGCAGAGACCATCACGGAGGCGACGGACATCGCCAACGACTTGGGAGCGGATTCGCTTGAAATTGCGGAACTACTCCTCGCATTTCAGGAGGAGTTCAACATCGACATCGACGATTCGGAGACGCAGAATCTCGTAACCGTCGGCGATGTCATTACGCAGATCAATGCGAAGACCGCCAGCGGTCCAGGATAGTCGCCCCGCCATTGTAGTGCAGAACGAAAGGTAGGTTGCCGACCACCAGGCAGCAGCCCGCCTCTCGTAAAAATGTACTGTGAAACGCCGATAATTTTACCTTTTTTCTTTGCGAAAAAAGTAATAGCCCTCTTTCCATACTTGCGTTTTGCATTTATAATGTATCCGCATCGAAACAGGATTTTTGTCCCATTCAATAAAAGGTCTTACCATGTCAAACACAGAGTTTTCACCTCTCGCCCAAGGAGTCATCGATGGAGATTTGGACATCGTTTTGAACGAAGTCCAACGTTGTCTTACGGAAAACATTTTGCCGCAAAGCATTATGGACGGACATCTCGTACCGGCAATGAGCGAAGTCGGCCGCCTCTTTGAAGAAGGAGAGTATTTCGTACCCGAATTGATGATCTCCGCCCGGGCAATGCAGGCGGCAATGAAAATTTTGAATCCGCTGTTGTCCGGCTCCGGCGTTCAAAAAATCGGTCGAGTGGTCATCGGTACGGTCAAGGGAGACTTTCACGACATCGGCAAAAATCTTGTGGCGGCAATGCTGGAAGGAGGCGGATTCGACGTGGTTGATCTCGGTGTCGATGTTTCGCCGGAAAAGTTTGCCGAAGCAGCCCAAGAACAAGCCGGTTCGTTGGTGGCGATGTCGGCACTCCTAACAACGACGATGCCGCAGATGAAAGCGGTGATCGAAAAACTGAAAGCAGACGGACTTCGCAGCACATCGAAGGTCATCGTCGGCGGTGCACCGGTAACAGACGAGTTTGCCCGGCAGATCGGTGCCGACGGTTACAGCGACAATGCCAGTTCCGCCGTAACCCTGGCGAAAAGTTTGTTCGGCTTGGTGTAATTTACTGTAAAATACCAAGGATTGCAAAGTCCAATTTCATGCCGTTTACAGTATATCCCGTCCAAACCAATATAATTTCGTTATGTCAATTTCCCAGAAAAGCCGGGTGCCTATGCCCGAACAACCGCCGGAAGTTCGCTCCAAAAACTTTTTGGAAGTTCCTCTCGGCTATACCCCCGAAATGGCACAGACCGAAGCCGCCCGGTGTATCCAATGCAAAAAACCGGCTTGCGTCGCGGGTTGTCCCGTCGGTGTGCAGATTCCTGAATTCCTCAAGTTGATCCGCGAGGGGGATTTCGCCGCCGCTGCGCAAACACTCAAAGAAACCAATGCTCTGCCCGCCGTCTGCGGTCGGGTCTGTCCGCAGGAAACCCAGTGCGAAGTCCTCTGCATTCTCGGCAAAAAGTCCGAGCCGGTCGCCATCGGTCGCTGCGAACGTTTTGCAGCCGATTACGAACGAGAGCAAAACTTTGCCGTTCTGCCAAAGAAACAACCTCCTAACGGCAAAAAGGTTGCCGTCGTCGGTGCGGGTCCCGCCGGTCTTACCGTTGCCGGTGATCTCATCCTGCTCGGTTACGATGTTACGATTTTTGAAGCGTTTCACAAGCCCGGCGGCGTGTTGATGTACGGTATTCCCGAATTCCGATTGCCGAAATCCATCGTTGAAAACGAAATCGACGGTCTCGTGAAACTGGGGGTAAAAATCGAACTGAACCAAGTGATCGGACAGACGATTACCATCGACGAACTCCTGAACGAAGACGGTTTTTCGGCGGTTTTTATCGGTGTCGGGGCAGGTCTGCCGATGTTCCTCGGTCTGCCCGGCGAAGACTTGAATGGTATCTATTCAGCCAACGAATATCTGACGCGTTCCAATTTGATGAAGGCGTATCTCTTTCCGCAGACGGACACGCCGGTTGCCCGGGGAAAGCATGTCTGCGTGATCGGCGGCGGAAACGTGGCAATGGATGCCGCCCGAACAGCGGTGCGGCTCGGAGCAGAAAAAGTGAACATCGTCTATCGCCGTTCGCGAGCCGAACTGCCTGCCCGGCTGGAAGAGATTCACCACGCCGAAGAAGAGGGCATCGAATTTTTGTTCCTGACGAATCCGAAGGAGTACCTCGGCAACGAACAGGGAAAGGTCAGGGCAATGATTTGCGATAGGATGGAACTAGGGGAACCGGACTCATCGGGACGGCGGCGACCAGTGAAGATTCCTGACTCCGAGTTTGAATTGGAGACGGACTGTGTCATTGTAGCGGCGGGAGGATTTGCGAATCCGCTTTTGACGAAAAACACGCCGGGACTCGAACTCAACAAGTGGGGCAACATTGTCGCGGACGAACAGGGTCGAACGAGTCTTCAGAATGTTTGGGCGGGGGGAGACATTGTAACCGGTTCGGCAACGGTCATTTTGGCGATGGGTGCAGGACGCATTGCCGCCGAGGATATTCATCGAACATTGGAACTGTCCAAGAATAACATACGCAAAGAGCCGGGGATGTAGGCGGTACTCCGCTGTAATCCCCGGGTTGCCTTTCCGTCATTTCACTTCGTTTCATTCCGGCTTTTGTTCATGTTTACAAAAGCCGGAATGGAGCGCAGCGCAATGACGGAAAGACTGTTTGATGGGTATATTGCTTTCTGGCGGAAGCCTAATGTCATACCCGTCCTAATGTTGGTTGACTCGATTAGGTATCACTCATGTTTACCACCCTCACAGAATTACGTTCATTCGTCCAAACCCAGCGTCTATCGGGCAAGAGGATCGGTCTTGTACCGACGATGGGGGCTTTGCACGACGGACATTTGAGTCTCGTCAAATTTTCTAACGAGCAGTGCGATACCACGATTGTGTCGATTTTTGTTAATCCGGCACAATTCGGACCCGATGAAGACTTTGCCCGGTATCCGCGAACACTGGAAAACGATTTATGTCTATTGGAATCAATCGGTTCGCCTGCCGTTTTCGTTCCCGATGCCGCAGAAATGTATCCAGAGGGGTTCGGCACATCGGTTCACGTCAGCGGAATTTCTGCGCCTCTCGAAGGAGCAATCCGACCAGGGCATTTCGATGGTGTGGCAACGGTCGTTTTGAAACTTTTTCTCGCTTCTCAAGCCGATGTTGCCTTTTTCGGTCAGAAGGATTACCAGCAACTTTGCGTTATCAAAAAAATGGTTGCCGATTTGAATGTTCCCGTAGAAATCGTGATGGGAGCAACTGTTCGCGAGCCGGACGGCTTGGCAATGAGCAGCCGCAATCGATATCTTTCGGAATCGGAACGCCGCCGGGCACTCATCCTTTCGCAAAGTCTTGCTGATGCGGAAAGAATGATCGTTGCCGACAATGTCTGCTCGGCGGAAACGATCCGCCGGATGATCCGGGACAAAATTCTTTCGACGGACAGCATGACGATTGACTACATAGCCGTTGCCGACCCGGTTACGTTACAAGAACTTTCGATGATCGAAACAGAAACGATCATTCTGCTTGCCGTTCGACTCGGTACGACCCGGCTCATCGACAATAGACTGATTCACAAAAACCGGAAGGGAGCACATCATCATGACGGTTCTGTGTAATCTTCATTCGTCTATGCACATTTGACTATCTCCGTGCTTGATAAACTTGTGAAAGTTTTCTACAATCAGCGGTACCGAATCCTGACACACACAATACGGTGACATTTTCTTGGAAACAAGCGGTTAAATCTGTCATTATCCGTTCTGGGATGTTGCGTCTCTGCTCTGCTTGTCGTCCTCCATCGGCGGCAATTTTATGTTATCACTCCGTTTCCTCTGACCGTGAGGGACAGAGCGATTGCGTTTCTCAAGGAATAACAGTCGATGCTAATCTGTTTGACGAACAAATGCGGATTCTTCGGAAAAACTATCATCCCGTAACACTGGGCGACATTGCCGATTGGCTGAATGGCAACAAACAGTTACCGCCGCGTTCCGTTGCCGTAACGTTCGACGACGGTTTTGCCGACAACTATCACCTTGCCGCCCCGATCATGGAAAAATATAACATTCGCGGAACAATTTATCTTGCGGTCGATGCCGTTCGTCGTCAGGAACTTCCCTGGTATTGTCGATTGCACTATCTTTTTCACAAAGCCGCCAAAACTGCGTTTGTACTTAATGATCCTGAAACAGGAAAGGTCTGGCACTGCGGTGATCCTGCCGAAAACAGCGAAGCCGAGCGGTTTTATGCAAAATCATGCGTTGTGCTGGGAGAAGAGCAGTTGGCACAACGCATGACACAAATCGAATCGTGGTTCGGATATAAACTTGATTTGTCCAACCCCTCTCCCGGTATGATGACGTTTGAACAAGCGAAGGAACTGATCCGGCGAGGACACATTATTGGTTCGCACACACTATCGCATGGAACGGCAGGTTTGCTGACGACGGGACAACTCCATCGGGAAATCGGCGAAGCGAATCAAATGCTTGAACAGGCATTGGACGCACCGGTACAACATTTTTCATATCCTCATCCGTATCAGATTGATCCGCAGTGGAGCGATGATTCGCTCAAAGAAACACAAAAGACCGGTTACAAAACGGCGGTCTTGACCCAGACTGGTTTGGTGAAACAAGAGACGAATCCGTTGTTGCTTCCGCGTTTGTATATCGGCAATGAGTCAGCCGAACAATTTCGTTGGACACTCGAATCGGCTTTTGCGGGACTGCATTGATGAATCGCACAAAAAAAGTACAATAGATTGTTATTGGTAGTACCGACGGTTAAATTTTGCACCGAGCCAAGGTAGGTTGCCGACCTTCCTAGTTTTAACCAACAGAACAATAACAGGAGGCGAAGACATGAACGCACGCTATATCAACCCCTATACGGACTTCGGCTTCAAAAGGCTTTTCGGAGAAGAGGCGAGTAAGGATTTGCTGATCGACTTCCTGAATGCTTTCCTGCCGGCAAAGCATCGAGTCAAGACATTGGAATTCCGTAACCCGGAACAGCGTGGTGAAGTCGTTTATCATCGTAAAGCAGTTTATGACATCTTTTGCGAAGGCGAAAACGGTGAGCATTTCATTGTGGAAATGCAGAAAGCCGAGCAACAATGGTTCAAAGACCGAGCGGTGTTCCTTTCTTCGTTTCCCATTCGGGATCAAGCGGAGCGGGGCAAGGGCTGGAATTTTCAACTCAAAGCGGTTTATTTCATTGCTATCCTCGGTTTTGAGTATGACAAAGAAGAGGAGCGTCGAAAACTCCAGCGGAACGTGACTCTCAAAGACCAGGACGGCGATCTGTTTTACGACAAGTTGCAGTTTATTTTCCTCCAGATGCCGCTTTTTAACAAGACGGAGTCGGAATTGGAGACTCGTCAGGACAAGTGGTATTATTTCTTAAAGAACCTGCCGGACTTTTCGGAGATTCCGGCGATTCTTCGGGAACCTATTTTTGAACGTGCTTTTGCGATAGCCGAGGTTTCGAATATGGCGAAAGACGATTTATGGCGGTATGAGCGGAGCATGATTGCCCGCTGGGATGAGTACAGCATCATGACAACGGCAATAGAGAAGGGGGAAGCCAGAGGGGAAGCTAGAGGGGAAGCCAGAGGGGAAGCTAGAGGAGAAGCCAGAGGCAGAGCCGAAGGAGAAGCCAGAGGCAGAGCCGAAGGGGAAGTCAAAGGCAGAGCCGAAGGGGAAGTCAAAGGCAGAGCCGAAGAGCGTGCCGAAGTTGCCCGTAAAATGAAGCAAGAAGGGCTAGATATTACTCTGATTGCTAAATTAACAGGACTTACCGAAAGCGACATTGAACAACTATAAACACAAAGCAAACCGTTAATTTTACTGTTGCTTCATCGTACAACCATGCAAACACGTTTTATCACAACGGACGAAGAACTCCTTGCTCTCAAAGAGGATTGGGATCGCCTCGCAACCTGCCGTCCCGAAACGGATATGCCCTTTTACTCTTGGGACTGGTTTTACTGCTCATGGATACACTTCGGCAAACCCGAAAGACAAGAATTATTTATCGTTGCAGTATATGAGGCAGACCGCCTCGTCGGTATTCTGCCGCTGGTTCGCGGACAACGAAAATCGTCAAGGATCGCCTATCGAATTCTCTCTTTCTGCAATACCGGAATGATGCCGCGAAACACGATGTACACTGATTCCGGTCAGGAACAGGAAACCGTATTTCGTGCGGCTTGGAATCATCTTTTCGACCATCGCCCGCTTTGGGATATGCTGGAACTTGCCAATGTTCCCGACACGAGCCCCTTCCATCGTTTTGTTTTAGAGGGAAAACATCGTCCGGGATATTCGCTGATTCAACATCGAGGACTTACCTCGCCTCTTGTTTCGCTAGAGGGACTGACCTACGACGGGTATTTTTCTAAATACGGCAACAAAGATGCGAGACGGCGCTTCAAGAGAGTCACGGAAAAATATGAAGCAGAAAACAAATGCTGGGGAATGAAAATATATGAAAACGAATGGGATATTCAAACCGGAATTGACCTTGCCCTTGAAGTTCGGCGGGAAAGTTGGAAAGGAGAATTTGAAGACAACGAAAGTGTGTCTTTTTATAGGGAACTTTTTGCGCACTTCGCCTCTAAAAAAGAAGTGATCATTCCTATTTTAATGTTGGAAGACATACCCATAGCCGCCCAATTTGTAACAGGTAGAGAGGGACGCTATTTTTTACACACCAACGACTATCATTCCGGTTTTCGAGAAACTTCGCCCGGACTTTGCTTGTTGCATCTAATGTTGATCGAAGCGTTTAAGCGTCAATGGAGAGTATTTGATTTCACGGGAAGCGATTATAAATATAAGGAAGACAGTTGTACAGGACATCAGTACCATTCGATGTTTCAGATATTCCATTCGGGTTGGAAGTCTCGATTTATTTACGGGGCGAAGACGCTGTTGCTTCCGCTTATTCGCAGGATAATGCGAAAACCTGCCGATGGGGATTTTATTGCCAAAAAACGGAGGTAAAGCATGCCATAGCAATTTAGGCTTGCCGAAAACGGTCTTTTAGGGAGCCTCGAGCAAAAATGTAAGAGCGTTTGAAAAAAGATACTCTGTAAATAATGGCATCCTGAATCCGAACTGCCCCGGCTTTTTCTGCCGTTTTATAGGAGGCAATGTTAGACAAGTCAATATCGGCGTACATTTTTGTCAAGCCATATTCTTGGGCACGCCGGTGGACTTCTGCATAAATTCGCGTCGCCAATCCTCGACCACGAGATTGCTCACGAACATACAGGTTGTGGATCACACTTTCACCCGATTCGGCGTAAAAGAAACATCGGGTTCCTACGCATTTGCGGTCGCAGGCGAGGATTGCATAGCAGTCCGGCACCTGAAGGACACGTTTGGCTGGATCATTTTCGGCATTTTCATATCCAACAAGGACAAGACGATTTTCCTCGATACATTTGCTCATCATGGCACATTGCCAAGGAGCGAAACCATCAGCACCGCTTTGACTCCAAAGTAGGCAATCCTCGATAGTTGCGAGTTCCCAGTGAACGGAACCTGCGTGTTGTTCACGACATGACAACTGCGGAACATCGGGGGTTGCTAAATCGGACATCCACACTCCATATGTCCGTAACCAGAAAACCCTTTGGAGTCTCCCGGCAACTTTCCCCGGAATTCCTCCACGTGCAATGATTTTCCTTGAAAGTTTGTTGATGAATGTGATCATGACTCGTCAGTCTTGGGAGAAGACACACCCCTCATTTTAACATATATTTTGTGCAACGAAAGAGCAATTTTACCTTGCATGGTCAAGGGAAAAACGACTTCACCGACGGTGTGTAACTGTGGATTCCAAATTTTTTGGTGTGTTCCGGCAATCCCTACACAATCAACATAATCGACGGTCGGATCGTCCAGCAATGATTGATAGATCAGCCATCGCAGAACCATTCCCGGTGCGAATTCCCGCATAGCATGTTCGTAACTGATTTTAACACTAAAAACCGTGTTTTCGACCACATAACCGTACTGAAAAGCAATCAGTTGTCCCTCAAAAAAGAGAGTGTAAAGACGCACAAGGTTTTGGTCTGCCAGAATTTTTGCCTGAGTCAAATAGTATTCCTCTTGTCCTCGTTTGATGATACTGCCGCAATAATCAGTTTGTGCCTTCCAACCGGAGTGTTCTACAACAAAACAATCGGGCAATACGGCAACAACTTCATCGGGATCGCTCACGACTCGGAATTCGTGATTCTCTGGTGTGTATCGTTTTCGGAATCGACGTATGATGTCGGCGAGTTTTTTCTTGTCCCAACTGGCAACCACCGATTCTGGATTGCCGTAAAGCGGAATAACGGCTGTATGATGCTGCGATGTTGTTCGTGAAGAATGTCCTGAAGATTTCCAGTATTCGCAGAAATTTTTCCAAGGAAAATCTTCATAACGAATTTCTCCGCACCAGAGGAAGTCGATGGGGAGTTGTTTCAAGCCCTTAACGAGTTGGGAAAAGATCTTTTCCGTATCGTCGCGTGATGTGTCGCAAAGTAAAGTACCACTGTAAGGCAGGACACCGGTTCGCAACACTTTCGCCCGGCGTTCCATGCACAAAGGAATTCCGGCGACCGCTGTGCCGTCCGCCTCGACTACGATTGCACGAAAAACAGCATCGGAAGATAAATGATGACGCATCCACGAGGCGATACACTCCGCTTGGACGGTCGGCAAGACGACTCCAGATCGAGACCAGAGCGAACGCCAAGACTCGGCTTCGCCAACAAATTTATCGATAGAATCCAATATTTTGATCGAATAATTCGCCATTATCTCAATTTTTGTTTGTGTAGCGGCAGCGTAACTCGGGCACTCCACCCCACACTCTCCTAATCATTCTCTGCGTTACTGCCCTGGCGGGAACATTGTAACGCTGAACAAACAGCGCCCGTATCGGTAGAGACGGCGTTTTCGGTCTCATACCGGAGTTTCCACTCCGGGCTCTGTGAACTTTTATCCGCCGGGACAGTAATCTTGAAAAAACGCTTAAGTTTAGTTATTTGCCAGCGGACCTTCCTTATCAACCAACTGCGTATGCGGTTCGACAATGGGATACGCTCCGGCATTCCATCTGCTACGGTCCAGCGACATGTTGTGCAAGACCCACATGGAACTAACCCCTTTATGGTTTTCTTGGGAGCGCAGCAAAACCACGTCATCGACATGTAGGGCGCGAGTCCATGTTTTCTTACTTTATCCTGCAATTTCACCTTATTTTCTCCGACAAGAGGCAATCTTGCAAAAGCAAAACTTCGCCAAGGCGAGTCGGCAATTTTTTGAGCATCGAATTCGTACCAGTAATCTGTCTCTGTTTCTACTCGTACAAGAAAGTCACTCTTTTCCGTAAAGTGCCCGCGTAAGGAGTAGATACCCAGTTCCAAATAAGGAATCTGCCGCCAGCGAGAGTATTCCGCAAAAATGTGGTATTGTGATCCAAACGGAATGATTTTTCGCAATTCATCCATATCACTGCGGATATCAGGATACTCGGGAATATCATTCCCGCCGAAATAGATTGTCGGCAAAACTAAATCCTTTGTATGTGGAAATTCATCGACCATCGCCTTTTTGATTTTCTCCATTGCGGCGATCTCAGCATGGAGGGAATCTCTGTCCGTATAAATGATATAGTGCGGTTGTACCCGCTTTTTGAGGACAATCGCCAGTTGCAGCAACCGGAAAGTAGAATCATAGCCTCCTGTCCATAACAGTTGCACGGGTTCCCCGTCTTCTTTTACTCGTCGAATTTCCATTTTACTGCTGGTATGTGGTAGAGTATCTCCCGGAACAACATCATTAAACTCGCTCAAAATTTTCCGGCGGAAGCCTTGGTTCCTTTCATCCCCCTGCTCTTGGGAGTTGCAGAACGAGTCTATTGTACCATTTTTTCTGCACAAGTCCCCCCATATCATTGGAGAGTTCGCCGAAGCACGTTCCAGACGTAAGTATTCGTCTTGCCCATTCTCACCTTGAATAAAAAGTCCGTACTTCGCGTCCGGTCAGTTGGCGTACCGTTTCGGCAATGTCGTCGAGTTGACCGTTTTCAAGCGGTGTTGCCCAGTCTTCCGGCGTACTTCGGGCAACGGTATAAACCTGCACATACAATACTTTGCCCAACTCGTTCAGACACTCGGTATAGTGTCGGACTTCGTCGTTACCGGGTCCTTTGCCGTGCAACGCCAAAAAACAGGTTTGGATTACTACCGGAAACTCCTGCGTGAAAGTAACTAAATTGTTGCGAATCGTTTGAAAGGGAACGTTCGACCGCGAAACGGTTTGGTAGTATTCCGGCGAACCCGCATCGAGTTTTGCCCAGATTTCGCCGTTGTTTTGCAACATAAGATCGAGGGCAGACCGCACCGACGCACGATGCAGTGCCGAGGCGTTGGTGATCAGCACAATTTTGACGGAAGGGTCGCAAAGTTCCCGGCGGATGTCCGTAACCAACCGGACGGTCTCCGCAAACTGCGGCGACAAAGTGGGTTCGCCGTCTCCGCTGAATGCAATGTCTTTCAAAATCCGTTTATTTGCCGGCACATGTGTAAACGCTGGCAGGTCGAAGAGCGTTCCGTTGTTGACCGAATCGACGAGTTGCCGGAGTTCGGACTCGAGGCAATCCGTTGGAACAAGAATATCATGGGGTTCCGTTTTGGTTCCTGCCGCCAGGATTTGGCAATAGACGCAAGCAAAGTTGCAGAGTCCGGTGGGACTCAAATTGATTCCTAGCGAAAGTCCCTCGGAGCGTCGGCTGATGACGGGGTAAACGTATCGTAACGTTCCGAATCGGCGGGGATGATAAGCGGTATCGTAGTTGTTTTTGTGAGAGACTTCACCGAAATCCTTATTCACTTTGTTTTTTCTAAAAAATTGCGTCCGCTTTCCCAGTTGTTTTGCTATTTTATCAAATTTTCCGTGCACAATCAAGCGGCACTGCACCCGGGGATTGCGCTGCGCTACATCCCCGGCTCTTTGGTCCCTGACGGACTGGGCGAAATCCTACCCCTTTCGTCCCCATTTTTGGAGCGCCCTTTCAAGCAACTTCGCTTCAACCGGCTTCGATATGTAATCGTCCATGCCCACTGCGAAACACTTTTCCCGATCCCCGCTCATCGCATGCGCCGTCATCGCAATAATGGGAATCTTCGGATTCCGAACGCCCGATTTTCCGGCACGTATGAGTTCCGTACATTGGTATCCGTCCATTTCCGGCATCTGACAGTCCATCAAGACGATGTCGTAATCTTGTTTCCTCAATTTTTCCAGTGCGATTACGCCGTTCTCTGCCGTGTCCAATTCGTGTCCGTATGCATAAAGAAGCCCCATGACCACCATAACATTGACTTTTACATCTTCCACCAACAGTATTCGCTGTCTGACCGTTGATAACAGCACACTCGAATCCTGATCGGTACTGTTCAAACCTTCCAAACCGAGAGCGTCTATGAGCGTGTTAAGTAACCTGATTTTTTTGATCGGTTTTGTCAGAAATCCTGCTTGTCCCGGTATCGCGAGTGTCTGAGGATCAATCAACGAGCCCAACGCGACAACCGCAATGGTTTTCACCGATAAGTCGCGTAATTGCTCTTCTATTTTTTCCGGCGGGAAACCGGGACACTCGCAGTCCAACAACACCAGGTCATAGGGGGTTCCTGCTACTTCCTGTTCTGTAATTTGTGTAATCACCTCCGTCGGCGTTGCTGCCTCGTCTATGTGGATGCCGGTCTCCTGCAAACAGAGCCGCCAGGATTGCCGCGTTGCCGGATGAAAGTCAAACAAGAGCAATCGGTACATCGACAAATCCGGCATCGCTGTTTTGTCCTGATGAGTCTCGTCCCGATTCAACGTAACGGCGAACTCAAAGGTCGAACCGCGCCCCTCTTCGCTCGTTACCGTAATATCGCCCCCCATGATTTCCGCCAGGTTCTTACTAATCGACAAACCGAGTCCCGTGCCGCCGAATTTCCGGGTACTGGAACCGTCCAACTGACTAAACGGCAGAAACAGCGAGTCCAGTAATTCCTTTTTGATGCCGATACCGGTATCTGTAACCTGGCACCGGATGCTACAACGTGCCTTCTCCGAATGTTCAGCATTGACACGAATGATGATTTCTCCTTCGTTCGTGAACTTTGCAGCGTTGCTCACCAAGTTCAGGACGACTTGCCGAAGCCGTCCTCTGTCGCCGATTAACGTTTCGGGAGTAGTGCTATCATAAAGGAGTGCCAAATGCAAACCTTTGGCGTGGGAAATGAAGGCAATGGTATCGCAAGCATCTTCAAAGACTTCCAGCGGGAAAAACGGCTCGTGTTCCAGTGTCAACTTTCTCGCTTCGATCTTGGAAAAGTCGAGTATGTCGTTGATGATGGCAATCAGCGAATTCGCGCTCTGCCGGATCGTGTTGACATACTGCGACTGCAAATTCGAGAGCGGCATCTTGTCCAACAGATTGGCAAGACCGATGATCCCGTTCATCGGCGTGCGAATCTCGTGACTCATGTTGGCAAGAAATTCGCTCTTCGCCTGGCTCGCTTCTTCGGCGGCTTCCAAACGCCGCCTTTCCGTAATGTCCGTTACGAATCCTTCGGAAATGCTGTAATTTGGATTATTCGGATCAACTTCGACGACCCGGCTTCGTTCCCACACCCAACGGACACTGCCGTCTTTGTGCACCCATCGGAACGTCGTTTCGAGCGGTTCGCCGACGTAGAGCGTAACCTCATTGGCTTGCATCAGGGGTTCGCGGTCGTCGGGATGAACCAGATCGAAAAAGGTGATGTTTTTGTTGTCGATCAAATCCTCCGGTTCGTATCCGGTAAGTTCTTTGATGCCGGGGCTGACGTAAGTCATGGTGTATTCCGGCGCATTGTTTACACATCGGAATGCCATGCCGGGCAGATTGGCGACGAGCGTTTCCAGTTGCCGCTGACTTTCCCGGCGGCGGGATGCCTCTATGGACTGTGCCACAAAGTCCGCCGCAGAGGCACCGAAAAGTTGTTCTTCGGGTGTCCAATGCCGGGGCAACCCTGCATGTTCGATACAGATAACACCAAAAAGAGTGCTGCCGACGCGGATGGGACAATCGAGCAACGACCGGATACCGCCGAGACTGTACGACTCTGCCATACCGGCAAGAATGGTGTCGTTTTCCGTGTCGGGAATCACAATATTGCGCTGAGAGTGGAGTAGTTGGACGTATACTGGGTAAGGAGTTACATCAAAATCTTCTTCGACGAAAATTTCATCGATGGCGTGTGCGTACATGGCGACATTTTTTAGCGCACCGGCGGTTTCGTCTAATCTCCAGACACCGCAACGGACGGCACCGAGCACCCGGGAAGTTGTTCGGGCAATGGCTTGGGCAAATTCTTTGATGTCCCCATCTTCAAGGGCAGGATGCTTGTTCAGTTCGACGAGAGCCTGATTATGGAGTTTCAGGATTTTTTCCTGTTGTTCCATGGCTTCGATTTTTGCTTCTTTTTCGATGCGTCCTTTGAAAATGAGGGCAACGGCTCGTTCTGTTCCCCAGGGAACGGCGACGGCGGAAATTTCGCCGTGCCACGCATTGATTTCAGCGTGGGTGCGGGAGAGTTCCCGGGGTAAAGTTTTACTATTTCGTGTCCGTTGGAAGAGGGTGAAGATTCGTTCTTGTTTAGCGATAAATTCTTCGAGTTCAGGACAGCGTCCGTCGGGATGGGGAGTCCAGAGAATGGAGCGAAAGGCGTGGTTGCACCACAAGACTTGTCCCGACTTGGCGTGAACGACGGCGAAGGGTTCGCTGAATTCCTGCAACAGCAGGGTGGCAACGGAGAGGTCGAAGTGGGCGGGGTCGGACATTTGATTGTTGGAAACGGACACCGAACAGAACAGTCTTCGCTCATTGTACCATTGAATCGTGTCGGTATCAACAATGGTTCGTGCCGGCATCAGCCCGTTTATGGTACAATGGCGAGATTAAACGTAACACGTTTTCTGAAAGGAACGACCCATGCGCACTCTGTTAATCTTGATAACGTTGACTCTCCTTCCCACAACTCTCTTTGCAGCAACGCGGGACGAGATCGCCCTCGAACTCGTCCAACAGTGGGAACAGCGGGTCGATCCCGAAAATGGTTTTCCCTGGGGAACCCACGGGCAACCCCAAGGATACCATTCCAATTTTGAGAGAGGAACACGAGTCCATCCGACGCGCTCCATTATGAGTTACGCCGCCTGTCTGATTGCCAGCCCAAACAAAGAACATCAGGAAAAAGGAAGTGCCCTCCTGTTGCGTCTATTCGATCTGCAAGACAAAAATCCAGAGAGCAGAACCTTCGGAATCTGGTCTTGGTATGCCGAAGAACCGCTCGCCGAAATGGCTGCGCCGGATTACAACTGGGCAGACTTCATCGGTGCCGACCTCACCGTCGTCCTTCGGGATTATTCAGACAGACTCACCGATGACGCACGAGAAAAAGCAAAACAGTCGTTGGAATTCGCCTGCCGGGCAATCATCAAGCGGAACGTCGGACCGGGCTACACCAACATCGCCGTGAAGGGCGCGACCGTTACGGCGGCGGCAGGGGAAATTCTGAACCGCCCTGATTTCACCGAATATGGACGCAAACGAATTCAACGCAGCCTCGAACACTTCAAAGAGTCCGGCGGTTTCAGCGAATACAACAGTCCGACGTATGCGATGATTGTTGTCCGGGAACTGGAACGGATGTTGGATCTCGTTAGCGATCCCGAAGCCCGTGCCGTCGCCAAGGAACTCTACGATGTTACCATGAAAGGAATCGCAGAGCATTATCACGTTCCCACCGCACAATGGGCGGGACCCCATTCGAGAACATACGGCGACCTGTTAAGTAATAATGTCCGCAATGGCTTACTGCTTCGCGCCGGTTTGCCCGTGGAAAACCAAACAGCCGGGCAGGATTCCTTTTTTGTACCGTTCGTTCCCTGTTCGGAAACGTTGCGTCCCTATTTTTCAGAGGTTCCCCAAGCACCCCGTGAACGTCATGATGTGTTCGCCAAAGGACGACCCGGCTTTGAAGAAAACGGAACAACATGGATGGACGCTGCCGCAACACTCGGTTCAGCATCGTATCATTCATTTTGGGAACAATCACGCGGCTTGATCGGTTACTGGACGCTCCCCAATGCCGATGCACCGGCGGTACTGCGGGTACGGTTTTTTCACGACGAACAAGACTTTGCGAGTGCCTGGGGACGGCACCGTCAAGCCGGTACGCGTGTGCTCACGACTTTTGGTCTGCTCAAAAATTGGGGAAGCATGCACCCGTCGTTTGATCGTCCCAGAGACGGCGTGTTCACAGCGAAGTCGTTCCGAATCGTTTATCAACTGACCGCAAGAGGGGCAACAGTCAAGCAACTCGACAAGAATCGATTTGAACTTGCCGCCGGTTCCGTTCGGACTGTTGTTCACGTCATGGAATCCGCTTCCTTTGATGGACTGCCGGTTGTTTGGCGCACAGAACAAGCCGAGGGCAAAGCGTCGGTCATTGGTATCTGTTATGAAGGTGAGCCGAAGGCGTTTGCCTTTCCTCAAATGGGGGACACTCGGATCGCCGCCGCCGTTGAACTTTTGCAGGGCAATGACCGAATGTCCGCCGTTCCTATTCGGGTTGTCGAGAGTGATTTAGAGACGAGAGACGACGGTAAATTTTATGGTACGATCTGGTCGGGTCTCGGCGACGATGTGCCGTTACTATCGCCGCTCCGACCGACGAACCGGTGATCCGTTTCTTCTCACGCAAGGCTTTCGCGGAAATCCTTGCGTGGGATTTTTTTGCGGCTATTTTCCCTCAACGGCATACAAAAAACCGTCGCCAGCAATGTAGAGCGTGTTTCCCGAGACCGCCGCTGGAGCAAAAATGCGGTTCGGCATCGTGATCTCCAAAATAATCTGCGGTTCCAGACCCGCTTTCAAAACGTAAAACATCCGGCGATCCGTGCCGACGTAAATCTTTCCTTCGGCAATGAGTGGACGCGCCCAAATGTCGCCGCGAAGTTGGAGTTGCCAATGCTCCTTGCCCGACGCTGCATCGTAACAATAGAAAATGCCATTCCGATCCGCAAAATAAACGAGTCCGTCTTCCATAGCAATCGGCGTGATTGCTCCGCCGTCAATGTTGCCGGTGCCCCAGCGGAGTTTGCCCGTCGCTGCATCAATACTTGCCAACCAACTCCGAAACGGTCTCGCTCCATTCCAAGCGTCATGTCCGAAGATCATAAAGATCCGCCCTTCGTCATCGACCGCCGGCGGCGGCAAACATGTGTACGACGGACTGCCCTGCCCCATAACGAAGGGCGGCACCATTCCGTCGGGCTGATGAGCACGCGGATCGCCCTGAAATTTCCATGCCGTTTCCAATCGGACAAGCCGACGACCATTCGCCTCGTATTGCCTTAGGAGCGTATCCCGGCTGGGGGCTTCCACGGCATAAAGACAACCGTTACCGCCGCCGTAGAAGATCATATCCCTGCCGTTGACCCTGGCGAAGCCGGGCGAACACCATTGTCCGTGTGAAATATCGCTGCCGATGTCGAAATTGTCTCTCGCTAGGGGAATCCCTTTTTCAGCATCCATGATAAGAAGCGATGGTGCTTCAGGATAAGGCATGTGAACGTGTGTGTGATCCGGCGAGTTGCCCGTGTTGACGACCAAGAGTCCGTCGTAATGAACGATGTCACAGTTGTTCGTGTCGTGCGGTTTTGCCAGCAATTCCCCGAACGCATCGTAACGCCAGATAATATCGGCATCGGTCTTTGCCAACGGCGGTACATCTATGTTTCGGTTGACCACTCTGCCTCGTTCCGTGGCGCGGAAAGTGTACAGCAGTGCCTCGTCGGTGTAGGGACCGCTGTTGCCGTTGGCGAGTCCGTTGGTGTCAAGGCACAGTATTTCTCCGCGTCCGGTCGTCAGAAAGACGCGGTCGCCGACGACGGTCGGTGTCGAAGCGATTCCGACGCAGAACGCATCGAACATTGAAGAGACGGCATAATCTTTCGGCAGGGGGAGTTGCCAGAGGAATTCGCCGGTTTTTTCGTCGAAGCAGAGCAGCACGCTTCGGCTGCCGGAGCGGCGTTCGTCCCATTGGGTATCGTTGAGTGTGCCGATAAGGACTTTTCCGTGGGCGATGACGGGCGTAGCGTAGGTCGGCGAGCCGGTGGGTACTGCCCAGCGGACGTTCGGACTGGTGCCGGTGAATCTATCGGCTAAGGGATCCCGCCGACCGGGTTCGAAGGTCGTCGGCAGTTCCGCAAAGAGCGATACCGGAAGACAGAAGAGCAGGAACAGAAACAATTGGCGATAGTATCTCATACCTCCATTGTAGGAGATTCCATCGAAAAAACAAGGCGTTGCGGCAAAATGGCGGGTTGCCCCCAAAAAACAAAGAATCCCAAAAATTTTCCTATGAAAATCCGTTCTCGTGCGTCTATAATATCGGGAAGGCATAACCGGTTAAAAATTCCCGAAAATGACACCAGAAGACTCGCTTTACGACGCGATATGCCGTTACGCGGCTCGATTGCTGTCCGACCTCGAAGCAGGGAAAGACATTGCGCAAGAAGTCTTTCTCCGCTTTGAACAACAACGTGAAACGATAACAAATCCGCAGGCTTGGGCGTATAAGACTGCCCGAAACCTTGTCATCGACCATTACCGGAAGTTAAAAACCGCACCGTTGCCCGATGATCTGCTTGCGGAGGCGACGAAGTTTGATCCTGTCATCCTCGCAGAAAAAAAGGAGATATACAACATGATTCAGCAAAAGATTAACGACCTTTCCCCTCGACATCGGGAAGTGTTACGCCTGAAGTTTCAGGAAGGTCTCAAATACGCCGAAATTGCCGAGGTGCTCGGCGAGTCGGTCGCCACCGTCGGCTGGCTGTTGCACGAAGCGATTGCCATGTTACGTAAAGAAATGAAAGCCGGGAACGGAGCGTAGCGCAGTGACCGGATTGTTCGGCGTAATTATCCGGTCGCTACACTTCGTTACGCTCCCGGCTTCCATTGACTCCCAAACCCTTTAACCAATCCATAATACTATGACAACCATAAACCCTACCGATCCTCGTCTTACCGCTTTCGTTCTCGGCGAATTGTCTGCCGAAGAGGCGGACGAAATTCAAACTGCCGTTGAGCAGAGCGTCGAATTGCAAGCC
>Ga0099364_10004401_pt1 | contig 21365 bp, 22 predicted proteins | sample TergutTh196P3_FD_73070 | JGI IMG/M metagenome (GOLD analysis project Ga0099364, IMG submission 73070) | Microcerotermes parvus P3 segment gut microbial communities from Pointe-Noire, Republic of the Congo - Th196 P3 | ecosystem: Host-associated > Arthropoda: Insects > Digestive system > Gut ... | reverse complement strand
CCGCGATTGACCGAAATATCTTCTCGGCGTCCGAACGAGGGCGCTTCCTTGCGCCAGTAACGCCATTGCTGGCGGTCGCCGTCGAAACCGAAATCGCGCCCGCAAACCCAAAGTTCCGCGGCAATCGTCCGTGCATGCTCGATGAGGCTTCGCGGCGGATCGGGATCGCCGCAGATCGCCGGACATCCAGCGCGAAAAATGCCCGCTTTCTCGAAACCGATGGCCTCGCGCGTATCGCCGAGATGATCCATGTGATCCATCGCCACCCCGGAGACGACGGCGCAATCGGCATCGATGGCGTTGACCGCGTCGAGCCGCCCGCCCAGTCCGACTTCGAGGATGATGACATCGAGCCGCTGCGCACAAAACACCCGCCAGGCCACCAGCGTGCCATGCTCGAAATAGGTGAGCGGCGTATTTCCGCGCGCCGCCTCGACATCGGCAAAAGCGGCTGCCAAAGCCTCATCGTCAGCCTCGATGCCGTCGATGCGCACGCGCTCGTTGTAGTGCAGCAGGTGGGGCGAAGTGTAACAACCGACGCGATACCCTTCGGCAAGCAGGATGGCTTCGAGCATGGCGCAGATCGAACCCTTGCCGTTGGTTCCGCCCACACTGATGACCACCGCGCGGGTGTTGGAGCCAAGCGCGGCAAACACTTCCGAGACACGCTCCAGCCCGAGACAAATGGACGCGCCGTGTCGCGCTTCGATCAGTTCGAGCCAGTCGGCCAGCGTCACAGGCAATCCACGGATACGCGGATCAGGCATGAACGGACGGTTGCCGGTTGAGAAGATTGAGGAGATCGGCCAGACGATCACGCAATTGCCGACGGTCGACGATCATGTCGATCGCGCCTTTTTCGAGCAGGAACTCGGAACGCTGAAAACCTTCGGGCAAGGTTTCGCGCACGGTCTGCTCGATCACCCTTGGGCCGGCAAAGCCGATCAACGCGCCGGGTTCGGCAATCACCACGTCGCCCATGAAGGCAAAACTCGCCGACACGCCCCCCATCGTCGGATCGGTAAGCACCGAGATGAACGGCAGCCCTTGCTGGGTGAGTTGGGTGATTGCCGCCGTGGTTTTGGCCATCTGCATCAACGAGAGCAAGCCTTCCTGCATCCGCGCCCCGCCGGTGGCCGTGATGCAGATGAAAGGCAGACGCTGATCGAGCGCGACGCGAACGCCCCGCACGAAACGCTCCCCAACCACCGAACCCATCGATCCGCCGAGAAAATCGAATTCAAAACAGGCCACGACCAGCGGCACACCGAGCACCGCGCCCTGCATGACCAGCAGCGCCTCGGTCTCGTCCGTCTCCTTTGCCGCTGCCGACAGGCGCTCCGTATATTTGCGCGAATCCTTGAACTTGAGCGAATCGATGGGAGCCACTTCGTTGCCGACTTCGAGACGGCCTTCGGCATCGAGCAGCAGATCGAGCCGAACGCGGGCGGCGATGCGCAGGTGATGCCCGCACTTGGGGCAAACATGCAGGTTGCCTTCGAGGTCGGAGTGATAGAGCGGATCCGCACAGGCCGGACATTTGACCCACAGCCCCTCCGGGATCGACTTGTTGCGCACCGTGCCTTCGTCGCGCTTGATCCGGGGCGGGAGCAGTTTTTGTAGCCAACTCATGGATGTGCTCCGACAAGCTCATCGAGCGCAACGCGAACTTCGCGCACGAATGTTTCAACATTGACGCAAGCCTGCTCACGCGGACTCGCTTCGATTTCCTGGACGATGCGGCTGCCGATGACCACTGCGTCGGCCACTGCGCCGATTCTTTTCGCAGTTTCGGCATCGCGGATGCCAAAACCCACGCCCACCGGCATTCCCGCCACCGCGCGGATGCGCGGAATGCGGCAGGCGATTTCGTCGAAGTCCAGACGCGCCGCGCCGGTCACGCCCTTGAGGGAGACGTAATAGAGATAGCCGCTGCCCGCCTGGGCGACATCCCGGAAACGCTGCTCGGAAGAGGTCGGCGCAACCAGGAAAATCTGATCCAGCCCGGCCGCGCGCAGGCCCGCAGTGAATTCCACGCATTCCTCGGGCGGATAATCGACCACCAGCACGCCATCGACGCCCACCTGTCTGGCCGCATCGGTAAAAGCAGCAGCGCCCATCGCCTCGATGGGATTGGCGTAGCCCATCAGCACGACCGGAGTCACCGCATCGATTGTGCGGAAAACACGAACGATGTCGAGCACACGGGCAAGGCTCATACCTTTGGTCAACGCTCGCTCCGAGGAACGCTGGATGACCGGCCCATCGGCCATCGGATCGGAGAACGGCACACCGAGCTCGATGATGTCGGCCCCGCCCGTAACGAGCGAGATCATCAGCGGCACGGTCAGTTCCGCATCGGGATCGCCCACCGTGATGAAAGGAATCAGCGCCTTGCGCCCTGCGGCCTGCAATTGCTGAAAAGTGGTTTGAATTCTGGACATAAAATCCCTGACAGGCACAAAAAATCTTAAAACTGAATGCCTGAACGCTCGGCCACGGTATGCATATCCTTGTCGCCGCGCCCGGAGAGGCAGACCAGCAGGAGTTTATCGCGGGCGAGCGTGGGCGCAATCTTCATGGCCTGCGCCAGGGCGTGCGAAGCCTCCAGCGCCGGAATGATGCCCTCGTAACGGCAAAGCGCGTGGAACGCATCGAGCGCCTCGGCATCGGTTGCCGCCACGTATTCGACGCGGCCACTGTCCTTCAGCCACGCATGTTCAGGCCCCACGCCCGGATAATCGAGTCCGGCGGAAATGGAATGGGTCTCGCTGATCTGCCCGTCCCCGTCCTGCATCAGGTAAGTGCGGTTGCCATGCAGAACGCCAACGCTTGCGTTGGCCGTGAGCGGCGCAGCGTGACGGCCGGTTTCGATTCCCTCTCCGGCTGCCTCGACCCCCACCAGACGCACGTCCTCGAAGGGAATGTAGGGATGGAAAACGCCTATCGCATTGGAGCCGCCGCCCACGCAGGCAATCACACTATCGGGCTGACACCCGAAGGTCTCCGTCATTTGTGTCAGGCACTCCCTGCCGATCACCGTCTGGAAATCGCGCACGATCATCGGATAGGGATGCGGCCCGGCCACCGTGCCGATGATGTAGAACGTGTCGGTGACGTTCGTCACCCAATCGCGCATGGCCTCGTTGAGCGCGTCCTTGAGCGTCTTCGAGCCGGATTCCACCGGCACCACGGTTGCCCCAAGAAGCTTCATGCGATAGACGTTGGCCGCCTGTCGCGCCACGTCGTCGGTACCCATGTAGACCACACACTTGAAGCCGTAGCGGGCTGCCACGGTGGCCGTCGCAACGCCGTGCTGCCCCGCACCGGTCTCGGCAATCACCCTGGGTTTGCCCATGCGTCTGGCGAGCAGCGCCTGCCCGATGCAATTGTTGACCTTGTGCGCGCCCGTGTGATTGAGATCTTCGCGTTTCAGGAGGATCTGCGCCCCACCCAGTTTTTCGGAAAGCCGCCGGGCGTGGTAGATCGGGCTTGGCCGTCCGACGTAATGCCTAAGCTCATGCTCAAACTCGGCAATGAAGGAGGCATCCTTGCGGCACGCATCGAACGCCACGCGCAACTCTTCCAGCGCAGGCATGAGCGTCTCGGCGACGAAGACACCGCCATACGGACCGAAGTGGCCCTGTGCATCAGGAAGAGAGTACTGTTTTTGCATATCAGCCATCGGCGCTGCGAGCTCCTGCGACAAACGCGGCGATTTTCGCTGCGTCCTTGATTCCCTTTGCCACTTCCACCCCGCTCGACACGTCAACCGCCCAGGGTCGCACGATGCGAACGGCATCAGCCACATTGCCGGGATCGAGCCCGCCTGAGAGCACCAGTGGACGCCCTATCCCCGGAGGGATCAACGACCAGTCGAACGTCCTGCCTCCACCGCCGTACCCTTCGACGAAGGTATCGAGCAACAAACCGCAAGCTCCGGGATGAGAGGCGGAGAATTTTAACAGATCAATCCCCTGGCGCATCCGGGCCGCCTTGATCCAGGGCAGACGGCGATCGGAGCCGGGAATCACGGACAAGGCCGCACACTCGCCATCGCTCTCGTCGCCGTGGAACTGGAGCCATTGCAGGGGCACACGGCGCAATGCCTCGGCCACGAATTCCGGCTGCGGGTCGACGAACAGCCCCACTGCCGCAACAAAAGGCGGCAGCAGTCCTGCCAGTTCGGCAGCCCGCTCGAACGGAATACTGCGCGGACTGGGCGGATAGAACACGAAACCGACTGCATCGACTCCTGCCTCGAGCGCAGCAATGACATCCTGTGGCCGGGTGAGACCGCAAATCTTGATCCGGGTACGCAGCATTCAGGTCATGACGAAAAAAGGTCTCGTTATGATACGCCCTCCTTCGGGCAACAGCCAGTGTGACGGATACGAGACCCCGCAGAGATAGAGTCCGTCCGGCGCAAAAGTTGGCGCGCCCTTCGCACGCTCGCGGCTCCTGAGCAGTTCGCCGAGCCATTGCGGATCTCGTTCGCCCTTGCCGACGACGACCAGCGCGCCGACGAGATTGCGAACCATGTGATGCAGGAAGCCGTTGGCGCTGAAGTCGAACAGGATGATGCCGCCTTCGCGCCTCACATGCGCCCCGGACAGGGTCCGCACGGGCGTTTTAGCCTGACAGGACGTAGCGCGGAAGGAAGAAAAATCGTGTTCACCGCATACCAGTGCAGCCGCAGCAGCCATTTTCTCCACGTCGAGCGGCAGATGAAACCAGCCCATCCGCCCGGACAATATCGCCGGTCGCACCGGCGTGTCATGGAGCAGGTAGCGGTAGCTGCGCTCGCGGGCGCGGTAGCGGGCATGAAAGCTCTCGTCGACTTCCACCGCCCAACGAATTGCCACGCCCGGCGGCAACCAGGCATTGGCTCCCCGAACCCAGGCCGTCATGGGGCGATGCGCCTTCGTGTCGAAATGCGCGACCTGCGCGGTGGCATGCACGCCGGCGTCGGTTCGCCCGGCGGCGTGCAGTCTGACGGTTTCACCGGCGATGATCCCGAGCGCGCGTTCGACGACATCCTGTACCGTGCGCCCGTGCGGCTGACTCTGCCAGCCCTCGAAGGCGTTGCCAGCATATTCGATACCAAGCGCGATTCTCATCGCAGCCACCAAAACGTCAGGAAAACGCATGCCATGATCGGCAGGGCAATGTCCAGAAAGCCCAGATGTTCGCGTATCAATCGCACGGTTTCGCCGCCAGCGGCGGCGGGCGGGTTCAGCCAGGATTTCCAATCCTGGTCATTGCGCGCGGCGTCGGCATGGCGCAATACGAGCAGCAGGCGCAAGGCGATACGTTCAGCCGGCAGGCCGAATACCCCGAATGGGCGGGCAAGCGCGTAAAGGCCGCTCACGAGGCGCTCCGTCGGCATGCGCCCGAGCAGGATTGCCACCCAGCACACCAGCGCCGCCAGACGGCTGCCATGTGTGAGCGCAAGCAACAATCCCTCGCGGCTGGGGCTTGCACGCGGCCAATCCATGAAAACCGCCTCTCCTGGTGTAAACCACGCGAACAACACCACGATTGCCAGCAAGAGGACGCGAATCCTGGCAAGCAGGCGCACACACTGAGCGCGCGCGCAGACAAGCGCCGCAATCAGGCTTGCGCCGGTCAACGCGGCAAGACTCCAGCCTTCCGCACGTTGTGCAAAAACAGCCGCCATCGCCCACAGAAAAAGGATTGAACCTGCATGCATAAGTTACGGCCACTCTCTTCCGCTTGCAGGAGCGAATGTAGTTCGTAGGTTGGGATGAGCGCAGCGAATCCCAACATAACAGCGTTCCCCTACGGGCAAGTCATCTGCCATACGCACCCGTATATCATGCGGTTATTTTCTCCTCCAGCGTTGGGGTTCGCAAGGCTCACCCCAACCTATGCGGGCCAGATCCCCTGCACACCCCTCCTGTCATTGCAGCGAACGTAGCCTGGATAAGCGAAGCGCCATCCGGGGGGTGTGGCATCCGATGCGAAGCATCGCAAATATCTCAGATCGGCGACGCTTTGCGCCGGAGAAGCAGAATCCCTGGATGGCGCTTCGCTTATCCAGGCTACGCAAACCACCCTCTCTCCCGCTTAGGGGAGAGAGGGGGTAGTTCAACCCAGCGTGGTGATCAATGCCCTGGCTTCCGCCTTCTGCGTGGCATTGCCATTGTCGACCACCTCTCGAAGCAGTTCCAGCGCGCCCTCGGTATCGCCCATTTCTCCATAGGCCTTCGCCAAATCGAGCTTGATGTTGAATTCTTCCGCGTCTTCCGCGTTGAGCGGGCCACCGACAGGCACGGATGACTGCCTGCCCCGTGTCCTGGGAGAGGCGGGAACTGCGGCAGTGTCCGGCTTGAGATTGAGGTCGAGATCGAAATCGAGCGCGTTCGGATCGAAACCGGTATTTTCGAGATCCATCGTCACATCGTCGCTATGCTCATCACCCCCCAACGCAGACGGCAACACAACCGTCGCGCTCATGTCGCGGTAGGCGTTCGGGTCTTGTGCAGGCATATCGAAATCGAGTGGCCCGGCCAGATCTTTCGCAGCCTTGGGCGAGGCGGTCCTGCTGTCGGCTTTCTTGGAAGAGACGCCGATCGGCTGTCTGGAAGCAGTCCCCTTGGCATTCGACGACGGCCTGGACACGGTCACGGAAATGGGCTGCTTGCCCGTCTCGGAAGCCTGCTTCGACTTGCCGAGATCGAAGTCGATACTGCCCGGAGACTTCGGCGCTCCATCCTCAGCCGGTTCAAATTGGAAATCGACCTCCGTAGTGGGTTCGGTCGCTTTCTTTGGAGGCTTGTCCTGCCTCTGCGCGCCCGAAGCGGCCTCGGCCGTCACTTGCTGCTCAGACAATATGTCTTCCACTCTGCCCTGCGCCGCCACAGTGTCTTTGAGTTGCCCGGTATTCGTTGCGGCAAATGCGCTTGGACCCGGCGAAGCGCCGAAATCCAGATCGGACAGCGCCGGGCCGGAACTGACAGGCGGAGCAACGCTCTGAGGCGCGCCCATATCCAGCCTGGAGGGTTCTTCAAGGGCGGGTTCGAGTCCTGGCAACCTTGAGAAATCGCCGTCCTTCTGTTCAGGCGATTTACCCGAGTAGAGCGGATTGGAGGGATCGAGCCGACGGCCCATCTGTGCCGCCTTTTCCCAATCCCGGCCCTGCCCCTCTGTGCGGGAAAAAAGCTCGGAAGCCGTGGTTTCAAACAACATCAAATCCTGCCTCTGGGCATAGATTTCAAGCAGCTTGACATAAATCGCCCCGCGCTTGGGATCGGCCTTGAGCGCGTCGTTGAGGATTTCCTCGGCCTGACTGTCGCGCCCATACGCCATGTAGACGTCGGCCTCGGCCACCGGATCGACCCCTTCGTTGGTGTCGATCGACAAGCCGGTCTGGCTGAAATCGGTATGGATGACGCTGCTGCCGGTGGTATCCACACTCTGGCCGCCGTTGTCCCCAAAGATCGAAGTCGCTTCACTCGGGAACATGCTCGTCGCTTCCTGCGAAAGAGTATCCAACCCGATATCGGAGCGTTTGTTCTGACGCCAGGAACGGATGCCGAAGTAAGCGCCCAGAATCATGACGAGCAGCGCGCCGACCCCCAACAAGGTTCGTATCATTTCCCACATCGGGTCTTCGCCATCGAACTCCTGCGAAGCGTCCACTGAAAGCGGAGAAGATGATGGCTCGGCCTGCTGCGGACTCTCTGGCTCAGTGACGACTGGCTCAACCGGAGCCGGTTCAGGAGTCGGCGGTGTTTCTTCGACCACAGGATCGGCAGGCGGTTCGGTGGGAGCCGATGCTGTTTCGGCTACAGGCGTTTGCGTCTGCTCGGACGGCGCCGGAGTGGACTGCTGCCCCCGTAGCGCCTGATCCCTCAATTCGGCGGCTCGTTTTGCAATTTCGGCGCGCTGTTCCTCAAGCTTGGCGATATCCTCCAGTTCCTTGATTCTTTCCGAGGCTTCTTTCAATGCCGCCTGTGTTGACACGAGATCCGTTTCCGTGTCCTGCAGACGGGAAGCCACGTCATCGCCGCTGCCATCGTTCGTAGCAATCACCACCTTGTCGCGGTCCAGTTCTGCGGGCGGCGGGATCGTGTCGATGCTGCGTGAGCTTCCGGCGCTGTCCTCCATCGGAGTCGCAGGACGATCGGCAACCTCCGCGGCCAGTTGCGCACGCCAGGCGTTGAATTCGCGCGTATGGACGCTCACCTCCCTGCGCGCATCGCCATGGCTGCTGCTGCGCGCTTCGTCGCCGGACGGCATCTTGAGAATGACACCGGTCTTGAGCCGGTTGATGTTGTTGTTGATGAATGCCGTCGGGTTGGTGCGATACAGCGCCATCATCATCTGGTCGAGCGACACATCCGCAGGCGCGCGACGACTGGCGATGGCTCCCAGGGTATCGCCGGACCTGACCGTGTAATCGTCGCCTTCCAATGCGTCCGGATAATAGGTCGGCGCGGGGAGCGGCATCGGCGACGGCGCAATCCTTTCACGCTCGACCGGCGTCGGCGGGCTTTCACGCGGTGCGGGAGCCGCTTCTTCTCGAACGGCCTCCGGTTCCGGCGCATCACTCGAATAAACTATCGTCGGCTCATCACCCAGGTCCCGGTATGGGGCCGGTTCAGGGGCCGGTTCAGGAACCGGAGCCGGAGCCGGTTCCAGAGCCGGTTCCGGAGCCGGTTCCAGAGCCGGTTCCGGAGCCGGTTCCGGAGTAGGTTCCGGAGTCGGCCCCGAAGAAAGCGTCGACGGCTCCTCACCCAGATCCTGATAGGGGGCTGGTGCTGGCGCTGGTGCTGGCGCCGGGGCCGGGGCCGGCGCGAGAGATGGAGCTGGAGCCGGAGCCGGAGCCGGAGCTGGAGCCGGAGCCGGGGCTGGAGCCGTGGCCAGGGCCGGAGGAGTCTCGGGCGGAAGCGGTGCAGGCTGGACGGTTATCACAGGCTCGACGGGAGTGGGCGGACGAATGGCCAGATCAGGCGGATCGAGCAGGATGTTATAGGTTCGCGCCACACGCCCGTCATCCCAATTCAACTGGATGATCAGACTGGCAATCGTCTCATTGACCTGGACACTGCTGCTGAGCTTCAATATCGAGCGGTCACCCCGGTTTTCGACCGCAACCCGTACATTGGGCACGAAGCTGGCGTACGGAACCCCACCTTGCGCGAAGGCGTCGGGTGGAGCAACGCGAGCCGTCAGTGACTGTAATTCCTGCTGGGTCGCATTGATCTGGATTTCGACATCCAGCGGCTGACCCAACTTGCTCAGAACAGTGATCTGACCCAGTCCGGCAGCCTGTGCGCCAAACGATAAAAAGGAGATCGCTGCCGCGACCAAGGACGCTTTAATAATCGGTTTCATCGTCACCCTCAACCCTGCTGCCCTTCATCAAACATACAAAGGGATATATATCATGGAATTGGAGCTACAATTTATCATTGATTCGAGATACTTGCAGCAACCTTTTCAGACCGAAAGAGAATACCACCAACGCGGCTGCGAAAAACACAGGTAGCCAGTAAAATAATTTTGTCTTCCGGCATAACGTTCAAACTCATTGTTCAAGCAAAATGCGCAGCATGCGCCGTAACGGCTCTGCCGCGCCCCACAACAACTGATCGCCGACGGTAAACGCTCCAAGATATTCCGGCCCCATCGCCAACTTGTGGAGTCGGCCAACAGGCACGGAGAGCGTTCCCGTCACTGCGGCAGGGGTGAGTTCGCGTTCGGAAATCTCACGCTCATTGGGTACGACCTTCACCCATTCGTTGCCTGACGCGATGATTTCGGATACCTCGTCGAGCGGCACATCCTTCTTCAACTTGATGGTCAACCCCTGCGAATGGCAGCGCATGGCTCCGATGCGCACGCACAGGCCATCGACCGGGATGCTGCCCGCCGCGCGAAACGGCGGCCTGCCGAGAATCTTGTTGCACTCCGCGCCGCCCTTCCATTCTTCCTTGGTCTGCCCGTGTTCGACCGACGCGTCGATCCACGGAATGAGGCTGCCCGCCAGCGGCGTATTGCGGAAGTTTTTGGTCGGAAACGCCGGGGAGCGCATGGTCTCGGCCACCTTGCGGTCGATGTCGAGGATGGCTGAGGCCGGATCGGCAAGCAGATCGGCCACCGACGCATGGAGCGCGCCCATCTGTGAGAGCAGTTCACGCATGTTTTGCGCCCCCGCGCCGGAAGCGGCCTGGTAGGTCATCGACGACACCCATTCGATGAGATCGTGCCGGAAGAGCCCCCCCAACCCCATCAGCATCAACGATACCGTGCAATTCCCGCCAACCCAGTTCCTGCCGCCCGTTTGAAGCGCGTTTTCGATAACGTCAAGGTTGACCGGATCGAGAATGATGACCGCCTCGTCGGCCATCCTGAGCGCCGAGGCAGCGTCGATCCAGTGTCCCTGCCAACCTGCGTCGCGCAGCCTGGGAAACACTTCCTTCGTGTAATCGCCGCCCTGGCAGGTCACGACGATGTCGCACGTCCTGAGCACGTCGATACGGGTTGCGTCCTGCAAAGGCTCTCCGGCGTCCCTGCCCCCGAAAACGGGCGCTTGTCCACCGGCGTTGGAGGTCGAAAAATAAATGGGTTCAATCCGGGCGAAATCGCCTTCTTCCGTCATCCGCTGCATGAGCACGGAACCCACCATGCCTCTCCAACCAACCAGCCCAACTCGTTTCATGTTTTCCTCGCAACCAGACAAAAATCAGAACTTACACTACACCCGCACGAAGCATTTCATTGCGTAAAACAGCGCAAATACCGGCAAAAACGCTCCATGAATAAGGAGAAGAGAAGAGTCAGGGCGCTGCGTTCCGAATAAGGAATACCCATTGCACTGCATCATCCCAACTCCGAGAGCACCGCATCGCCCATTTGTTTCGTGCCGACACGGCTCATGCCTTGCTCGAAAATATCGCCAGTACGCAATCCTAGCGCCAGTACTTTCCTGACCGCATTTTCCACCATTTTCGCTTTTTCTTCCAGACCGAAAGAATAGCGCAGCATCATGGCAGCGGAAAGAATGGTCGCCAGGGGGTTTGCCACGTTCTGTCCGGCGATGTCCGGGGCCGAACCGTGCGACGGCTCATAAAGCCCCTTGTTGTTTTCGTCCAGTGAGGCCGAAGGCAACATGCCGATGGAGCCGGTCAACATGGAAGCTTCATCGGAGAGAATATCGCCAAACATATTGCCGGTCACCATAACGTCGAATTGCCGAGGCGCGCGCACGAGTTGCATGGCCGCATTATCCACCAGCATATGGGAGAGCGCCACATCCGGATATTCCGGCGCAAGCTCATTCATGACATCGCGCCAGAGTTGGGTTGTTTCCAGCACGTTCATCTTGTCGACGGAACACACTTTTTTATTGCGCTTCCTGGCTGCCTCGAACGCGACACGACCGATACGGCGGATTTCGGACTCCGAATAGTGCATGGTATTGAAGCCGAAACGCTCGCCATTGCGGTTTTCGATACCGCGCGGTTGTCCGAAATAAATATCCCCGGTCAATTCGCGCACGATCAGGATATCCAGCCCGGAAACGATTTCCGGTTTCAGTGAGGAAGCATTTGCCAGTTCCGGGTAGAGCACGGCAGGCCGCAGGTTGGCAAACAGGTTCAAATGCTTGCGGATGCCGAGCAGGCCACGTTCGGGACGCTGCTCACGGGGCAACGCATCCCATTTCGGTCCGCCCACCGCGCCGAGCAGGACGGCATCCGCCTCGCCCGCAAGCCTTTGGGTGGCTTCCGGGTAGGGGTCGCCGGTCGCGTCGACGGCTGCGCCGCCTAGGAGCGCGGTCTCCATCTCGAAGCCGAGATCGAGGGCTTCCAGCACGCGCACGGCTTCGGCCGTGATTTCGGGGCCGATGCCGTCGCCGGGAAGAATGCAGATTTTTTTCGTCATGTTCCGTCCTCGTTATCGCGCGAACAACCACGGCTGTTCCCGCTGACGACGTTCCTCGAACGCGCGAATTTCATCGGCGTGAAGCAGCGTCAGGCCGATGTCGTCCCAGCCGTTCAAGAGGCATTGCTTGCGAAACGCATCCACCTGGAACGGGATCGCGGAGCCATCGGGCCGGGTAATCGTCTGTTCCGCCAGATCCACGGCAAGCGAAAACCCCGGCGTGTGCTCGGTGAGGCCGAAAAGCGCGTCGATTTCCGCCCTGGGCAGCGCCAAGGGCAAGAGTCCGTTCTTGAAACAGTTATTGAAGAAAATATCGGCAAAGGATTCGGCCAGAACGACCTTGAAACCGAAATCCGCCAGCGCCCAGGGCGCGTGCTCGCGGCTGGAACCGCAGCCGAAATTGGCGCGGGTGAGCAAAATCGACGCACCCCGGTATCGCGCCTGGTTGAGCACGAAACCGGGATTCAGCGGGCGGCGGCTGTTGTCCATGCCCGGCTCGCCCTGATCCAGGTAGCGCCACTCGTCGAACGCATTCGGCCCGAACCCGGTTCGCTTGATGGATTTCAGGAATTGCTTGGGGATGATCGCGTCCGTATCGACGTTGTTGCGATCCAGCGGGGCAACGAGGCCCGTGAAGGGTATGAATTTTTCCATGCGTGGTCTGTGTATCTGTAGAACTTACGGCCCTGACTCAATGTGTCGCTCTCTGGATCGCCTTGCCACCCGATTCGATGTCCTTGCCGACACCGCGCACGGTATTGCAGCCCACCGAACTGAAAACAAACGCCATCAGCAAAGTGCCGAAAATGACAAAAAGGAATCGTCTCCTTTGTTTCATCTCGTTCTCCTTGATCAAAGAATGTCCCGCACATCGGCGAAATGTCCGGCAATTGCCGCCGCCGCCGCCATGGCCGGACTGACCAGATGGGTGCGCCCTCCCGGCCCCTGACGGCCTTCGAAATTGCGATTCGAGGTGGAAGCGCAACGCTCGCCCGGCGAAAGTCTGTCCGCGTTCATGGCGAGGCACATCGAGCAGCCCGGCTCGCGCCATTCAAACCCGGCGGCGATGAAGATTTCGTGCAGTCCTTCGGCTTCCGCCTGACGCTTGACCAGCCCGGAACCCGGCACGACCAGCGCGAGTTTGACGTTCGCCGCCTTTTTGCGGCCTTTCAGAATCGCCGCCGCCTGACGCAAGTCCTCGATGCGGGAGTTGGTGCAGGAGCCGATGAATACCTTGTCGATCCTGATCGACTGGATCGGCATGTTCGCCTGCAATCCCATGTAGGCGAGCGCGCGCTCCATGCCTTCCCGCCTCAACGCGTCCGTCTCCTTTTTGGGGTCGGGAATCGTGGCGGTTACGGGCGCAACCATTTCCGGCGACGTGCCCCATGTAACCAGGGGCAGGATTTTTTCGGCGTCCAGTTCCACGGTATGGTCGAACACGGCCCCTTCGTCCGAGCGCAAGGTACGCCAGTGCGCCACTGCCCTGTCCCACTCCTCGCCACGCGGCGAAAAGGGGCGGCCCTTCAGGTAGTTGATCGTCACTTCGTCGACGGCCACCAGTCCCAATCGCGCCCCGGCTTCGATCACCATGTTGCACAGCGTCATCCGCCCTTCCATCGAGAGGGAGCGAATGGCCGAGCCGCCGAATTCCATTGCGTATCCCGTGCCGCCTGCCGTGCCGATCCTGCCGATGACGGCCAGCGCCACATCCTTGGCGGTCACGCCCTTACCCAGGCGGCCTTCGACCCGGATCAGCATGGTTTTCGATTTTTTCTGCACCAAACATTGGGTTGCCAGTACGTGCTCGACTTCGGAAGTGCCGATACCGTGCGCCATGGCCGCGAACGCGCCATGCGTGGAGGTATGCGAATCGCCGCAGACGACCGTCATGCCCGGCAGCACCGCGCCGTTCTCCGGGCCGATCACATGCACGATGCCCTGTCGCGCGTCTCTGAACGGGAAATAGGCCAGTGCGCCGGTTTCACGGATATTGGCGTCCAGCGTTTCCACCTGCTGACGGGAAATCGGGTCGAGGATGCCCTCCTCCCAGTGCTCGGTCGGCGTGTTGTGATCGGCGGTCGCCACGATGGAAGAGACGCGCCAGGGCTTGCGGCCCGCGAGCTTCAGCCCTTCATAGGCTTGCGGACTGGTGACTTCATGCACCAGATGGCGGTCGATATAAATCAGCGCCGTGCCGTCCGGATCTTCGCGGACGAGGTGATCTGACCATAGTTTTTCGTACAGCGTTCTGGGGGGCATCGAACGTTCCAACAATCGTTTGGGGACAGAAATGTGGATTATTTCACATGGCTACTCGTGTTGGTAGCTCAAAAGCGCCTCGCACAGAGCAATCGCATTGACCCATCAAAATTTCACAGTTTCTCTCTTGACAGAAATTTCAGAAATTATTATATTGGCCACATGAAGCTCACTCCTGTTTCCGAACGATTCATTCTGCACTGGGGCGAAATGGGCTCCCGCTGGGGCGTCAATCGCACTGTTGCGCAGATCCACGCGCTGCTGTTCCTGGCTGAAAAGCCGATGGCAGCGGACGAGATCGCCGAAACGCTTGCGATAGCCCGCTCGAATGTCAGCAACAGCCTGAAAGAATTGCAGTCCTGGCGTCTTGCGCGGGTGGTCAACATGATCGGGGAAAGACGCGATCACTTCGAGACCTCGAAAGACATCTGGGAACTGTTCCGTTTGATCGTCGAAGGTCGCCGCCAACGCGAAATCGACCCGACGCTATCCGTGTTGCGCGATTGTCTGATGAGTCCGGAACTGGATCAGGAGCCGAAGGAAAGCGCCCGAATCATCCGTGAAACCCTGGAATTCATCGAAATACTGACCACGTGGGCGGACGAAATGCTGCGCTTGAAACCTGAAACCCTGTCCAGGGCGTTGGACATCGGAGCGCGCATCAGCCGTACAATCCGCAGACGCAAGACGAAAGCGGTTGCCGCAACGGATTGACGTTTTTTTTTAACCGGCCATTTCATTCATTACAGAAATGACTGTAACAAATAAAGGAGAAATACCATGTTTTCAAATATCCTTCCCTACCTGCAACTGGCGATGCCGATTATCTTCAGCCTCATTGCTGCGACATATCTGCACGAAGTCATTCAACGACTCTTGACCGATCTCTGCGGGACTGAGGACCGGGCGCGATTCTGGACGCGGTGTTCTGCCGTCACGATGATTGCGGTGCCGCTCATGTTGGTGTTGCTGGTCGTCGAAGCCCCGTATGACTGCGAAACAGCCGGATGTGCGGCGCGTACCTTGCGCCAGACCCTAGCCTGGACGGCTGGCGGAATCCTGGCTGCCGTGGGCGTCATTACCTATGTCGTAGGGCGATACATGCCGTCGCACCCGGATTGAACACGGGAGCGAATCATGAAAATACTCGTATGCGGCGCAAGCGGATTTGTCGGCAGCACGATTGCGGCTCGCCTCGAACGCGACGGTCATCAGGTCGTGCGCGGGGTAAGACAACCGACGCATCCGGGAGAAATCGCCATCGACTTTACGAGCGAGCTGACGGCAGAGCAGTGGTCAGCCAAACTGGACAACGTCGAAGCGGTTGTCAATGCAGTCGGCATTCTTACCGAACGGGGCGAACAAACTTTCGCGCATGTGCATACCCAGGCGCCGATTGCGCTTTTTACCGCGTGCCGGACGCAAGGGATAAAGCGCATCATCCAGATTTCGGCGCTGGGCGCCGAGTCGCGCAAAACGCCATACTTCGCCAGCAAGTGCGCGGCAGATGACTTTCTGCTGGCGCAGCCGCTCCATGCGCATGTAATTCGCCCGTCCCTGATTTACGGCATCACCGGAACATCCGCCCGCTTTTTCCGAATGATTGCGAGCGTTCCGGTCCATATGCTGCCGGCAGGCGGGCGGCAGAAATTTCGTCCGGTTCACGTGGATGATCTTGCCGAACTTGTCGCGCGTCTGCTCGACCCGGTGACAGAAAGCCCGTCGTGCATCGAGGTCGTCGGCAACACGGAAGCAACCTATCGTGAAATGCTTGACATTTATCGTAAGTCAATGGGATTAACCTCGGCATTCACACTCAGCATTCCTGCCGGGATGATGCGTTTCGCGTCCATCGTGGGCGGATGGATTCCCGGTTCGATACTGACGCCTGACACATGGCACATGCTCCAGCGAGAAAATACGGCGGACGCGCAACCGTTTACCGATGTTTTGGGACGACCCCCCAAGGGCATCGAGACTTTCATCGGATCAAATGACGCACCGATCTTGCGGGCAGAAGCCTTGGCCGCATGGCGCAGGATGATTCTACGCATTGCGCTTGCCATCATATGGATAGGCACTGCGCTCATCTGCGCGTGGCCGCATTCGTATGCGGAACGTCTGGCGCTGCTCGCCCGACTCAATATTCATGGCGTCGCCGCCTATGTGGGACTCTATGGCGCATGTGCGCTCAATTTCGGCCTGGGGGCAGCAACGCTGCTGAAACCCGGACGGATGCTCTGGCTGCTTCAGATGGCGGTCATCCTCGTCTACAGCGCATTGATAGCCGTCGCGCTGCCTGAATTTCTCATCCATCCGTTCGGCCCGATTCTGAAGAACATACCGCTTCTCGTGATCCTCATCCTGCTATTGAGCGAGGAGACCCGGCCATGAATACCTATCTGCTGGTCAAGACGCTGCACATCATGTCTTCCGTGTTGCTGGTCGGAACCGGCTTTGGCAGTGCGTTCTACATGTTCTTCACGAACCGCACCGGGCCTGTTCAAGCGATTGCCACGGTATCCCGACTGGTTGTGCGCGCCGACTGGTGGTTTACCACGCCAGCCGTCATCTTCCAGCCGTTGTCCGGTTTCTGGCTCATGTACATGGCCGGATGGACATGGGATACGCCATGGTTGCTGGCTTCCCTCGTCCTGTACATATTTGCCGGTATCTGCTGGCTGCCGGTCGTGTGGATTCAGATCAGGATGCGGAAAATAGCGACAGAATCGGCGGCAGAGGGGCAAACCGCATTGCCGCCTGTCTATTGGCGTTATGCGCGTACCTGGGAACGCCTTGGTTATCCGGCCTTCCTGGCAATGGTGGCGGTCTACTTCCTGATGGTCGTGAAGCCTACGCTACCCTGGATGCAGTAGTGTCTCGATGCGCCATTAGAGTTATTATGGTTTAAGAACCTCTAACAAAAAGACCGCTTCCTGTTCATAGTCCATAGGTTAATGGGATGGACTCCTCTTGTCCCTCTCGACATCGCAATGCGCCAGACTGGAAGTGTTACAACGCAGTCAACAAACAATTCCCCTCCTGCGGAGGGAAGTCAGACGAAGCCTGACGGGGTGGTCGGCGGCGTAGGGGCTACGCGAGCCACGCACAAGTCAGCAGCAACAATATCTGCGCGGGCTTGCAGTATTTTGCATAAAATGCTGTTACATTACCCAAATGACGAAAAGGAAAGAACTTTTCCACGCAGAATTTCACCGCGATAACCCCAGGGGGCAAATCGGGGCTGCGCGTTACCGGCAATGCTGCACGATGGTAGGGGACTTGAAGGAATTGCTGGAAGCGGCATTTTGCTATCAGCAGAAATTCTGGGTCGAAATTTTTGATGACGCCACCGGCGAACGAATCCTCGGGCCGGTTCCTCCGGGCAAGATGGAAAACCACACATTCGTTATTGATCAAGAGGAAGTGTAAGCCGATTATCTTCGCGGAATGACGATGGGGATCATCATTGGGGCCGGGCTTGCCATCGGGGGAGTTCTCATCAGTATGTTATCTCCGGTCGATGGAATGCCCCGCGCCTTGATCGCCTGAAACAGTTGCTCGGTGGCCTCCGGGTCGATACGGCCTCCAGTGTCGATAATTGCGCTGATGCCGGTCAGCCGTTGGGGTTCGAGCAGTTTCACTTGTTTGGCCCGCCCGAAAAAGGCCAGATCGACCGAGGTCAGGTTCGCAAAATCGACTTTCATGAATTGGGTGTATTGAGTGGTGGCCGCGTTCCACTCCTGTACCAGCAGGTGTTTTTCTGTCAGGGCATAGGTGCAGAATCGCATGTTCGTGGTGGTGGTTGCGCCGGGCGTTGCCAGATGCAGAGTGCATCGGCCATGTTGCAGGATCGGCTCACTGAGCACGCCCGTGTCTTGTTGGAGCTTGTCCGGGAAGGTAGCGCGGTCGTAGAAAACCGTTGCCCTGTCCAAGGGGATCACTTCGCGCGTTTGGCAGCCTGCCGCAAGAAACACGGCCAGTAGGGTGAAGAAAAGACGGTTCATTTGAGTGCCTCCGATAATTCATTCAGGATATTCGTACGGGGTAATCTGGATCTGTCCCCCTTTGTTCCCTACATTTGTTTTTTGGTGGTTTGCAATGAATTTCTCTTGTGGCTACAATGTGGCCATTCAGACCAATGGAGAAGCCCCATGAGCGCCGATACAGTTGTTCGGGCACGCATACCGGCAGACCTGAAAGAACGGGCTATGTCCACGCTTAACAGCATGGGCTTGAGTGCGTCCGACCTCATCCGTCTGGTTTTTCTTCGCGTAGCCGAAGAGGGACGCTTGCCGTTCGCGGTAGAGGTTCCGAATCGCCGTACGCGAAAAGCGATGGAAGAACTCAAGGCAGGCAAGGGGGAACGGTACGAAAGCGCCGATGCTATGTACAAGGCTTTGGGTATTTGATGCTGATTCCACGACTCAGCGGACAGTTCAAACGCGATGTGCGCAAAGCCGGGAAGCGTGGCAAGGACACGGGTAAGTTACGTATCCTGATGGACTTGCTTCTCAATGAGCAGCCATTGCCCGCACACTACCGCGACCATCCGTTGAAAGGCTCATGGGCGGGCTTTCGTGATGCCCACATTGAGCCGGACTGGTTGCTGATTTACTGCATCGAAGGCGTTGAATTGCAACTTGCTCGAACGGGTACGCATTCGGACATATTCGATGAATAGGTGTAGCACATGCAGGGGGCATCGGTTTATTGTCTCCGTCCGATGTTCCCCCCTTTTGTTCCCTCATTGATTTTCTTCTTGACAAGGCTCCTCATCGGCACTCCTGACGATAGACACGACGGCGTTCGGTCATCGTGCCGAGGATCAGGAGCGAGGTTATGTCGGAATGGAGGGGCGGCTCATCCGGGTTGGGCGATACATGCTCGATGTGACTGCCGTCACAACACAATTGCCCGAAGATTTGCCCGAAGCGCGGGCTCAGGGCTGCGACGAAATCTCCCGGCTCAGGCGCGACCTTCGGGTCGATGATGACGGTGTCGCCGTCACGGAACGTCGGGAGCAGCGCATCCCCAACGACGTGGAACATGAATTCCTCTTTTGCGCGGAACGCCTCCGCTACCAATGGGGGAAGGAGTTGATCGAGTGGGGTGGATTTTTTTGGCATGGTGGACTCCTGTACAGCGGTTTTGTTTTTCCGCTTTCCCGACGCCAATCGGGAAGGCAGAACCGTGCAGGTTGGCGTACCGGGTACAGGTTCCGGCGAGCCTTGCGGCTCCCCGCACGGCCTGCCATAGGAGGCCATGTACGCAAAAGCCGCGTTCTCGGGGCGCGGCTGTTGCGCCTGTAACTCCGGGACGCCAATCCCGTGTCTGTTGTTGACAGACACGGCGATGATACCCCTCCATCGGCAATGCTCAAAGGGGGGCGGCATCTCAGGACTCAGGTTTACTCAAAAGAATGATGTCATTCCCCTCCACGGGAGGGGAATTGCCCCGGCGCAAGACAACGCTATCTTCGCGGAATGACGATGGGGATCATCATCGGGGCCGGCCTTGGCGCTGGCGGCGCTCTCATCAGTTTATTGTCGCCGGTCGATGGGATGCCCCGCGCCTTGATCGTCTGAAACAGTTGCTCGGTGGCTTCCGGGTCGATACGGCCTCCATTGTCGATGATGGCGCTGATGCCGGTGAGCCGTTGGGGTTCGAGCAGTTTCACTTGTTTGGGTCGCCCGAAAAAAGCCAGGTCGACCGACGTGAGTTTTGTGAGATCGACGCTCATGAACGGGGTGTATTGGGTGGTGGCCGCGTTCCACTCCTGTACCAGCAGGTGTTTTTCTGTCAGGGCATAGGTGCAGAATCGAAGGTTCGTGGCGGTGGTTGCGCCGGGCGTTGCCAGCAACAGTTGGCATCGGCCATGTTGCAGGATTGGTTCATCGGGCGCGTTCGTGTCTTGTTGGAGCTTTTCCGGGAAGGAGGCGCGGTCGTAGAAAACCGTCGCCCTGTCCAGGGAGATTACTTCCCGCGTCTGGCAGCCTGCCACAAGAAACACGGCCAGTAGGGTGTAGAAAAAGCGGGTCATTTGAGTGCCTCCGGTAATTCATACGGGATATTCATTTGGGGTAATTGGGGTCTGTCCCCCTTTTTCCCTTTTTCGCCCCTTTTTCGTACCGCCGTCGAGAGCAGCGGGTTCCAGAACAGGACGCCGGAGAGCAGAACGGCAATGCTGCGGGTCAGAGGGCGGTGGGAAGACATGGCGGGAAGGAGGCAATCTGCACGCCTATTCTATCCCAATCAGCTATGCTGAGGGTTCAGGTTTCGGAGCGAAGCTCACCCCAGTTTACGCGGGCTGAAATACGAGGCGGCAATTGCACCATTGTCTGCAAACTTCATATACGATTTAATTATCAGGAAAGACACACGGGCGCAGAAAACCGTTACAATGATTGCTAATGTCATTTAACGACCGAGAGCTGCCATGAGCCGACCCACCTCCTACGACACCAGCTACAAGGCCCTTTTCTCTTGTCCTGAACTTGTGCGTGACCTGTTGCAAAGATACGTTCCCGGAAAATGGCTCGAACGGGCCAACTACGACAGCCTGACCCGCGTCAATGCCAGCTACGTAGCGAGGAGTGACAAGCAACGTCACGACGACATGGTATGGCGCATCGACATCGGCGGCCATTGGTTGTGGGTCTATATCTTGCTCGAATTCCAGAGTGAGCCCGATCAATGGATGGCGGTGCGGGTGATGCAATACGTCAGCCTGCTTGCGGAGCAACTGGTGAAAGAGAGGATTCAGAACGGGGTGTCGGAAGATCGCTTGCCGCCGATATTGCCCATCGTCCTGTACAACGGGCGGCCTGAGTGGCATGCGCCGCGCGATGTGGCCGATTGCTTCCATACACCGCCCGATGGGCTGGAAACCTACCATCCGACGCTACGTTATCTGTTGCTCGACGAACGCCGCCTGCAACAACATCCGTTGCAGGAAGTGAAGAACTTCGCGGAGGCCGTTTTCCGAATGGAGGCCAGCCGACGGTTGCCGGATGTCATTGCTGTGGCAAGGGCATTGGATGAGATGCTGCGCACGCCCGAGCTGCAATCAGTGCGTCGCGCGTTCAATCAATGGATAAAAGCGTTGTTGCAGCGTCGCGCAACGGCTTCTATGATTGGAGAAGTCGTGGCCGTCAGAGACATTTTTGAGGAGATGGAAATGCTGACCG
>Ga0099364_10004400_pt1 | contig 21367 bp, 17 predicted proteins | sample TergutTh196P3_FD_73070 | JGI IMG/M metagenome (GOLD analysis project Ga0099364, IMG submission 73070) | Microcerotermes parvus P3 segment gut microbial communities from Pointe-Noire, Republic of the Congo - Th196 P3 | ecosystem: Host-associated > Arthropoda: Insects > Digestive system > Gut ... | reverse complement strand
TGAGGCGTGATGTCAACGCCAACGTAATCCTAAATTTACTTTACAAACATACCCAGATGCAGGACACCTTCGGCATCATCATGCTGGCCTTGGTGAATAACGAGCCCAAGGTTCTGAATCTGCTGGAAATGCTGACCCTCTACCTGGCCCATCAGGAGGAAGTCGTCACCAGGCGGACGCAATACGACCTGAACAAGGCCGAGGAACGCGACCACATCATCCTGGGCCTGCTGATAGCCCTGGACAATATAGACGAAGTAATCAGCATCGTCCGCGGCTCCCACACGACCGCCGAGGCGAAGGAAAAACTGATAGAACGCTTTGGCCTTTCCGAAGCCCAGGCCCAGGCGATAGTGGAGATGCGTCTTAGGGCCCTGACCGGCCTGGAGCGGGAAAAGCTGGAGCATGAACATCAGGAACTGCTGGCGAAAATCAGCGAACTGAAAGCGATTTTGGGCGACAGGCTGATACTGCTCTCCGTCATCCGCGAGGAAATGAGCGCCGTTGCCGCAAAATTTGGCGACGAACGGCGTAGTGAGATCGGCTTTGACGAATTCGACATCGTTATGGAGGACATGATCCCCCGCGAAAATACGATTATCGCCATGACCAGCCTGGGCTACATCAAGCGGATGACGATAGACAACTTCCACTCGCAAAACCGCGGCGGCAAGGGCATCAAAGGCATGTCCACGATAGAAGATGATTATATCGACGATCTGCTGATGACCACGAGCCATGACTATATCATGTTTTTCACCAACCAGGGCCGCGTCTACCGTTTGAAGGCCTACGAAATACCCGAGGCCGGCCGCACGGCCCGGGGCACGGCAATCATCAACCTCTTGCAACTGAATCCCGAGGAAGGCATCACGGCGATCATCCCCATCAAGGAATACGATGATTCAAAAAATCTCTTCATGATCACGAAACGGGGCATCGCCAAGAAGACCCATATCGTTGAGTATAGCAATGTCCGCAAAAACGGCCTGATTGCCATCAACCTGCGCGACGACGATGAGCTGGTCGAGGTCAAAATTACCGACGCGGATACCGATATTTTCCTCGTCACCAAGTACGGGATGTGCATCCGCTTCAAGGAGACGGACGTGCGGGCGATGGGCCGGCAGTCCATGGGCGTCATCGGCATGAAGCTTTCCCCCGGCGACGCGATCGTCGGAATGCAACTGGATCATCAGGGCGACTCGCTGCTCATTGTCTCGGAAAAAGGCATGGGCAAGCGGACGTATCTGGAAGAATTTAATATACAAAAGCGCGGCGGCCGGGGCGTAAAATGTTATCGAGTGGTCGAAAAAAGCGGCTATGTGCTGGGCGTGAAGGCCGTCACGGACGAGCATGAAATCCTGATGATTACCACCGGCGGCACGATGATACAACTGCGGATGGAAGAGATATCGACGATAGGCCGCGCCACTTCCGGGGTGAAGATGATCAACCTGGGTGAGGATGTCACGGTCGCGAAAATCGCCAAGGTCCGCGATGAGGTCGAAGGGGACACGTATCCCGAAGGGTACGCGCAACCCGTAGGGGGCGCTGGCCAGATCGACCCGCCCATAAGCACGGAGCCCTCTTGACCAAACAAATAGACGGACAACTTAGCCTCAGTGAACTGCTGGAAGAAAGTCATTTTATCGCCGCATACCCGCAGTTTAGCGAGTGTGCGGATTGCTGGTGCCACGATTGCCGTTATAATGCCCTGAACGAAGCCATCCCCCGCGACTTGGCCGGGGAGACGAAACCCTGCCCTTCCTGCTCATTCTGCCTCGAAGCCGGCAGCGCGGAAATTTGCGAGATCGGTTCTTATAAAAATGGCTGCAAGGTGCGGGCGGTGGATGAAGGGATTAATTCATAATTCATAATGCATAATGCATAATTAAGAACGTTTATTACTAGGTATAAACCTTGGACAAACAAGAAATAAAACACGAAAAAATGACCACCACCCCCATTCCGAGGCTGGTCTGGTCACTGGCAATACCGACAATTATCAGCATGTTGATTTCCTCGATCTACAACTTGACTGATACTTTTTTTGTGGGCAGGCTGGGCACCCAATCGATCGCCGCCGTCGGGATTGTCATATCGGTGATGGCCTTGATTCAGGCCTTCGGCTTCTTCTTCGGCCACGGCGCGGGCAACTTCATTTCCCGTAAGCTGGGCAGCAAGGAAACGGGCGCCGCCAATCAAATCGGCAGTATCGGCTTTTTTCTGGCCTTTTCCTTTGGCATCGTCTTTGCGCTGGTCGGCATCATATTTTTGGAGCCGTTGTCCCTCGTCCTGGGCTCGACCCCGACGATCCTGCCCTACACCAAAGACTATCTACGCTTCATATTGCTGGCCGCGCCCTTTATGATGAGCGGCCTGGTTCTTAATAATATGCTGCGCTACCAAGGCAACGCCATGTACGGCATGGTCGGGATGATCTCGGGGGCGGTGGTGAACATCGGCCTGGATCCGCTGTTCATCTTCGGCCTGGGCATGGGGGTGAGCGGGGCGGCTCTGGCGACCCTCAGCAGCCAATTTGTCAGCTTTGTCGTCCTGCTGGTAATGAACGAAAAAAGCGGCGTCGTCAAGATCCGCTTTAGCTTTTTTAGGCCGACCGTCTATTTTCTCAAAGAAATATTTCGCGGCGGGATTCCATCGCTGTTGCGCCAGAGTTTGGCCAGTATAGCCGTGGTATTTTTAAATACGGCGGCGGGTGCCTACGGCGACGTGGCGATTGCTGCCCTGTCCATCGTCGGGCGGGTGATGATGTTCTGTGGCATGATCATGATTGGCTTCGCCCAGGGCTTCCAGCCGGTTTGCGGCTTCAACTATGGGGCAAAGCTCTATCATCGCGTGCGGGAGGCCTTCAGATATTGTAATGTAGTGATGTTGATTTTTTTGATATTCGGAACGGTGATTTTTGCCCTGTTCGCCCCGCAGATTATCGCTATTTTTCGTCCGGGTGATGCCGAGGTCATCGCCATCGGCACCAGGGCCCTGCGCTTTCAATGCATTTCCCTCGTTTTAGGCGGCTTCATCGCCCTCTCGAACATGATGCTCCAGACCATGGGGATGGCCGCCAAGGCCTCGCTCATCGCCTCGGCCAGACAGGGCTTATTCTACATCCCGCTCGTCCTGATATTGCCGAAGATATTCGGCCTGGACGGCCTGCTGCTCACCCAGGTCACGTCCGACATCCTGACTTTCAGTATCGCCGTGCCGCTGTCGGTGGGGGTGCTTAAGGGCTTGACGAAAACATAATTATTCCGTAGAATATTTATAGTAAGTAAAGCAAAGGAGAAAAACCATGGCATATGAGACGAAAGTTTTACTACTGGCTTTGGCTGAAATAACATTATCTAAAGAAAATGCGGAGGAAGTGTATCACGCAATCGCAAAGCTGGCCAACGCTGAAGGTGTAATCCTCAAACCTTATGGGGAAGCTAAAGCAGAATTGGGAGTAGCAAAAAAGTCATCCAACGATAATCCCACCGGGCAATGATCAGAGCCCATGACCTGCGGATAAATCATCGCATCCCTGAGCCGGTTTTTTAGTTCATCAGAGACGACAAAATAATCTATCCGCCAGCCGACATTGCGTTCGCGCGCCCCGGCACGGTAGGACCACCAGGTATAGGCGTCCTTTTGCTCGGGATAAAAATGGCGGAAGCTGTCGATGAAGCCGGCATTAAGGAGCTGGCTGAATTTGTCCCGTTCCTCGTCGGTGAAACCGGCATTGCGGCGGTTGGTGGCGGGATTCTTCAAATCTATTTCTTTGTGGGCGACATTCAAATCGCCGCAGACGATGACTGGCTTATGCGCCCGTAGCTTCAATAAATACCCCAGAAAATCGTCTTCCCAGGTCATGCGGTAATCTAGGCGCAGCAGGGCGTCCTTGGAATTGGGCGTATAGACGGTGACAAAATAAAAATCGTCCATTTCGGCGGTGATGACCCGCCCTTCTTGGTCATGCTCGGCGATACCGATGCCGTATTCGACACTTAGGGGCTCTGTTTTCAAAAAAACGGCCGTGCCGGAGTAGCCTTTTCTTTCGGCATAGTGCCAGTATTGGTGATAGCCGGGTGTGGGCAGCTCAATTTGGCCGGCCTGCAATTTCGTCTCTTGCAAGCAGAAAATGTCGGCGTCGGCCGCGTTGAAAAAGTCGAGAAAGCCCTTTTGCACACAGGCGCGGATGCCGTTCACGTTCCATGAGATCAGTTTCATGTGTGTATCCCCTCAATCACCCACTCCGTCATTCCGCAAATCCCTAATGCGGAATCCCCTCAATCAAATCCATAATTGTCTTTATCGAATTAAGCTGGCTGCTCTTATCCATCGTCTCTATATAGTCGGCGCGGGAAAAATACAGCTCATGTATCTTATCGACCAGCAGCTCCTTCGTCAAATCATCGTCGTCCAACACGAGACTGAAACCCTGCGATTCGAAAGAGCGGGCATTTTGAATTTGGTCGCCGCGGCTTTTGCCGGCGGACAACGGTATCAGAAGGTGGGGTTTTTTCAGGGCCAGCAGCTCACAGATGGAATTGGCGCCGGCGCGGGAGACGACCAGGTCGGCCATCGCAAAGAGATCTTTTAGCTCGGACTTTACATAATCGAATTGCTTATAGCCTATTTTGTTTAAGAGCATATTGTCGATGTGGTCCTTGCCGCAGATATGGACGATCTGGAAGTCATCCAATAGTAGCGGCAGGGCGGCCCGTATGGTTTCGTTTATCGACGCGGCACCGCTGCTGCCGCCGATTACCATGATCACCGGCTTATGGGCGATGAAGTCGCAGAGCGCGAGGGCAGCCTGTCTATCCCCGGCTTTTAATTCCTCGCGGATGGGCGAGCCGGTCAGGACGGCCCGGCCGCACTTTAACATCCTCACCGTCTCGGGGAAGTTGCAACAGACCGTGTGGGCGGCAGACAGACACATCTTGTTTGCCAGCCCGGGGGTCATGTCCGATTCATGGATGATGCAGGGGATGCCCAGGGTGTCCGCCGCCCGGATGACGGGCACGCTGACATAGCCGCCCTTGGAAAACACCACGTCCGGGCGGATGGCGCGCAGATGTTTTTTTGCCTCACCATAGCCCTTGATGACGCGGACGGGGTCGGTGAGATTGCGTAAATCAAAATAACGGCGCAGCTTTCCGGTCGAGACGCCGTAATAAGGGATGTCAAAATCGGCAATCAGCCTGCGCTCGATGCCCTCGTGGGAGCCCAGGTAAAATATCTCATAGCCCGCCTGACCCAATGCTGGCAGCAGGGCGATGTTCGGTGTCACATGCCCGGCCGTGCCGCCGCCCGTCAGGACGATTTTTTTGGTTTTATTGGTTTTTTCCATCACTTTGTACATTATCCTCCCTATCCGCCCCCATGTCAACAAAAAAACCCGGACACGCACACAGGCACGGTTTTCATAGCTCACTTGACACTACCGAGAATAAGTTGACAAAATCTGCGGATAAGGCTATGATCAAACAAGGGCGAATAGAAATGGAACAAGCAAAGCTATCATGGAAAACCAAGATAGGATACGGCCTGTGCAGCGCAGCAGAGGTCGTACCGTATAACATCTTCTACATCTACTTCTTGTTCTTTCTCACGGACATCGTAGGCGTCGCGCCCATGATGGCGGGCGTGATTTCGTTTGTTTCAATCGTTTGGGATGCAGTAATTGACCCGCTTTTCGGCGGCATGTCCGACGACTATGTGACGGAAAAGGGTCGGCGCATGCCTTGGATGAGAGCCAGCTTTTTACCGTTGGGCGTGATGATTTTCCTCATCTACGCACCCTTTGTCATAGAAAACACCGTGCTTCAAAGCATCTACTATATTTTGATGCCAATAATCCTATGGACGTTTTACAGTTTATTTATGATACCTTATTTTTCCTTGGCATCGGAAATCACGGGGAGCCATAATGAGCGGAACATGCTGCGTTTCACCACGGGGCTGGGCGGATATATCATTTTGATATTTGTTTCGTCAGGTCCGATGTGGATATGGGAATGGGCATCGAGCAGAGGTTTCGACGACCGTCAGGCTTGGGGTTTTATCGGGGCAGTGTTCGCGGCCATGCTGATAATTATGTGCGGCGCCGGCATCCGGCTTATGAAAAACTGCGAAAAGGAATCAGTCAAGGCGGCGCTTGAGGCAAAAAAAGCAAGGGCAAAGGAAAATTACTACAAGATTTGGGCGGCGTGCCTAAAAGTCAAAAGTTTCAGAAAGATTGTCATTTGGATAGTCATATACACATTCGGGTTCACTATGCTCAATACGGTTGTCGTATACATGATGACCCATAATGCGCAGATGGACGCGGAACAGCAGGGCGTATTCTGGATCGTGTTCGCCGCCATCATGATCGTTACCCTGCCGCTTATAACATTCTTTGGCAACAGATACGGAAAAAAACCCGTAGTATTGGCTACATTGATACCGTCGATTGCTGCCTCGGCTATCTTCTTCGTTATCGGAGTCCATTCAACAGTTTCCATATACATCTTTGCGGGATTGGGGGCCATCAGCGCAAGCGCCTTTTTCACTTTCTACATAGCGTTTACATACGACTGCACTGAAATCGTGGAGTTCCTGACAGGCGGCAGGAAGGACGGCTCCATGAGTGGGCTGACTTCCTTTTCCGAGCAGATCGGCGCGGCGCTGGGGGTGTACTGTACGGGGATGGTTTTAAGCCTGGCTGGGTATGACGGCACTGCGGAGACGCAGACAGGGCAGGCGCTTCGGGGCATCCTTGTCGCGGGGCTGCTCATTCCCGCAGCCGCAGCGACCGTTGCCGCATTTTTCCTTGTGTCGTACAAGGTGTCAAAGAAAAAACACGATCTGCTGCACAAGGCTTTAGCTGCGATGAAAGCCGGAGAAAAATATACCACTGAAGGGTTTGAGGATATTTTGTAATGGGTAAGAACTATGCCGCCGCGAGATTCCGCTCCATACTCCTTGTCTCCACTTTCTCGTTGATTGTGGAATATATCGTTTTGCTCTCGCACAGCATAATCGTGGGGCGGATGCTCGGCACTCAGGCGCTTGCCGCTCTTGGGATAGTCACGCCGCTGTTTTCATTCATTGTCTTTGTAGCCTGCTTAATTTCAAACGGTACGGTGGTTTTATCGAATTTCGCCATAGGGCGGCAGGACAGGGACGAGGCCAACCGATTTTTCAGTCAGGGCATCATCCTGTCGGCAGGTGTTGGTTTGACTTTGACTTTATGCCTGCTGCTTTTCAGGCAGGGCATATTCTCATGGTTCAACGTTTCTTCGGAGATTATTGGGTATGTAGGCGAGTATTACAGCATATTCCTCTTTCTTCCCGTTTTCCAGATGTTCAGTACGCTGCTGTACATGATTGTGATCAATGAAGGCGGCGAGAAAATCTGCGCCGCTTCTTCAGCCGTTCAAATCATCAGCAGTGTTGGCTTGGCGGTTGTACTGTGCGGAAGGATCGGCATAGCGGGATGCGCGGTCGCATTCTTGGCAAGCAACTTCCTGTCCGCTTTGATACTTTGCTCCCATTTTTTAAACAAACGCTGCCAATTGCGGCTCATGTGGCACGTAAAAATAAAATCAGTATTAAGCGTACTGCGGTACGGTGCGGGCGATTCCGTGTCTTTTCTGTACATGACTGTGTTCGTGATGCTGATGAACGTCATCCTCTCCATGCGTTTTGGCGATGAGGCCATCGTCATATTCAGCGTTTTGATCAATTTCCAGACGCTGATGGTGACAGGGTTGGACGGCGTCGGCGAGGCGATAGGGCCGCTTGTGAGCGTTTACTATGGGGAAAATAACCTTCACGGCATAAAAAAGACCATGCGCGAGGCTTTCGTTTTTGCGATGGCGGAGAGCGTTGTGGTCATGGCGTTGATCCTCATTTTCGCGCCGCACATCCCCGTGGCTTTCGGCATAACGGATGCGGGCATTGCCGGCCAAGCGGTGTTTGCTTTGCGCGTATATTCGCTCTCTGCCGTGTTTTGGGGATTCTTAATGCTGCTTATCACCTACTACATGTATACCGCCAAGCTCGCGCTCTGCCATATCATGTCGCCGCTTTTGCTGTTTATATGCCCCACCCTGCTGTGCGTCATGATGCCCGCGCGATTGGGGCTGGGCGCAAACTGGGTTGCGATGGCTGTTTCCGTGATTCCGGCAATGGCTCTAAGCCTACTGTTGATAAAAAGAAAAAGCAGGGGTAAAGTGTTCCCGCTCCTGCTTGATAAGGACGAGCTTGACCGGCAGTGGAGCTGTGATGCGATTGCGTCGGCGGAGGGCGTCGAAGGCATAATGGACAAAGCGGAAGAGGCAATGCGCCGCCGTGGTTGCGATGAAAAAGTTGTTTACAGAGTTCGGCTTGTGATAGAGGAGGTTTCGATGCTTACCGTCGAAAAAAGCGGCGGTAAAAGGTTTTATATCGAGTGTACGCTGATTTTCGGCGAGAGAATCACGCTGATTCTCCGCAACGGCGGTATATACACCGACCTCACGGAAAGCGTCGCGCCCGATTCAGTGGATACTGTGCCGATGGAGGAAATATGGCGGCGGAAGATTGTCTCGGCGCAAAAAAGCAAAAGATTCTCACTGTCCGGAGGCGACAACAGAACAGTGTTCCACTTTTGAATAGGTTGCGTCTGAACAGCAATGTTGTTAGAAAAACCCAACAGTTATAGCGACATTTTACTTTACAAACGCGGATAAATCATACTATACTGAAAACGACCCACAGCTTCTTGTAATAACTTTTCCGCAATCTCCGACGGGGGCATGACCGGGATGAAAATCGGATTCGTGAGTTTGGCCCATCTTTCAGACTGGACCGGCATCACCCGCCTGACCGACCGCAACGCCCAGGCGATGGCCGGACGGGGACATCGGATCACCATCATCAGCGAGGCGGCAAAAGCCTCGGCGAAGACACCCGTGTCCCAGTTGGCCTACCCCCACGAGCTGATTACCGTGGACTTAAGAAGCACGCAGGGGCTAAGGGCGGCCAGGGAAAAAATAGCCGCCTCCGGGCTGGACGTCTGCTCGGCGGCCTTTGGCGATAAGCAGATGATATACATGCCGCAGCTCTTCCATGGGAGCGGCATCCCCCTGATTATCGGGGAACACGCCGACCCGCGTGTTTTTTCCTATGCCCGTTGGTCGCCCTACGAACACTACGGCTCCCTGGCTTTTGCCGATGCCTTGCATATATTGCTGGCGGACTACCTCCCCTACTATCCGGGACCGCTTAGGCAAAGGGCCCATGTGATAGGAAACCCTGCCCCGCCGCCCGCTACCGTGGATTTTAGCGCCCGGCGTGGTAAAACAGCACGCTGTATTATCGGGGTCGGGCGGCTGAATGAAGAAGACAAACGCTTTTCGATGCTGCTCAGGGCCTTTGCCCTGCTGGCGGCCGATTTTCCCGCCTGGCGGCTTCGCTTGGTCGGCGACGGACCCTACCATGATTTCTACCATGTCATGGCCGGGCAGTTGGGAATAAAGGGGCGCGTTGATTTTACCGGGGCGGTGGCCGACGTGGATGCCCAATATAATGACGCGGACATTTTCTGCCTGCCGTCCTTTTTTGCCGAAGGCCTGCCGATGACCTTCCTCGAGGCCTCGGCCCATGCCCTGCCCCTGGTGGGTTATTCATCGTGTGTGGCCAGCAAAGCCCTGATTGGCCCCGGCATGGGGGCCTTGGCCGACGCGGACGGTGCGGGGAACAACACACCCGAAGCCCTGGCCGATGCCCTGCGTGGCCTGATGGCGCTTGCGCCCGGAGAACGGGAGCGTATTGGTATGCACTGCCGCGACAGCTTGCAAAAACGCTACGGCGAACAAGGTATTTTTGATGCATGGGAAAAGCTGTTTATGTCCGTGGTACAAAAGGGAACAAAAATGGAAAGTGACCTCACGCCCGGCATCGGCCCGGAATGGGAAGGCCTCGCACCGGACAGTCCGGTCTGGAGCGAAAAGACACTGATGGCCGCCGCTGCAGAACTGGCAGACAGGGCGGATCCGGCCGCTGCCCCGGAACAGACGGAGGCGGATTACCAGACGGAAAACGTCCGCCTGCGCTGTGAACTGGCGGCCCTGCGCCGCGACTTTGCTGCCCTGGAGAAAAAATACGCTACCCTGGCCGGGCAGTTTACGGCTTTGTCCGGGGGGCGCGGAAAGCGGAGATAATGCCCTCGCAATGACGAAAAAAAGGGCAAACACAACGCCATAAAGGAAACCCATGAACCCAAACAGACAACAACGCAGACACGCGAAGAGGCACGGCCGCGCGGCCCTGGCTCTTTTGGTGGCCTCTGCCCTGGCGGCCGGGGCCCTGCCGGCCATGTCTGTGGAGGCCGCAGAGGGCCCTGCGCTGCTGATTCAAGGCGGTGGTGGGGGTGGCTGGGGAGGAGGTGGTTCTGCCGGCGGAGGCGGCGGTGGGGGCTATGTAGAGTACTATGTCGACGCGACTACTACTTATTATGCATTCGGCGGCGGTGGTGCTGGTAATGCAGGCGGTAGTGGACAAGGCGGCGGGAGCATAAGCGGCGGTGCCGGGTATGGCAATACATTAGAAGTCGGTGGCGGAGGAAGAAGCGGAACAATAGCCGGTGGTACTCCAGGAGGGATGGGCGGCCCCGGGCAAGGCATGGGAAATGTGTCAAGTGCCCCCACGGATGCAAATGGAGCCGGAACGCCAGCTAGTAATAATATGACCACACCTTGGTCTGGCTATGTTTTGGTGGAAAAAGGTGGAGACGGCGCAAGTGGCTCAGGCGATGCCGGTGTACCTGGTGGGACCGGTGCTGCAGCAAATGTCACATACCCCGCTGGGGAAACCCTGGTTTTACAATCGCTTACCATATATGGCGGCGAACTCGGCGGAAATAGTAACGTTGCTGGTGGTACAGGCGGTGCCGGTGGTACGGCGACATTCAAGACTGCCGGGACGCTTTCTGCCAAAGAAATTGTTTTGGGTCAGCCAACGGAATTTCCCTACACCCGCACACAAGCAGACGTTAACCTGAACGTCGGCACACTCATTTCAAGAAAAGATGATACTCTCACGATAAACAACGGTGGAAACGATGAAAAAGTGAACATAAGCCAATATTCCTCCGGTGACGAGGGCATCTACAACCACGAATTCGACCTGACCGGTGTGACAGCTAGCGACCCCACCCCCATCCGCGAGATCTCCGGCGGCACGATTCGCCTTAATAACGATGCTTCATTTGAACTGAAAAGCATACCCTCAGGCTTGCAAACTGGCACTATAATCACGCTCCTGGGTAGGAAAGAGAGCGAGAGCGGCGCTGCGGTGGATGTGACCTCTGGAAGTTTTAGCACTAAGACAAAGGAATATGAAGGTAATAAAAGTGTAGAAATAAAAATAGAAAACGGCGACCTCGTGATGGTCGTAGTGGGAAAAGCAGAAACACTCTACACCGTCACCATGGACAGCGCCACTCCTGCGGGTAGCGGCTCCGCCTCGGTCACTCCGGCGGGTGCCACTGCGGCTGGCGTGGCGGCGGGTGCATCGGTTACCCTGACTGCCACCGCCACCGGGGGCTATACATTCTCACATTGGACGGTTTCGGGAGCGGCTGTCAACTGGACGGCGGGAGGCAGTACGAGCAGTACCGCCACCTTCGACATGCCAGCCAGAAACGTCACCGTTAGCCCTGTTTTCAGTCCGTCCCTCTACACCGTCACCATGAACGCCGCCACCCCCACGGACAGCGGCTCCGGTTCGGTCGCTCCGGTTGGTGCCACTGCGGCGGGCGTGGTGGCAGATACCCTCATCACCCTCACGGCCAGCCCGGCGGACACATATACCTTTACTCATTGGCTCACTTCGCCAGTTGTCACCTGGACGGACAGTGCGGGGGTGGCCCTTGACCCCCAACCGGAACTACAGGGCAACCCGACCGCATATTTTAGGATGCCGGCCGCCCACATCAACATCACGCCTCACTTCGCCCGCACATACGGTATCACCCGTCGTGTGAGTCCCACCGGCGGCGGCAGCGTGAGCAGCAGCCAAAACGGCGTAGCGGTGGACAGGGCCATGGCCGGTTCGACAATCCGGCTGCGGGCCAGCGCCAAAACCGGCTTCCGCTTCCGTGAGTGGCAGTTGGAAGTGCAAGATGGCGAAACCGGGGCATGGACGGCATGGATGCCCGTGCTGTTCACCGTGGATGGTGTGCCGGCTCCGTCGGCCAGTCTGCGAAACGCCACGATTTACCTGGATATGCCCAGTCCCGGCCAAAACATCCGCGCAACCGCCCGCTTTTCCGGCAGTGCCCCGCACACCCCGGATATTCCGTGGCATCCTACCGCGCCCGCCGCTACGGTGGATGAGGCACCACCAGACCCGCCGCCCGACATTCCCGGCAGCTCCGGTCTGCCCCTGGATTCGGTGAAGACCGGCGATCCTGCCCCCACCTTCGCCTGGCTGATATTGCTTTCGTTTTCCATCCTGGGCTTGGCTGGTATCTATTTATGGCAGAAGAAAAAGGGTGCGCTGTAGCGTTGTTTCATGCTATAATTGATTAAAAATGGAGGGATCACATGAAAAAACTAAAAGCCACAATCATCGGGGCGGGTAGTACCTACACGCCGGAATTGGTCGAGGGGTTTGTGACCAGGAAAGACAGCCTGCCCTTCACGGAATTTGTTCTAATGGACATAGACGAGGCGCGGCTTAAGGTAGTCGGCGGCCTGGCCGAGCGCCAGATGCGGGCGGCGGGTTTTACCGGTGAAATAGTGCAGACAACAGACATCGACAGGGCGCTGGACGAAGCCACGTTTGTCTTTGGCCAGGTGCGGGTCGGCAAGATGGCGGCCCGGATCAGCGATGAAAAAATCCCCTTGAAATACGGCCAGGTCGGACAGGAGACGACCGGGGCGGGCGGTTTCATGAAGGCCCTGCGGACCGTGCCGGTCATCTTGGATGTTGCCGAGAGGATGAAGAGACTGGCCGCGGACGATGCCTGGCTGATAAATTTCTCTAACCCCTCAGGCATCATTGCCCAGGCCGTCCTGACCGAGACGGACACGAAGATGATCGGTCTGTGCAACTGCGCCATAAATATGCTGAAGGAAATCGAAAAAACAATCGGAACCAAGGATTTTGACTATGAGTATGTCGGCCTGAATCATTTGAGCTTCATCACGTCGGTCATAAAAAAAGGTGAGAGCGAAAATCTGGTCGCCGCCCTGTCGAGCCAGGCCGGGCAGACGATGAAAAACGTTCCCGCGATAGATTATGACCCCGCCCTGCTGTGGGCGATTCCCTACATCCCCTCGTCATACTTAAGCTACTTCTATACCCGCTCCCGCCAGTTGGAAAAGTGCATGAAGGCCGAGCGGAGCCGGGGCGAGGAATGTGTTTTGCTCGAGGAGAGCCTGCTGGCCCAATACGCCGACCCCAACCTGAGCATAAAGCCGCCCGAGCTGGACCAACGCGGCGGGGCGCTCTACTCCACCGCCGCTGTCTCGGTCGCCGAGGCGATATACGGCGACAAGGGCGAAGCCCATGTCCTGGCCGCGAAAAACGAGGGGGCCGTTCCCTTCATGCGTGATGACGACGTGGTGGAAGTAAAATGCCGGGTCGGAAAAGACGGGGTAAAGGCCCTGCCCGTCAGTGTCTATAATGAATACGTGATCGGCCTGATGCAGGCGGTGAAGTCCTACGAGCGCCTGACGGTACAGGCGGCGGTAAACGGCGACCGGGGCGCGGCCCTGGCTGCCCTGTTGGTGCATCCGCTGATTGGCGATTATGATGTGGCCGCCCCCATGCTGGAGGAAATGCTGGAAGCGAATCGGGCGTATTTGCCGCGGTTTTTTGAGTGAGGGATCATCCATGAAAAACTATATCCTCGGCATAGACGGCGGGGGCACGAAAAGCCACCTCGCCATTTTTGACCGGCAGGGAAACTGTGCCGCCGTCGCTAAATACGGCCCCTTAAACCATGAGTGCATGGCCGGTTCATATGCCCAACTGGAGCCGGAACTTACGGCCTTCATCGCGGACAGCCTCGCCGGAATCGGCGCGACGAGTGCCGATGTCGCCTTTGCCGTGATGGGCGTGGCCGGGGTCGATACTCGTAAGCAGCATAAGCTCATCTCGGCGATGGTGGAAAAGACCGGCCTGTCCGATTACATCCTCTGCAACGACGCCTTCATCGGTATTCCCGCCGGCTGCCCCGGCGGTGTCGGTGTCTGCGCCATCAACGGCACCGGCTCGACGATGGCGGCGATAGACCACTCCGGCACTACCGTCCAGATCGGCGGCATCGGTGAAATCAGCAGCGACCTGGGCGGCGGTCATTTTTACCGCTCGCGGATGCTGGATGCCGTCTATGGTGAACTGTATAAATGCGGGGCAAAAACGGCTTTGACGGCGATGTTTTTGGAATATCTGGGCGTGACGGTGGCCGACGTGGCCGACCCGGCCGATTATGTGGAGACGCTGATTACGCGCATGGAAGAAGGAACGTTCGACCCAGATGCCCTGAACCGCCTGCCGTTTGCGGCCGCCGGGGACGGCGATGCCGTGGCCATCCGTATCTTGGACGACTCTGCCGCCCACTACGCCGGTGGCATCACTTACCTGGCCACGAGCCTGGACTTTCCGCCCGATAAGACCCTGCACGTCACCTTGGCCGGCTCGGTATTCACCAAGCCAAAGGTCCGTGTCCTGCCGGAATTATTGGAAAAAAGGGTGAAGGAACGGCTGCCCGGCCGCAGCGTGGAGTTCCATACCCTCAGCACCCACCCCGTCGCCGGGGCCGTCTATTGGGCGGGCCTGAAAGCCGGGTTTGAGCTGAAGATAGAGGATGTGGCGACGGGGATTGCGGCGAAGGGGCTGTGAGGACGGCGGAGGCTTTAACTTTAGCTGTATCTGCCTATCCTCGCCGTATTGCGTCTTCAAAAATCTTTTCAAGGTATTGATATTCGGAATATTGGCCATCAGAAGCTTTTACAAACGCATCACGCACATAGTCTGAACTCTCTTTGAGCAGGGTTTTATCCATGCGAAAGCCATGCGCTTCCGCAAATTGTGTGGCAAATGTTATCGTGGTTCTTGTATTGCCTTCGCGAAACAAGTGGACCTGCCATAACGCGGCAATCAATCTGGCGAAAGTAGTCGCCGTCTCATGGACATCAAACCTAGCCCATTCCGTTTTATTTAACTTATTCAATATATTTTCACAATCGATCTCAATACGGTCGGGATGTGAGTAGCGGATGGTGTCGCCACCAAGGACGCGCTCGCTCTTAAAAATAGCAACACTTCTTATCGCCCCTGCCCATTCGTATAAATCGCCGAATATATGTTTATGAATTGCTAACAGACGCTGAAAACCAAAAAGCTTTTCGTCAATCGCATCGTCAACATCAAGCAAACGGATACTGGTGATGTCCGCTTCTGCCTGCTCCAGCATTTGGGCGTCTTGGATATTCAATAGGTTTTTGAAAACATCAATGTCATCATAAAGATAGGGGTCACGCATAGATTAACTTACCTTGTATCTTTGAATGGTCAGCGTCAATATGTCGGCAATCTCCCGCTTTCCGTCAATGTATTCACGCATCAATGCCATTGTCTCTGCACTAGGAGCCAGAGCATCGAGGGTAGACAGTGCCAATGCATCCGTAACATATTTTTCACGCTGCAATTTCGTCGTGCCTTGTATCGAATAGTCTTTTCCCATTTTAACACCTCACGTATGCCAGCAATATGACATGACTTGATTACATCTGAATTATATCACTTATCACTAATGGCTACAAGTTAATGTGACATATCCGCTGGTTTGTGACTGATTCATCCGCTGGTTTGTGACTGTTTCATCCGCTGATTTGTGAACGTTTTAACCGCCGGTTTGTAAATTTTTCATCCGCCACCCCCTCACTCCACTCGCAACCGCTCCACCAAACTCTCCCGCGTAAGCCACCCATAACATACCATCGGCACGGCGGCGCAGATGACAAGCAGCGGGACAAGGCTGGCCACCGACGGCATTACCGTCAGATAGGGCTTAAAAAACCAGACCTGCCCCGCCATCACCCGGACAATCAGCCAGCTAAGCCCCAGGCCCACCGTGAGCGTGAACACCGCCGTGAGCGCGGTGTGGCAAAGGCCTTCAAAGAATAGTGTACGCCGCAACTGCCTGCCCGTCATACCCACGCTCTGGAGCATGGCCAGCTCGCGGCGGCGGGCGATGATCGAGGCGACGACGGCATTGACGAAGTTCAAAATGCCAATTAAGGCGAAAATGAACGACATCGCCCCGCCCATGATGAGATAAGTCCTTTGCAGTCCGGCAAAGTCCGCTTTGAGTGTGTCGCGGGATATGTAATCCAACGCGGGGGCGTTTTTGCCCGTGTATTCGGCGAGCCATGTATCGATTTCCGCCGTCCTTTCTTCCGCAACGTTAAAGTTCACTTGCATAACGCCTTCCGGCGCAAAAAAATCGTCAAAGACATTGTCCGCTAGCATGATGGTCTGGCCCGGAATCATGCCGTGTTTCGCGGAAAGATGGTAGGAAAATTCCTTGACCACGCCGATGATTTCAAACTCACGAGCCTCCCCTGTGTCATTCGTCAGCGTGATCACATCGCCCACACCATAAACCGGTATGCTGCTGTGGGTCTGGGTGAGCGCGTAATTGCCGGACGCCAGTTTGTCATAATCGTGGTAAAAGCTAGCCATCGGTAGCCGCCCGAAGCCGTAGATCTGTGTCGGTAGAATACCTTCCTCAATATACCGTTCGTATGCGGGAATAAATAAGCGATAATAGCGTTCTAAATCGGTGCGGTCGGCTTCAAACTGCGCTTTGAAACGCTCATGTGCGCGGGGTGTCAGTTCGTGTTCATGGTTGGCACGGTAGTATGTGACACCGGTTTCCGTGACGTCCTGTGCGGCCAGCTCGTCCAGAAAATCCTGGCCGAGGCCGGAGGTTTCCTTGGGATAAGTATTGTTTAAGAGTGAAGCATGGGCGACGGTGAAGTCGCTGACCGCGTATTCGGACATATAAGCGTCCATGTCGAAGCTGCGCGACGCCGAAAACGCGCTGTTCAGCAAAACGAGGGCCAGCGACAGCGACACGACGACCATGGCGAGTTTGCGTTTTTCCCGCGTGATGTTCGCCCAGGCCATCGAAAGCGGCGAGACCATCCTGGTCTTTTTCGATTGCTTATTACTCCTGCTCGAAACACCGCTGTATTTCACGGCTTCCACGGGCGAGACCCGCGCCGCGATTCTCCCCGGTCTGCGGCAGCCCATGAAGACCGTCAGCAGACTGAACAGGCCCGCGAAAAGGAAAATCCACGGGTTTGCGCTGTATGGCGAGGTGCTTTGCCCGTCCACTCCGTCCATGTTGCGCATCAATACAGGCGTAAGCAGCACTCCGAAAACCCAGCCGAGCAGCAGCCCCAGCGGTATGCCAAAAGCTGACAAGATGAGCGCCTGTCCGCGGACAAGGCGCCGCAGTTGCTTCCCCGTCGTGCCGATGGTTTTCAACAGGCCATAAAAATGAATGTCCGCATTGACGGAAATGGCGAAGACGGAATAGATAATCAAATATCCCGAAAGCAAAATCAGGACAATGACGAGCAGACCGATGGCGATTTCCTCCGGCTGAATATCGGCGGAAAAGCCATAGCCCCAGTTTACGCCGTAGTTGATTTCGCCCTCGCTGTAGCCGCGTTCCGCCAGCAAACGCAGGATTTTATTCTCGACGTTAAGTGAGTTACTAAACCACAGATCCGCCATGACCGCCCCGGCGATAAAATCGTGGTCGGGGTCGTAATACGGGGCGATGCTGTCCACGTAGCTTTCCGCAAGCCAAATGCGCTGGGCCGGATTGACCGTGTCGCCGTCCCAAAATCCGCTAAGGGTAAATATGTCGGAGTGATCAATGTCGCCGACGCTATATTCGATGTTCACCTGCGCCCCGATTTGCCACGGAACACCCAGGGCATCCAGCACAATCGTACTGGCGGCGATTTCATGGCTTTCTCTTGGCATTGCGCCCGTAGTCGGGAAAGAAAAGTACCATACAGCCATATCGTCCCCCGCGTAGCCGATCTCGGTATATTCCTTTTCCAGCTCGGCGTTAGCGGCAACGGCGAGGGCTTTCAGATACGAAATATCGCGCAAAAGCGGCGAGGCGGCGATATGTTCATACTGTTCCATCGTCAAATATTTCAAGCCGCCGTGGGCGCTGCTGCCGACCATGCGGATGGTCTCGTTTTGGACGCTACTAATCATGTTGCCGCCGATGGTGAACACGCCCGTAAACATCAGCGACGTAAGTACGATGGCGGCAATGGCGACGATGTTGCGGGTTTTGCCCGCTTTCAAGAAGCGCGATGTGAGTTTGCGGATGGTGGCTTTGTTATTTACTCTCATCGCGCACCCCCGACGATTCTCCCGTCCTCGATACGCACAGTCCGATCTGCCATCTGGGCGACTTCCGGGTTATGGGTGATCAGCACAATCGTCTGGCTGAATTTCTCGCCACTGACTTTAAGCAAGCCCATCACGTCCATGCCGCTCTTGGAGTCGAGATTGCCGGTCGGCTCATCGGCGAGGACAATGGCGGGCTTGCTGGCGAGGGCGCGGGCGATGGCCACCCGCTGCTGCTGACCGCCGGAGAGCTGGTTGGGCATGGCGTTACGCTTTTCGGCAATGCCGAGGGTTTCGATCACGCGGTCGATGAAGGCCATGTCGGGCTTGTTGCCGTCCAGTTGGATGGGGAGTAAAATGTTTTCCTCGACATTCAAGACGGGAACAAGGTTGTAACTTTGGAAGACGAAGCCGATGTTGCGGCGGCGAAAAATCGTCAGTTCGTCGTCCTTCATGGAGTAGATTAAGTTTCCGTTAATCTCTACCGTGCCGTCCGTGGGCCGGTCCAGCCCGCCGAGCAGGTGCAGGAGCGTGGATTTGCCGCTGCCGGATGAGCCGACCACCGACACGAACTCGCCGGATTCCACTGCGAAGTCTATGCCGTCGATGGCCTTGACGCACTCCAGCGGTGCGGGGGCGATACTGCGTCTGGCCTTTCGGGGGTTTTTTGCGGACGCGGGGGTGGGCGCGTCTGTACCGTAGTGTTTCTTTAGGTTGGTGGTTTTTAGTATGCTCATGTTGTTTCCTCCCTGTAGGGGCGGCGACTCGCCGCCCGTGGGTGATTGATGCTTACCCCTACAAAAAATATTGACAGCCGACTAATCCGACTGTCAACAGTATAGCAAACGTTTCTTTCGAGAATGTGTCGAGAATCTTACACTTTTGTAAGATAGGGCGCAAAATGGAGACTTGCTTCTTCCAACTTCCGCCTTATTCCCCTGCGTAAATCGCCCAAGTCCTCAAAGCTGCCGGCATCTTTGAGAAAATCCATCACGATATCCCCGCCAAAATCATGTATCAGCAGGCCATTGAAACACATTTCGATAAAGCCGGCGGCGCTATAATCTGCGAAATAACCCCGTATCAACGCAGGGTCAAGCTCAAACGAGAACGGCATCAAAGCGTGTTCGTATATCCTTGGCGCAAGCACAGCATCGGCGAAGTCTATGATAAAAAGCTCACGTTGTGGTGTCAGCAGTATATTATCCAAGCACAGATCGCCGTGGACAAAGACCTTTTCGCCGAAGTCATGGGATTTTATGTAATCCAGCCGTTCCGATTTGAAACTGTCGGAATATCTGTCATCCCAGCGGCGGTAACGCCCCTTGTCGTTGATTACATCAATGCCGTTAAAAGATTCGCAGGGCGTGTTCATTGTGTCGGTCATACGTCGCAGCCTGCGGGCAATATCAGTCTTTTCGGTATCCGTCATATGTTTGACAGCATCCACAAGCTCCGTCCCGTGTATGTACTCTGTTATCATGTAAGCGAAACGATATTTATCATCAATGACACCGTGCGTAATCAACTGCGGGGCAGATATGCCCAGCCTGTTGGCGCGGCTTGTGGCAAATAACTCTGTTTGCAAGTCCAGTGACTGGTCCATGCCACTTTCCGTGGGGGCGAAAATTTTTATGACATACTCGCCCACCTTAAATACGGCATTGGTGCCGGGTGTAAGGTTTTCCATTGTGCTCATTGGCAGTTTTTCTTTTGCCAAGATATGCCCTACCAATGGCATAAAGGCGGGTATGGACTGGAATATGTCGCCCCACTCGTTCCAGTTGCTTATTTGCCCGGTGAATAAACTCATTTATAAGCCCTCACGCCTTCGCAAAAAACACCGAAAACACCGACCCCCTCCCAAAATCCGAAGCAACCTTTACATACCCGCCGCAAGCCGTGATAATCTCCCGCGCCAGATAGAGCCCCACACCCACGCCGGGACTGTCCGCCGATTCAGCCGCCCGCCAAAAGCGCCCGAAGACCTTCGGCAAATCTTCCTCGCGGATGCTGCGCCCGGTGTCGCTTATGTCAATGCGGACAAACATTTCATATTTCGTCACGCTGGCCGTGACACTGCCATTTTCCGGCGTATATTTAATGGCATTTTCAATGATGTTAAACAGTGCCTCCGTACACCAGCGCGGGTCAAAAAGTGCGAAAACGGCTTCACTGTTTTCCGTGGACGATAGTTTGATGTTTTTGGCATCAGCCAGGCTCTGGCACTCGGCCATGGCGGCGGCGACCAGTTCATGTACATTGCCGGGCTTCGGCTCTATTTTAACAATGCCGCTCTCCAAACGTGATGTTTTCACAAGCGACTGAATCAGGAAGGTCAACTTATCCGCGCTGACGGCAATCTGCCCGACGAGTTTCTGCTGTTCATCGCTCAAGTCCTGTTCGGCGAGTAACTGTGTGTAAAGCAGGGCATTGGCAAGCGGCGTTTTGGTCTGGTGGGAAATATCACTAATCAGCGAACGGACGCGCTCGCGCTCATTCTCGATTTGCTCCCGCCGCAAATGTGATTGTTCAAGAAAGCGCGCCATCTTTGATTCGATTTTTGATAGCTGGCTCTCGTCGTAAACGGTTGCCTCAAACGTCCCCGCAATCGCCCTGTCCAGCATTTCATCGAGTTTTTGAAGTATTTTTTTGCTGAGTATCACCCTTAGTACCCACTGCTGTTTCGCACCTTTGGCGCAATTCCAATAACCCAGAAGAATGCCTGTTTTCCGGCATTCTTCCTACGTGAAGCTTTAGCTTCACGCCATCCACCTGTAGCCGATTCCGTGGACGGTCTGGATGAAGCGCGGATGGGCGGGGTCGTCCTCCAGCTTGACGCGGAGCCGCCGCACCGCCACGGACAGGGCGTTTTCGTCCACGTATTCCGTGCCGTCCGGCCAGATTAGTCCCAGCAGCCGCTCACGGGGTATGGTCT
>Ga0099364_10004399_pt1 | contig 21372 bp, 6 predicted proteins | sample TergutTh196P3_FD_73070 | JGI IMG/M metagenome (GOLD analysis project Ga0099364, IMG submission 73070) | Microcerotermes parvus P3 segment gut microbial communities from Pointe-Noire, Republic of the Congo - Th196 P3 | ecosystem: Host-associated > Arthropoda: Insects > Digestive system > Gut ... | reverse complement strand
AAAAAGAAAACGCAGAAACCCCCCCCCCTGCCCCCCCCATAAATGTGGGGGGAAAATCCCCCCACATTTATGGAAACGAAAACCCCCCCCACATTTATGGAAACGAAAACTCCCCCCACATTTATGGAAACGAAAATCCCCCCACATTTATGGGGGGGGGAGGGGGGGGAAATTTGAATTTATATATAAGCCTATATTAAAAAAGTAGGGGACTGAGAGATCTCATATCTATACTCGTAATTATTTTATAGCCAATCGTAGATTGGACTATATTTAGATAAAAAAATAAATAAAGCATAGCTGTCCCCTACAAAAAAAAGCAGAAATCAGAATGCAGAATGCAGAAATAACATTTCTGCATTCTGCTAGTAATTAGTAATTACTAATTACTAATTACTTCAAAAGCACCATTCTCTTTGTAGCAGTAAGCTCCTCAGTAATGAGTCTATAGAAGTAAATCCCGCTTGCCACACTACGACCATTGTCATCTGTGCCTTGCCAATCTACTCTATGCACACCAGCTTCAAAGAGGTCATCTACAAGAGTAGTAACTCTCTGACCACGGATATTATAGATTTCGATTTTGACATTTCCGTCTCTTGCTTTGTCAAAGGCAATAGTAGTAGAGGGGTTAAATGGGTTCGGATAATTGCCATGTAGAGCTGTTACGAGAGGTATCAATGGGTCTTCGATATCACTGACAGCTGTATCTACAATATTTGAGAATACATGTCTTGAAAGCATCCAGCCAGTATAAGCAGCTTGCACTGCATAAATATACTCACCAGCTTCTACGCTAGGCCATGAATGGTCAAAGAAGAGCAAGTCATTGTAGTTCTCAACGATAGTAGTCCATTTTGATGGGTCATCTCTATCCTCAGCTTTTAAACGGAAGATATTGTAGGAAATCAAAGCTCTATCACCAGAAGTAGATTCTGTAGCATCTGGTTTTGGTGCAGGTTTTGTAGTAAACCTTTTTTCCAAATCACTGTCGTTAAAGAGTCGTGGACTGCCAGAGGTGGTAAACTCTGTCATTCTGCTTCCTTCGCTCTCAAATACTTCATCCTGAGCTATATGCCCAAACACCAGAGGTCCTGATGCTCCCTCTGCCATTGCTCGTATCATCCAGTTGAAAGTCAGCTGAGGATTCAATTGTGTCAAGGTAGTCCAGATAAAATCAAATGTGGCATCATAACAGACATTACCAAATCCCTCATACTGAGGTCCAGCATCGACACCCATATTATAGCCACCTGACATATTAAAATTAATTCCTATCCACAGCTCTTGATCTTGAGGAATGACTACTGGAGTATCGAGAGTGATATTGTTCCAGGAATCTGTTACAATAGGTAGCGGAACATCCTGTGTATAGACAAGTGTGCCAGGTTGTAGTGGAGCATCAGAGCCACCAGTCCATACACGAATCTCTAGTGAATTTAGTGATGCTTGATATGGAACAAAAGATACAACAGCAAGCTCTGCACCTGCTACACCCATAGTAGCGAGTTGTGTAGGTGTAAATCTATGAACCATTGTCAGCTCTGCAGCAGAACCAGTTCCAATACCATCATAAGCGAAGTCAGCGTTTGTATGACTAAACCAGACATCCTCTCCACCTGGCTCTTCCCAAGAAAGTCTGACAGCATTGCCTTTATTTGCGGCTGTAACTTTGCGTGGTGGGTATGTTCTTTCAAAGAGAAGGATATCACCGAGATTGGTGTCGGTAGTTCCTACTTCTACAAGGTCGTTTTCGTATCTTTCATATCCCTCTCTGGTTACAAGGATAGAGTAGGTCATATCAGCATAAACACCAGGGATAGTAAAGATACCCTGTGCGTTGCTATAAACTTCATATTCATCATAGCCAAAGAGACGGATACCTGCACCTGCCAGACCAGCTTGCGTATCAAAAGCGACAATACGACCTGAGACAGTTACAGTAGGTCTTGGGGTTATAAGTAAATCCAAAGTAGTAGTCTGATCTGCTGTGATGACTATGCCTGTTGCCTCTTGATTGTAATAACCATGATTGGATACAGTAACGGCTATAGTCCCAGCTTTGATAAAGCGGATATTGTATTGACCCTGATCATTTGTGCGGACACGACGATTAGTGCCATTGATACGAACTTCTGCACCCGCTATTGGCTGATTCGTTGCAGTGTCTCTTATTGTGCCTGTTAAATGTCCTAAATTTTCTGTATCAAAGAAAAAGCCGAGATTACCAATGGTAGAGTCTAATCCAATAGATAAAGCAGAGGTAGGATAGCCATTTGCAGGGTCATCTATACTTGGATCCCAGTCAAAAGCATAAAGTGTTCTTTGGGTACTCATATTTGTCATAAGGAAAGAGCCACCAAAATCAGGATAAAATGGAGCATAACTCATAACTACGAGATTTCCGCCACCGTAGCCAAAAGGAGTATCGAGAGTGAGGAATACATCAATATCACCAGATTCGGTAATTGGCAATGGTCCCTCAAAGACGAGAGTGAACTCTTCATAATCTATCCAGTCAATATCCTCAAAATAGTCTCTATCAGTAACGCCCATATAGAGCTTAAATACTTTTTCTGGGAAAGCCATTCCCCTGAGATGGAACATTATTTCCTCTATCAAGCCACCATTAGTGAACTCCTCTTCCAGATAAATGGTCTGTGTAAGAGCATTTTCCCAGCCATAAGAAAATGGTAAGATACCAATAACACTACTACCAGGGTCGCCTATATAGTCCATGTCGGCAATAGTTCTAAAAAGACCGTTTGACTGGACAGGGTCGGAGAGGTTGTTGTTTGTATAGACAGCTCTGACGATATAGCGATAGCCCGTAGGGCCTTCGGCATTTGCCCATGTATTGTCTGTGTATTCTGTGCCAGTATAGGCAGTAGCGATAGTAGTCCAGAGAGCTGGATTTCCCATATCGGTAAGTTTTGCTCTGTAGATATTGTAGCTTTCAAAGGCACGACTACCAGAGTGCTCATAAGGCTCTCTGACATGTCCAGTGTGGTTTCCAGCTGAGGAAATAGGTGATGTAAGAGGGCTTATAATACGAGTTGTAGTGCCAATCTCTGATTGGCTTTGAGGAGCTTCTGATACAAAAGACGCTGGATTTATGATTTTACGAGCTCCATTTGAATCTACGACTGCACCTTTTATCATCCAGTTGTAATCAAATCCGTGATCACTTAATAGCTGCCAGTAATCATTAAAATATAGTAGATTTCCAATATGGTCTTTAACTGGTCCATAGTCTAAACCAGCTGGATAACCAGAGCTTCTATAATGAAGCACTATCCACATTTCTTGATTGGTAGGTATTTGGACAGGAGTATTGAGAGCTATTTCAAACCAGTCAAAATAAATCAACAGTCCTGGATTGACAGCTTGCTCATAAACCATTGTGCCAGGATTAAGCTGAGAGCCACCAGTAAAGATTTGGATATAAAGCTCATTTATAGTACTATAACTATCAATCATAAAGCCTACTTCAGCGAGCATATCACCTGCTACTCCAAAGCTCTGCAATTGCTCTGCAGTGTATCTATGGGCTACTTTGAAGTCATTACCAGCACCTATACCACCTATACTATAATTGAACTCATTACCGACAGAGTGAGTAAACCATTCTGCATTAGGATTGGGGACAAAGGGTGGGAACCATGACAGCTGAGCATTTGTTTTGTTGTCTATAGCGAGTAGACCTCTTGGGACAGCTGGGAATTCCCAGATGACGAGGTCACCGAGATTAAGGTCTGCTGTCGCCATCTGGAAAGGATGTCGTAGTTCAACATAGCCACCATAATTTGCCACGAGTGTATAGGCATGATAGCCATAAACAGCAGGGAAACTGAACTGCCCTTGTGCATTGGTAATGATTTCTGGGAAGTCTGCATAGCCAGTGATACTGACACGGACACCTGCAAAAGGCTGGTCGGTGTCAGAGGCAATCATCCTTCCAGAGACGACAAAAGTAGGTAGAGGGTCGAGAGTGAAATTTTGAGTAGTAGTTTCATCCTCTACAATGATAACATTTGTAGCATTAGCATCATAATAACCGACTGTAGTAACTGTGAGGTTAATACTTCCCTCTTGGACATAAGGTATAGTATAATTACCTGCGGCATTAGTTATTCCTACTCTAGTTGTGCCATCGACACGGACTCTTGCACCTGCTACGGGAGAACCACCTGAGGTAACATTACCCTCAAGATGACCCCAGCCATTGGTATTGAATATCAAAGTAGTGTTTGGGAGACCAGGACCTTGTGAACCGAAAAACCAGCTACCACCAATGTTGTTAATATCCAATGGACCACCAGCGAGCCACATATTTCTAAAATTTGAGGTTCCAGGGATGACAGAATTATTCCACATATTATCCCATTGAGGAGCATAAGGGAAATCTCCGTGGAAAAAGAACAGAACGAGGTTTCCACCATCATAGATAAAAGGCTCATCAAAGTCGATTATAATGAATTCCTCTCCGCTGTAATTTACATTAAGCTGTCCATCATAGAGTTTTGTCATCGTGCTTGGCTCTATTATGTTCCAGATGTCATCAAGCCAGTCAAAATCAACTACTTTTGCATAAATTTGGATGTCCACAGGCTCTGTAATGGTGCCAACACCTGAAAACTCATAACCAAGTGAAGTCAAAGGAGCAGCAGGTGGAAGCTCACTTGCATGATAGATTGTGTAGTTTGCAGTGCTATTGTTCAAAAAGTCAACAGGATATTGATTTAAATACATATCGTCTTGATTACCTACATAATAAACGAGGATACCTTCTGGCTGGACTCTGATAGTTATGGTGTTTGTCTGATTGTTTGCGGGGTTTTGGTCTGCAGCCCAGACAACTTCACCAAAGATATCGAATGTTCCTTCAGCAGTAGGAGTCCAGGTAACTGGGACTACTACCACTTCAAAAGGCTCAATAGTAGGACCAGTAGTAGAGGCAAGCTCAGTAGTGCCTTGCATAATACGGACAGTATAGCCTGAGGCATTGGCTGAACCATAGTTTTTTACTCTCACATTGTGGGTAGTAGGTGCGCCAACAGAGGGCATAGGTGAACCTGTGATACTCTGTGCAAAGAGGTCGTTGTCAAGCTGCTGGAAGACATAAAAGTCGTCAATGTTAAATCTTTGACCGCCATAAGGCTCATGATGTCTAAGGGCGATGTAGATGTTTTGCCCTGCGTAGGCAGAGAGGTCATGGACTCTGTGATACCAGCCAACATGCTCTGATGTCAGCGTTTCTGTAAAGATAGGTGTAAAGGCATCAAGTGCTGCTGTAGTAGTAGAAACGAGGACAGAGTAGGTTTCACCAGGGAACCATTCGTCACCACGAACAAAATACTCAAACTTTATATTACCTGTTGGTATGCTCAGAGATGGTGTGATGAGCCAGTTGTCTGGTGTGCGTGGATTATAATAATAGGAACAGGAGGTTGCTGACCAGCTACCTGTGATGGCACCGAGAAAATTATCTTTTATCCAGGCTTCGCCATCTTCGTCGACATCGATTGTAACCCAGCCTGGAGGTGGGAAATCCCCCTCAAAGCTTTCAAAAACGACAGATCTTTGGTCTGTCCTGATAGGAAATGAAGGCTCTTTTATAGGGTCTATCACATTTCCTTGCGCGTCTGTCCTGATGCGGACAGAAGCATCTCTAACGGGTGCTTCATATCTTGTAGCACCAGGTCGCACTGTGTTTTCAACAGTGATTGCTGTAGCTGATAATAGTCCTATTATCAGCGTCATCGTGAAAATTACAAGTAGTAATTTTTTCATACGATCTCCTTTACTATGGTTTTATTTGGTTTATTTATTTTTTTATCTGTGGACAATAAAAAAAAAAGAGGGTTTTTTGTCAAATGTTTTTTTTATTTCGAGTTTGGATTATTTTAATACAGAGAAAATGGATAATGGATAATGGATAATTGATAATGGATAATGGAATATGACGCTGGGTGTGCAGATAGAGGCTGTCGCATAGTGAGATTTTTTGGGTAGCAACGGCGTCTCGCCGTTGATATCAGTGATGTGAAAAAATATGCAACTTATTGTAATATATAATGTTATAGTTTTAACGAAATCATCGACAAAACTATTTTCAACGGCGAGACGCCGTTGCTACCTCACTATGCGACAGCCTCAGATAGAGGACACAGAGAGCACAGAGAATGTATTTTAATAAATAAATAAATAATCATTCATACTCAGTGCTCTCTGTGAACTCTCAAAAACTCTGTGTTAAAAGAAAAAAAACTTTTCATAACTCCGAACTCTTTCCCCCCCCTGCCCCCCCCCATAAATGTGGGGGGAAAATATGTGTCCGCTCGCAAGCTCACGGGGGGGGCTATTTCTGCATTCTCATTTCTCATTTCTCATTTCAATTTCTGCATTCTCATTTCTGCATTCTCATTTCTATTTCTGCATTCTCATTTCTCATTTCTCATTTCATCAAGACCATCCTTTTGATTTGAGTAAAGTCTTCGGTCTGCATGATATAGAAATACATACCGCTACTGACATCGCGGTTGTTTTCATCTCGACCGTTCCAGATGACAAAATGCTCACCTTTTGAGAGATAGTCATTTATTAGATTTACTACTCTTTGACCTCTGATGTTGTAGATGTCGATAGAGACGATAGTATCGAGAGCGAGAGTAAACCTGATATTGGTTACAGGATTAAAGGGGTTTGGAAAGTTTCCGAGCAGAGCAGTTTCAAAGATAGGAGTAGGGTCATCATAGTCAGAAACATCCTCTATCTCTACATCGATGGAAATAGCTTCAGAATCACCTGTTTGATAGACAGCGATGACAGTGTAGACATGTTCGCCTACAGGGACTTCTGCCTCAGTAAAGGTGGTTTCAGTGATGGGTTCACTAGTGAGTAAGTTGTCGTTGCGGAGGACTTTGTAGCCAGTAGGGATTCCATAAGATTGCAGGCTGGAAGCCTGCGTTCCCAGTTTCTGCGTTCCCAGTTCCCAGCTTAAGATGACGGTGTCGTATTCAACTATCTCGTGTGTAAGTTTCACAGGTGGGAGTTTGTTTTCAACTACAGCAGTAACAATGTTTGAGGGTGCAGATTCGAGTTCTGGGTTTGTATAGACAGCAGTAATCCAGTAGTTGTATTCGGTGTTAAAATCTATGCTTTCATCGGAGTATGAGCGAGCTGACATTTCAGTGAGGATAATGCCATCACGGAATATTTTGTAGCTGGCAAGTGTGCCAAAGAGCTGGTCTTTTGGTGCTTCCCAGGTGAGATTAACTCTTTTTCCGTTTGTGAGAGCTTGCAAATTTTGTGGTGGTTCAATGTCAAAGGTATAAATGCCAAAACGAGCATTAGTGATACCTTGTAGAGTGCTATTAGCCTGTGGTAAAGGGTCTTCAAAAATCGGTGGTGTCATAATTCTCGATTGCCATTGGATGACACGATTTTGGTCTGGTGTAGGTGTAAATTGGAAAGCGTTGTTTTCACCATAAAAGACATCGTTTGATTTTTTTGCCATGACGACAAGATTTCCACCCTCATATTTGAATGGAGTATCAAAATAAATGTCGATTTCATAAGTGCCAGCTTCAAAGGCATCAAGGTCTCCAGAATAGACGAGTTTGAAATCCTCTATAGGTATCCAGTCAAAGATGCTGTCAAAACTTGATTTTTGAGTAGTAGCGAGGTAAATCTGGATGTCGCAACCGGGAAAGACAAGTGTATGAACACCAGTAAACTGGACTTGCATTAGATAGATATTGCCTACAACGAGTTCATTTTCGAGATAGATATTTTGGATGATACTGTGTCTTGCGTTGTAGTTTACAAAGGAGTTGTTTCTCGTGAGTTCACTGTTTTTATTTCCCATATAGGCTTCGGCAGTTCCCTGCGGAATGACGCGTAGTTCAAAATTTTCAGTTAAATTATTACTAAGTCTCTGGTCAAATTGCCAAATAATCTCGGCATAAATTTCATGGTCACCGAGAGTATTAGGAGTCCATTCGATTTCCACGAAACCTGTTTCCTCAAAAGGAATATAGACACCACTACCCCAAGCGAGTGGTTCATCATTACCTACCTGCATAAGTCTGACATTGTATCCTTCAGCGGGTTCAAGACCTCTATTTTCAAGACCGATAGTAAAAATAGAAGGCTCATTGAGAGGAATGCCTACTAGACCATTTATACTGATAGCAGCAAGGTCAAAATGTAAAGGTTGGACAGCTATAGCTGCGAGATAGGCATTAAGTCTTTTGACCTCGACAGAGCCACCAGGGTAAGTAATAGTGATAGGAGTATAGTTGTTTGTGATGACTTCTTTTAGCTCAGCTGAGGTCAAAGTAGGATTGATAGAGAGTAATAGAGCAGCTACTCCTGCGGCATGGGGAGCTGCCATAGAAGTTCCGCCGTAGTCTTGGAAACCATTGTTTAGTCCAGTAGTCCAGCCATCAGAGCCAGGTGCAAAGACATGGACATACTGACCAGAAGCAGAATAAGCAGATGATTGTCCACCAACCCAGATACTTCTGTTTCCATTGGAGTCAATAGCACCGACAGCTATGAGATTTGGCACTTGGAAGTTTTGGATTTGTCCGTAAGTATCGAGGTTTCCACCATGATTTCCAGCCGACCAGATAAATAGACCTGGGAAATTGTTTATAGCAGCTAAAAGGTCCATAGTTTGCCCATATCCAGAAAAGCTCATAGTCAGTATAGGGATTTCATCCTCTTGCCCCCATTTATTAGCAGCCCAGTTAACAGCGGCAGCCATGACAGTTCCGCTGGATGAGCCTGAGCCACCGACGACAATTTTCATGGGTATCATTGTAACATTCCAGTTTACACCGACAACTCCGAGAGCATTGTTACCTACGGCACCTACGATGCCAGCGGAACGAGACCCATGGCTGTGAGTGTCGTGAGTAGTGGAGTTGTTTTCGGCAAAATTCCAGCCTGTAAACGACATATTAGCATCGAGGTCATCGTGGCTGGCAACACCAGTATCGATGATACCAACACGGACTTCGTGAGAACCTGTAGTAATGTCCCAGGCGTCAGGACCTTGGACACCGTGTTCGTCTCTCATATTCCAGAGACCAGGGTGTGTCCAGAGTGGGTCATTGGGTATGACGGTAGTAGTCAAGATATAGTCTGGAGTAGCCGATTCGATGCCTTCGATGAGTTTTAACTCTTCGATAGCTTCGAGCACTTTTGTTTTGTCTCTAGTGGGTAGGGTGATTTTGTAAATCGACCTAAACTGACCAGGACTTCTTTGGTTTAGAGCCATGATAGCAGCTTCGTTGTGGAGCTGAAAAATGTTTTCTACGGACACTTTTTCAAAACTTCCAAAAAAATCTGGACTAAGTGAGCCAGTATACTGGCTATGACTTGGACTCATGACTACGACTACCGTCTGATCGCAGAAATCAAGGTCTGCAAAAAGGGTAAAGGTCATACATACAACGATAAAGATTGTAAGTAGTAGTTTTTTCATTAACTAATTCTCCATTTATTTTTTTTAAAGCAGAAATGAGAATGCAGAATGCAGAAATAACATTTCTGCATTCTCATTTCTCATTTCTCATTTATTTTCTGCATTCTCATTTCTCATTTCTCATTTCAAAAGAACCATCCTCTTCACCTGCGAGAAGTCCCCTGTCCTCATCTGGTAAAAATAGAGACCACTGCTGACATCGTTGTTGTTGTCGTCTTTACCGTTCCAGATGACAGTATGATTTCCATTTTCGAGGTAGGCATTAAGTAGACTACGGACTTTTTGTCCTCTGAGATTATAGATGTCTATGCTGACAAAACCAGCATTTTTGGTGTTAAATTGAATAGTTGTCTCAGGATTAAAGGGATTGGGATAATTTCCGAGCAGTTCAGTAGTCAAAATCGGTAAAGGCTTGTCATCATCAGACAAAGTGGTAATAAAGCCAAAGCGAGCATTTGTAATACCCTCGTGCAGTCTCAGTGCAGTGGGTAGCGGGTCGAGGATAGGTGAACCGAGAATATTTGTATTCCAGGAGATAGTTCTATTTTGCTCTGGCATGTTTGTAAATTGGAAAGTATTTCTGGTGCCGTATCTGACGGAAGCATCTTTCACCGCCATGACTACGAGATTTTGTCCATCATAATAAAAATTGTTTTGGAAATTGATGATGGTTTCATAAGTTCCCTCGTCAAAGACATCGAGTTCCCCAGAAAAGACCTCTGTGAAATGGCTCAAAGGTATCCAGTCATCTAAACTATCAAAAGCGGATTTTTGAGTAGTAGCGAGAAATATCTTGATATTGTCGCCTGGGAAGACGAGAGTATGATTTCCAGTAAAACGGACAGTGAGGTGATAGATATAGCCTTTTGTAAGTTCATTTTCAAGGTAAATTGTCTGTGTGATGCTGTCATGCACACCATAATTTACAAAAGCAGAGTTCATAGTAGCAGTGCTATTTATGTTTCCAGCATAAGCTTCGGCAGTTCCCTCAGGTATGACTCTTAGTGAGTGAATATTTGATTTGTTGTTGCTTTCTCTTTCATCAAGAGTCCATTCTATTTGAGCATAGATTTGATATTCACCGAGAGCGAGCGGAGTCCAGATTATTTCTAAAGTGCGGGTTTCAGATTGAGGAATAGAGCTGCCAGAAATAGTAGCAAGAGGATTGTCGAGTCCTACCTGCATGAGACTGATATTGTATCCAGATGCTGTAATTTGCCCTTTGTTTTGGATAGTTACAAAAAAAGTAGCAGGTGTATTGAGTGGGATGCCAACGAGCCCAGAAAGAGACATAGCATCGAGATCATAGTCAAGAGGTTTAACGAGAAGTAGTGAATTGTAGGCATTTATTCTGCCAGCACCCATCGGATGGTTAGGGTTTAAATCGTCAATATTGTCAGCACCCTCTTTGATAGCAGTTTCCAGTTCATCAACAGTCATATTTGGATTGTGGGAAAGTAGAAGAGCAGCAAGACCTGCGACCATTGGAGCTGCCATAGAAGTTCCACTGGCTACATCATAAGTGTCCTCGCCAGTGTTAGTGTAAAAAGTAGATAAAATATCAGAGCCAGGAGCAGCGATATCAATCCAAGTGCCATAATTTGAAAAATATGACTTACCATCATTTTGCGTAGTAGAAGCGACACTGAAAATGCCCTCACCTGCAGCGGGATAAAACATAGAGCTGGAGTTATCATTACCAGCCGCAGCGACAAAGAGTGTGCCATGCTCTTTGGCATAATTCCCAGCGAGATTTGCCTCGCCAGCACTGCCACCTCCGCCCCAGGAGCAGTTTATGACCCTGATGCCGAGGTCGACCATGTAATAGACACCAGCGTAACCGTTGTTTATACTAGTAGAAAATTGATTGTATGGACCATGTTTTGTCGAGAATAATTTAGCATTGTAAGCGAGACCTGCAACACCTTTTCCGTTGTCTCCTACAGCAGCTGAAATACCAGCGACATGAGTTCCATGCCAGTGTCCATTGAGACTTTGAAAGGGGTTGTTTGGTGGAGCTCCTCCATGTGTAGGTGGTGAAAAGTCCCAGCCTAAGACATCGTCAATGAAACCATTGCCATCGTTATCAATCCCATCACCACCAGTGATGAGACCAGTGTCCCAGTCAATAGTGATGCCAGGTAGCTCCGCCTCATTTATCCAAGTATTATCAGCGATGTCTTCGTGATTCCACTTTGTGCCAGTATCGATAATACCTACGACTATATCGGCTTCACCTTTTTGGAGTGACCAGGCATCAAATGCTTGAACCTTTGCGAGTGCCCATTGCTTGGATATTTCTGGGTCGTCTGGGGTGTAGGAGGTAGGGGATAGGGAGTAGGGGGTAGGGGGTAGGGGGTGGTGAGTAGTTCTATTCACGCCCTCAAGTTCAGCAAATAGGACATCGGTATTTCTCGTTTGCAGAGCTTGGAGTAGTCCGTTTGTCCTGCTGTGTTGTGCTGTCTCAAGCCGATAGACATTGCTGGGATATTGCCCGTCTTTGTGCCAGTTGTAGTTTTTGACACGATATTTTTGAGTGAGGTTGACAATCTGGTATTCCTCAGCGAGCTGGTTTAACCAGTCAAAAGGGGTCTGGATGATACCATTCTCGATAGTGATATTAAAATCACCTCTTGTATTGCCTACAAGATCAGCACTAAAACAGACGGTTATCAAGCCTGGATAAAAATCTTGCTCTGTAGTGGCAGAATACATATTGCTAAAACTAAAAATCAGCAAAAGACATAAAACAAAAGATTTTAAAATCATTTTCATATATACATATCCTCTTTTTTTTTAATGAGAACAAAGAAATTTAATCAAGTAAAAAAGTCAAGTAAAAAAGCAAAATCAGAAATAAAATAATTTTTTTTTATGGGAACGAAAGGCGTCTTGTCTGTAAACTGGGAACGCAGGCATCTTGCCTGCAAACATTGATTATTTGCAGGCAAGATGCCTGCGTTCCCAGATTGCAGGCAAGATGCCTGCGCTCCCAGTTTGCAGGCAAGATGCCTGCGTTCCCAGTTAGAAAATTCAAATCCTCCTTAAAGTGTTCCTGTTGTAACCCCCTTATTTTTGTGTATGTTAAATAGGGTAGCTACAGGAAGGCTACAGGAAGGGAATAAGGAGCGTTTATAAGTAGTATAAAAAATAAGGAATTATGAAATTTAAATAGTCTTCTTATTCTCAAAGATGTCTGCATTTTTTTTCTGCTTTCTTAAAATATGAGTTTTATTAGGAAACAAGCGGGTTTCAAAGGGTGCCGAAATGAGGATGGCGGGAGTATCTCCGAGATACTCCCACCATCCTCATAGCTACATCCTTTGAAACCCGCATCAATACAAGCTTTTACACGATGATAAAAATAAATAAAATAATTCAAAAATTTTTTTTCACATTTTGCTGTTTTTTACCAAAAAAATAATCATCTCCGACACTATATAAATAAAAAAAATATGGAGATATTCTATGAAATCAAACTATCATGACAATCGGAGATTGTCGCAACGAAACTTTGGACAGAGGCAAGCTCTGCCAATACTGATTGTATTGCTAATAAGCCTGATGATTGGGACATTAGCAGCACAGGAAAGCAATGCAAAAGTAAACTCAGGTTTACAAAGACTCGACATGGCTAAAGGGGAAATTTTGCCCCAAAACGAAAACCTACAGAGAGTTTTCAATACCACACTTGACCAAATGCAAAACGGAGTAGGTGCTAGAAATCTACTTCTCTATCAGGATTTTTCAAATGAATTTCCGCCACAGGGCTGGATTATCATTGATGCCGATGGTGATGGTTTCAACTGGCAAAAATGGTCGTTTAATGAGCCGAACTGGTGTGCAGGCTCAGCCTCAAATGATGGTGGTCCCCTCACTCCAGACAATTATATGATTACATCAGCTCTCACTTTACCCACTGGTATAGTAGCAATGGCATATCTTGTCAGGTCATTTGATGATTGGGCACCGATTGAGACTTACTCAGTCCTCATTTCGACTACCACGCCCACAATAGAAGCCTTTACTACTATCTGGACAGAGACAATGGAAGTAGGTGGTATCACCTGGTATGAAAGGTTTATTGACCTTTCTGCTTATAGCGGACAAACTATTTACATAGCCTTTCGACATCATGACTCCTTTGCCCAACAGGGTATTGGTATCGACAATGTTCAGGTCTTTGCACCTGTAGACTATGACCTTGCTGCTCTCACTATATCAGGTTCACTTACACCTACAGTTGACATTCCTCAAGTCTATACTGTGAAAGTCAGAAATGAAGGCTCTCTCTCCGCTGATGGTTATACTGTCAGGCTGATGCAGGGTAGCACTCAGCTTGCCTCAGTCCCAGGTGTAGCTTTAGATTTTTGGGAAACTTTTGATTTCATCATCACTTGGTCACCCTCGACAGCGGGTAATACAGATATTTATGGTGAAATTGCTTGGTCTGATGATTTAAATGAAGAAAACAATCAAACCGCAACAATGAATCTCGATGTCCAGCCAGCTGGAATAGTCAAGGTTTATATTGGTGAACCTACCTCATGGTGGAGTTCAAACGAAGCAGTAATAAACTATTCTGCTCCAAATAGTGTAAGTCAAACTCTTTATTTTGATCATGAATTGCCTTCTGCAGGAAACATCACGCATCTCCAATATCTTTTCAATGGTGATGGCGACATCCCTGATAATGTGCCTGTGAGATTTTATATCGCAAGTACCGATAGAACAAATCTGTATGGAAATTGGATTGCTTATGAGGAGTTCACTCTCGTTTTTGAAGGCTCATTACCAGTATCACAAGCAGGTCAGTATTATGTCCCAATTACGCTTGATACTCCTTTCCCCTACAATGGTGGAAACATAGCCATCATGGCTCATAGACCTTGGGATGAAAACACTTACAGCTGGACAAATGGCTGGCATCAGACCACTGACCATTCAGGAGGCTGGCGTCAAGCTGGCACATTGGATGATTGGGAAGTTTTTGATTTAAACAATCTACCGAGCGGTTTTAGGTCAAATGGTTATGCAAATGTTACTATCCAATTTTCCACAGCAGGTAGAGGCATCCTGCAAGGCACTGTAACCCATGAGGGTGTGCCAGTGGAGGGAGCTATAGTAAAAATCAATGAATATCAACAGTATACTATCACTGACACTGCTGGATATTTTGCTATACCTCTCATTGAGGCAGGCACAATCAGCATCACAGCCTCAAAATACCTCTTTAAAGACACTGTAATAGGAAACATTGTCATCGCAGCAGGCAGAACTACTACCCAAAATATCACCCTTGAGAATATGAACTACGATTTGAATACTCTCTCCGTTTCTGGCTCAAGTATGCCTAGTGTGGGTGCAGAAACTCCCTATACTGTCGTAGTCAGAAATGACGGGATAAACAGCATTTCAGGCGGAAGCTACACTGTCCGCTTGATGCAGGTAGCTACGAGTGGTCAGGACATTGTCCTCATGCAGCTAAATGGACAGACTTTGTCCTCTACTACTGCTCATAGTTTTGAGTTTTTATATGCACCTACTCTTGTCGGTGTTTTTGAAATATATGGTTCTATAGTCTATGTTGATGATGAAAATCCAGCTAATGATGATAGCGAAATGATGAAGATAACTGTCTTTCCAAGTGGCTATTCAGTTGATTATGTAGGCGATCCTGAGTCTGAAGAATTCTGGATTTATTTCCCTTTCCATTATAGGCATGCAAACAACCTTTCTCAAACTATATACCTTGATGAAGAGATAGACTCTGGTGGTTTTCTCTCATCTATAGCTTACCGTATTGAAAACAGCGGCAATATACCTGAAAATGAGCTATATAGAGTATATGTAGCTGCTACAGAGCAAAATGCTTTTGGTGATTTTATCGACCCTACGAGTTTTACGCAGGTTTTTGAGGGAACTCTACCTTTGACTGAAGAGGGTCAATACGATGTAGTAATACCCTTTGAAACTCCTTTTGCCTATCATGGTGGAAACCTTGCCTTGATGACACAGAGAGTTTATACTACAGGCTGGGACGGTGGTCGCTGGAACGAATGGCATCAGACCTGGACAGATCAGGCTCGCTCTTATGTCATTTTTTCAGACACTGAGATAACGCTCCCTTATCCAGTAGGTGACCAGTTTTCAGAATACCGTCTCCCGAATACTTCCTTGATTTTTGATACAAACGGGACAGGTGTCCTGACAGGTGTAGTTTCACACAATAGCGTTCCTTTGCCTGGTGTCGTAGTAAATATAGAGGGAACAAAACATAGTGCTACAACAGATGTAAACGGAGTATATACTGTGAGATTTATCCATCCTGGTTCAAAGGGCATCACTGCAAGATTACACGGATACTTTGACTATACTACAACGATAAACATCCTGCCCGACCAAGAAATCACTCACAACATAACATTAGTGCCAAGACCTGTCGTCAATGTCCTTGGCACAGTCGTCGCTCTCGATACTGGAGCACCTCTCTCTGGAGCGAGCATCAGTTTGACAGGTTATGACAATTTCACAGCTACAACCAATGCTCAAGGTCAGTTTACAATATCTGGTGTTTATACCAGCCTTACCTATACTCTGATCGTCAGAAAACAAGGTTATGAGTCTTATGAAAATACACTTGTAGAGGTAGGCAGCTCCGACTTGAATCTTGGAACTATCTCACTCCAAGAAAGAGCCTATCCACCAAGTAATGTAGTAGCCGTTGAGGCTGGTAATGCTGTTAATATCACCTGGAATCCAGACAGCACTGAGGCTTATTTTACTCACTCTCAAATAGATTATTTTTATGATGCTGTAGGAACTTGGGGTGCGATACATATCATCATAGCTCATAGATTTACACAGGCTCAATTACAAGCAAAAGGTGTGGCAAATGGAACTCTCACAAAGGTCTATTTTATGCTCAATACTCCTATAAACTATGCTAATATAAAGATTTATACAGGGGGTTCAATAGCTCCTCTTAATCCGGGTAGCTTAATTCATGAGCAGCCTGTTTCTCTCGCTGGAATACAATATCAAGAGTGGATAGAGGTCGAGCTGACTACAGAACTTGATATACCAAAAACTGGTGAGATCTGGATAGGTGTAGAAATCAATGCGTCTGCTGGACTACCTATTGGCTCTGACACTGGACCAGCTATCTCTGGTTATGGAAATATAGTTTATGAGGATAATAGTTGGAAAACTATGGACGAACTCGGCATCTTTTCAAACTGGATGATCAAAGGTCTGGCTACAGGCGTCGCTGGGGTTGTTCCGCTCATAGCAGGAGATTATGGAAACAATCCTGTTTCGACAGAATATATTCTGTCGGATAATACTGCTTTATTGCAAAAGCCTGAAAATCGTTCATCAATGATAAATGATACAAAATGGTATTCAGAAAATGGTATAATCAATAGGACAGATGCAAGCTCTGCCACTACCGATAATCCATTATCCATTGTCCATTATCCATTATCCATTTCAAACCGTGTCCGCACAGGTTTCAATGTCTATAGGATGAAAATGGAAGAGACTGGAAATGAGGCATTATGGACTACGATAGCCGAAAATGTGCAGGGAAGCCAAATTGCCGACAATACTTGGAATGATGTCGATGATGGTGGATATAGATATGCTGTAAAAGCTATTTATAATGGTGATTATCTTTCTATGCCTGCTTTTTCAAATGTAGTTGGCAAAAATATGACATCAGCTTTCACCGTCAATATTCAGACCGCAGATGGTTCACCCGTTGCAGGTGCAGAGGTAAGGCTTGTAAACAATAATGGTAACCCTGCTCATATCTATCAGGCGACTGCTACTTCCAATGCTGTTATCTTTCCTAATGTCTGGTTTGGCAACTATTCACTTTCTGTATCTCTAGCAGGTTTTAAGCCATTTTTCTTAAACTCTCTTGGTATTCTGGTAAATCCATTTAGTTACGATGTTCTTTTCCATGAAAAGATACTCTTATTTGAGAGTTTTGAGGAAGAATTTCCCCCAGCAGGCTGGATATCGATTGATGCAGATGGTGATGGCTGGGAATGGATGAACTTAGGTTTTGATGCTCACACAGGCTGGGTAGCACCCTCTTCAGCTTCTTGGTTTATGGAAATTCTCTTCCCAGACAATTATTTCATCACACCTCCTATCAATTTGACTGGCTACACGAGTGCGAGCTTGAGCTATTATATAGCAGCTCAAGACCCTGGTTTTCCTTTTGAGACTTATAGTGTCATGATTTCTACTACTACACCTGAGGTAAATAGTTTTGTTTCTCTACACAATGAAACTTTGAACTCGGATGAGTGGCTCTTAAGAGACATCGACCTCTCAAATTATGTCGATATGAAAGTCTATATCGCTTTCAGACATCATGATTGTAGCGATATGTTCTTTATCAAGCTCGATGATGTTTCTGTCTATGCTTCAGATTATACCAGCGAAGATGACTTTTCTATCCCGCCTATCTTCACTGCACTAAAAGGCAATTATCCCAATCCTTTCAATCCGACTACAAATATTGTCTTTGATTTACAGAGAGAAAGCAATGTCCGTATTGATGTCTACAATATCAGAGGGCAAAGAGTTCGTGTCCTTGTAGATGAAGAGTTTGGAGCTGGCTCACATACTATAGTCTGGAATGGTGAGGATGAAAATGGTCGCGAAGTGTCGAGTGGTGTTTATTTTTATCAGATGAGAGCGGGTAGCTTTTCAGAGGTAAAAAGGATGGTGCTTTTGAAATGAGAAATGAGAAATGAGAATGCAGAAATAATCCCCCCCCTACCCCCCCCGCTCGCAAGCTCACGGGGGGGGCAAAAAGCAGAAATGAGAATGCAGAAAATAAATGAGAAATGAGAAATGAGAATGCAGGAATAATCCCCCCCCCACTCATTTTTCATGGGGGGGCATATCGAATGCAGAATGCAGAAATATATTTTCTGCATTCTGCTTTTTTTTGATTTTAAAAATCGTTTGACAAATACACTCCTTTAAAAATAATGGCATTTTTAGAAAATGGATAATGGATAATGGATAATGGATAATGGATAATGGATAATGGGTAATGGGTAAATGTTAAAATGCCTTATAAATACAACGAAGTTGTTATCTTTTAATAGAAACGATGATTCCCCCCCCCAGCCCCCCCCATAAATGTGGGGGGAGTCTCCTCTCCCATAAATGTGGGGGAGGGAGGGGGTGGTGTTCATCTTTTTCTATTAAGAGATAACCCTTTCAGGGTATTTTAAGGAAATATAATTTTTTATAGATAGTAATTCACTCCGTCTGCAATTACTGCGAGCAAGCTCTTGAACCGACATCGTGATATTTATAAGGAATTATAAATTATAAATTATAAATTATAAATTGTTAGGAGTATATATGTCCTTAAAAATCGACCCTACAAGTGTCAAGCCTTATGGCGACACATTAAATGATGGGAGGATACAGTTGAGCTTTTCTCTGCCTGTTAGCAGTGATGAAAGAGGCAAGGAGGCAGCTAAGACCCTTTTAAAAAAGATGGGTTTGGAGAGCATAGAGATATGCTTTATGAAGGAGTTACATGAGGGATTTACGCAGTTTATAGCTTATGGTAATACATCTGTAACAATCGATACTACTAAGATTGTTGTCAATGTTGTAGAGACCAAAGTGATGTCTATGGAGGAAACAGACGACTTTATCGAGAAAAATATCGGGCGTAAAATCACGGTAGTAGGAGCATGTATAGAGACAGATGCTCATACGGTAGGCATCGATGCTATCATGAATATGAAAGGATATAATCATCGCTATGGTCTTGAAAGATACAAATACTTTAATGCAATAAATCTTGGAGCTCAAATCACATCAGAGGAACTTTTGAAGAAAGCAAGAGAAGTAAAAGCTGATGTTGTTCTTGTTTCTCAGATAGTAACTCAAAAGGAAATCCATGTCAAAAATCTGACGAGACTAATCGAACTTGCTGAAGCAGAGGGATTGAGAGACAAAATGCTCTTTATCTGTGGTGGTCCAAGACTAAGTCATGAGTTGGCAATAGAACTTGGTTATGATGCGGGCTTTGGGGCAGGGAGCTATGCTACGGATGTAGCAAGTTTTATTGCGGATAGAATGGTTAATGGATAGAAAGCAGAAATGAGAAATGAGAATGCAGAAATAATCCCCCCCCTCCGTAGTGCAGAACTCCGTTCGGCTTTGTGGGGGGGAAGGGGGGGGAATAATGGATAATGGAATATTTAATGAATTAAAAAGAATAATAGATAAATTACGAGACCCCGATGGGGGTTGTCCTTGGGATATAAAACAGACATCTAGGTCTCTTATACCAAATATGATAGAGGAGGTTTACGAGGCTATAGAGGCAATAGAGGACGATGATAACGAGCTTTTATCAGAGGAGCTTGGGGATATACTATTACATATTTTGCTACAAACAAGAATAGCTGAAGAAAAAGGAGCTTTTTCGATGGATGATGTCTTGAAAAAAATAATCAATAAATTGATTTCAAGGCATCCGCATGTGGAGTTTGGATATGCCCCCCCTGTGAAGAATGAGCGGGGGGGGGGGGGGGGGGTAAAGAGTTCGGAGTTCGGGACACTGGGAACGCAGGCGTCTCGCCTGCATCGGAGTTCAAAGTTATCTCCAGAAGAGGTCAAACTCAATTGGGAGCGTATAAAACTCGATGAAAAGAAAAAAGAGCGAGACTCTGTCCTTGATGGCATTCCTAAAACCCTACCTGCACTATTACAAGCTCATAGGATACAAGAAAAAGCGGCTGCAGTGGGATTTGATTGGGAAGGTATAGAGCCAGTATTTGAAAAGATAGCGGAGGAAGTAGAGGAAGTGAAAGCAGAATTAAGAATTCGGAATTCGGAGTTCGGAGTTCGGAATTCCGAACTCCGAACTCCGAACTCCGAACTCCGAACTCCTAACTCTGCACTCCCAATGGAAATTGGTGATTTATTATTTTCTATAGTAAACCTTTCTCGAAAATTAAAAATCGATGCTGAATCAGCTCTCAGACTCAGTAACGAAAAGTTTAAAGAAAGGTTTAAAAAAGTTGAAAAACTTTGTAAAGAAAGGAATCTCAATATGCTTGACATGGACATTGAGGGGCTTGATGAGCTTTGGGAAGAAGTGAAAAGAAATGAGAAATGAGATTTTTTTTTACCACAGAGAAGACAGAGAAGTCGCAGAGCGCACAGAGTTTTTTTTAACACAGAGGAGACAGAGGACACAGAGCGCACAGAGAATGAAGACAATAAAAGAGAAATGAGAATGCAGAATGCAGAAATGTCAATAAATGAGAAATGAGAATGCAGAAATGTCAAGATAGGCATTAGGCAGTAGCCCTAACCCCTATCCCCTATCCCCTATCCCCTAATAATTATGGACATATATTCAATAAAACGGGTCGGTGAAAGTTTTGAGATTATCGACCAGACATTGTTGCCAGAGCGGGAAGTTTATCTTTTGATAGACGACTACAAAGAAATGATAGATGCTATCAAAAAGCTCAAAATCAGAGGAGCTCCTCTTTTGGGTATAGCTGCTACTGCTGCTGCCTTTCTTGCTGCAAAGAAATTTCAAGATGAACCTGATTTTGAAAGTCTTTTTCTTAATGCTCTATCTGAGATTGAAAATAGTAGACCTACGGCGGTAAATCTATTTCATGCAATTGATAGAATTCGGAGTTCGGAGCTTTTTTTAACACAGAGAAGACAGAGAAGTCACAGAGATCACAGAGTTTTTTTTAACACAGAGAAGACAGAGAAGTCACAGAGCACACAGAGAAGCCAAACGGAGTTTGGCACTACGATGCAGGCAGGATGCCTGCGTTCCCAGCTCTCTGTGTGCTCTGTGT
>Ga0099364_10004398_pt1 | contig 21374 bp, 23 predicted proteins | sample TergutTh196P3_FD_73070 | JGI IMG/M metagenome (GOLD analysis project Ga0099364, IMG submission 73070) | Microcerotermes parvus P3 segment gut microbial communities from Pointe-Noire, Republic of the Congo - Th196 P3 | ecosystem: Host-associated > Arthropoda: Insects > Digestive system > Gut ... | reverse complement strand
ATCCTGCGGCGACGGCGCCTTTGAGGATGATTTCCTTGAGTTGTTGTTTTTGTACGTCATTGAGTTTCGGGTATCGTCCGGAGCGCCGTTTGTTTCAAAGAAAAACTACGCCGTCGATATCCAGGATGTTTACACGACCGGCGGCGAAAACGAAAAATTGCAGTCGGCGATTGTCGATTTGTTGGAACTGATATTTAAGCAATCGTATTTCGATCATATCGGCAATCCGATTGATACTGAAACGGAAACTGGTATGATACTTGGTTATCCCTGGTCTCTCGAAGGCGGGAATCGTCGGGACAGGCCGATTCGGTTTTTGTCGTTCGTGGGGATCGACGCGGGGGACGGCGTTCGGGAACAGGCGATTTGGCAGGCGGTTGCCAAGTTTCACCGCAAGAATCGGGAACATTTTGGGCGGGTGCTTCCCCGTTACGGAGAGGCGGCGACTCGGCGGCTCATGCGTTTTAGCGACTTGAAGCCGGGCGAGTGGCAACGCGGACGTGTGCAACTCAAGGGCGACAAAGGGACCGGCGATTGGATTTTGAATCCCGTTCAACACGGCGGGGCGATGCTCAAAATCATGGAGGCGACCGTTCCGAATTGTCTGTTGATTGATCCGAACTCGTACAAGACTTATCGTAACAACGCATGGCTCGCCAAGAAGGACGCGGACGGAACGTTGACGCTTTTCAAGGGCGACGCAAAACGGCACGAGATGTACTCGATGCAACAATGTTCGCAGGAGTACCGCATCAAGACATTTTCTGCACGGGAATATCAGGTTTGGGAAGACCCGAAGAAGCATTTTGCGGACCGTGAGTTTTTGGATACGACGACCGGCTGTTTTGCCTTGGCGTCGTTTATCGACATTGTGAACGCCGCGTCGGTTGTCAGGCGTGAAAAGTCACCGGCGAAAGTGCCCAGCCGCGAAGAGGCACAGCGACTACTTGACCAACGGTCGGAAGGAGGCAGACGATGACCATTGAAGAGATTGACAAAACAACGCTTTCCCGCAATGCGAAAGTTCTTTTGAAAATCGCGTCAAGATACAAAAATCATCCTTGCGGGTGTTGCGGGGCTGTCAGTGATGAAGTTGCCTTTTGCGGAACTTCGGAAACGGCTGAAGCTGTTGAAAAGGAAATCAACGAGTCCGGCATCGCCAAAGTTTCCGTAAGGGAAGGCAAGCGATATTTTGCTACAGTTGATTTTCTTGACGCCGGTTGAGTTCGGCGCATCCGGGACAGGTAATATCACCAAACAATTTGTCCCAACAGTCAGGGCATTGTACCTTTTGGCAATCTGGGCACGGAATCCAAACTTCGCCTACAGGTTCCAACTTGCCGCACCTGACGCAGTTTTCCTTTTTTCCGAAATCGTCCATTGGCATTCGCATTCCTCCTTGAATGTGCGAACGATATGGAATCCGGAAAACTTCGTCAAGGCCAATTTTGAGAAGATTTGAAATGACGCAAGACGGATCGACCAAGACGCGGAAACGGAAGAGCCGCTATCGTTGCAGGCAATGCGGCGGCGCAACCGAACTGAAGCGGACGCGGACGGTAGATTGTATCGTCATTCGACGCCGTAAATGCCTCGGAAAATGCGGACGGATGATCTATACGACAGAAAAGGAAATGGTAGATCAAACCGCAAACTTTTCAACCGCATATCCAAGTCCTGCTGATATTAGCACACTGACAAACAGGTGAATCAGGATCAAGTGAAGCGGGAAAAAACGCTCCGACGCCTCGGTAAGCTTTTGGATTTTTTCGAGTTCAATTTCTAATAATTTTTTGTATTGTGCTAATGCTTCTTCAAATTCTTTCTCTGTTATGGATTTGAGTTTTTCATGTTCATATTCCCAAGAACTTCCGCGATCAAGTCTTTCGGCCAACAGCCACATTGACCAAGTGTCATAAGTGAAGCAACGTAGCATATTTCTAAGGTCTTTTCTTTCTAAGTGAATTTTAACATTTTCTTTTTGTACCATATAGAAATCGTTTTCTTCGATCATCTTATCGTATTTATCAGTTATTTTAGAAATGTTTCTTTGTTTGTTCAAAGAAGAACGATGAAACAATGACGCAACAATAATAGCGTGAACGATCACGAAGGCGGATAGACACAGAAACAGGAACCAAATGTGATATTTTCGTTCGGTTTGGGTTGTCTCGTGTATCATTGGAACGGCAACGGTTGGAGGCACAACTGTTGGAGAGTCAGATGGGAGATTGAAAGGTTCGGGGGTGTTATCAATTTCGTGGATAAATGGAGGCGGTTCAAATTCCAATCCTTTGACATTTCCCGCCGTACTTTGAGTTCCGCTTTCCGTTTCGACAACTGTATCTGGAGTTATGACCCCAGCCAACGCAAGACGTTTAAGCCCGATGCCGTCTGTTTCAATTTTAGTATTGTTTTCGTCGTAGTAGAACCATTTAGCCATTGCCGACTCCGATCTTCGTTGGAAGAAAAGACTTTATAATTGGTTCAGCCTACCAGATTTTGCGTTTCAGGCTCCCTTGTGTCGGTCCATTTCCTCGCCATTCTCTGATTTTCTCTTCCGATTTTATCGAATTTGCCTGTTTTGCGGCTCTTTTTTGGTCTTGACGGATTTTTCGGCTTTTGGTAGAGTGAGGAAAACTTGGGCGGGGTGAACCGCCCAAGCCCGGCCTAGGACTTCTTAAACCAGAGTTTGACTCTGATTTTCAGTCGTCCTACTCGAATGACAAGGGAAAAACGGATTTTACCCTTGATTTTCCGAGCCAACCGGTAAAGAAACTTGGTCATTCCTTGACCTCCTTTCTCTTTGGGTCCGCTCTCCATTCTGTTCCTCGTCCAATTGGTACCGTACCAAGAGGACGGAATGGACAAGCGGGTTTTCCCTTGAAAGGAGCGGAAAACCGCCTTTCTTGTCTCTTCAGCCGGTCAAAAGATGACCGTTCCCTCGATTTATCGGCTTTTTTCTTCAGATTTTCCACTTTTTGCGCACCGGTGCGCCTTTGGTGGATTTTTCTCTTGCAACGTTCGGTTTCCGTGTTAAAAACGGAACCATGACTTCCAACGTTTCTGATTTCGACATTGGCGTTGCCGGGCAGGGAAAGGTCAAAGCTTTTTCCGGTTCCGGCATTACGGCTAATTTTGAAACGAAAAAGGAACAAGTCGAAGCCGAAATTCTCCAGATGAAACTGGACGCCATGAAACGCGGCTTTCGCACCGGGACTATTCGTAACGCTCCGCCGGTGATCGAGCCGAGAATTCAATGAGAAAAACTTCCCGAACAACCAGACAAAGGGTTCAGCAGTTCGTGTCTCGCATTCGAGGCACGGCGAGGGAAGTTGTTCGGCGTGGTCGAAACATCTTGACCGCCGGGCTGGACGCCGCTCGAATGTCGGCGGATACCTTTCAGCATTGGTGGGGGGCCAAGTCGGAAACGCCGCTGTCCGTTGTTCCGCCTTACGACCGGGAAACGGTGGCAACGAAAGCCCGGTACGAATTTATGAACAACGAAATCGCCATCGGTTTCGCTGACACTTATGAACTCTACATCGCCGGGATCGGTCCGCGACTGCGCTTTGTTTCGCCAAACAAGAAACTCAACAAGCACGTCGAAAAACTCTGGAAGAAATGGGCGAAAGATGCCAAGGTCTCGACGACGCTCCGAAGTGCCGCGTCGTCGATGGTGGTGTTCGGTGAAGCGTTCAATCTGATTTCGTACAATCCGGAACGGAAAATCTGCGGCTTGAGTTATACGGCAATTGACCCGCTGCGGGTCGGCAATCCCGCCGGGATGCTTACGAATCGCTCCTTGCAAGACGGCGTTTTCTTCGACGAATACGGTAACGTTTTGGGATATGCCGTCTATCGGTCGCCGGAAAACGATTCGACGACCTACGACAAATCGAAGTGGGATTTCGTGCCGAAACATCATATACACCACGTATTCCGGCGCAAGTTGCCGGAAATGCCGCGTGGTTATTCCGGCTTCGCTCCGCTCCTCGAACCACTCGGCAGGGTCCGGGACTATCGGGATAACGTTACAGAGGCCGCTCGCACGTCGGCGGGGATTGTCGCCGTTGCGACGACACAGGAAGGATACGGTAACGGATTCGATGGCTTTCTGGACTTCCCGGAGAAAACGGCGTGGTATCCGGGAAATTCGATACCGTTTCAACGCAACCGTGCCGTCCTCGCTCCGCCGGGAAGCGATGTTAAAGCGTTTGTTCCGTCGCAACCGACGACGAACGCCGCCGACTTTATCAAGGCACTTATCGCTTTGATGGGGCGGGCACTTGGCCTTTCGAGACGCCATTCGACTGGTGACTCCGCCGAGTACAACTTCACGTCCGGTAGGCTGGACAATCAGTCTTTCGAGTTGCTCGTTTCCGTGATTCAAGACGACTATTTCGAAGCCGATTGTCTTGACCCGCTTTTTGAAACGTTTTACGAGTTTATCTGGGAGGAGCTGCTTATCAAGTTCGGAGCTGCTCCCGATCCAAGCGAACTCGAATACGAATGGATTTGGCCGACGCCGCCTGCCGTTGATCCAGAGGCGAACGCCCGTGCCGATGCAATCGCGCTGACAAACGGTTTGACGACCATTCGACGGACAACGAAAAAGAACCTCGATACCGACTTGGACGACATCGCCGAGGAAATGGAGGAAAGCGCTTATTGGATGGAGCGTTACGGAAAGATCAGGAAAGAAAAAGGAGCAGGTGGCGAAAAGATCGAACCTGCCGCCGTTGGCACACGCATTGCCGAACCAGAAGTCTCGGGGGGGGCAATCTAATCGATTACAAACGATTGTTTCAGAATGTCTAACATCATTCATATTTCGGACAAAAGCACAGCGTTGTCGGCGTCTTTATTGCCGCCCGACATCGGCGCGCCGGAGCGGATCATTCCGATGAGCCCGCTCTATTCCGGCGGAAAGTGTTTTGTTCCGCAATACGATGTACCGGCAATCGTTGATATTGAGACGTTACGGTTCGACGTCAACCCGCCTAACCTTGTCGAGCACCATCCGCAAGCGGTTGCAGGCCAACTGGTGAATCTGCGAAAAAGCGTCATTGACGGAAAGCCGGTCGTTTGTTGCGAGGCAAGAGTCAAAGGGACGACTTTCGCAAAACTTGTTTGCGACTATTTTGACAACAAAATTGCTGAATTGAAGCCGTCAATCGGAATCGGTCGCACGGAACAATTCAATGAGCGTCGGATCGGTTCCGGCGAACGAGCGACCGTAAACGACGTTGAGCAGGTCGGCCCTGCCATCGTTTTGTACAACGGCTGCGTGACCGAGGGTTCCTGGGTCGCGATGGGCGGAGACGAAAAGGCGCGGGCACTCTTGAGCGCCGCGCTTGCAACCATAACCCCGAAAGGAGGTGATCCAATGAATTTCGCAGAATGGCTTAAAAGTTCGAAAAACATGACCGAAGCCGAATTTGAGGCATTGTCCGACGAGGAGAAAGCGACAATCAAGTCGGAGTTCGAATCGTCAATGACCGCTTCGGAAGGTTCCGGCGACAATTCCGGTAGCGACGCGCTCAAAGAAGCGGCAATCGAAGAGATTGTCAATGCGCTGGAAGGCAAGCCAACCGAGACGGTGCTCGATGCTTACGTTGCGCTCCAAGGCGGATCGACGGAAGAACCGGCGGCAACCGCTTCGGCAAAGCGAAACACCTTGACCGCCTCGCTTCAATCCCGCATCCACTTGAAGGAGGGGCGGCGGCAAAAGGCGATTGAACTGCTTTGCAAGGAGCGTCCGGACATTGCCGCAAAAGCGATTGACGGCAATTGGTCGCTTGACCACACCGAAAAGGTTTTGACCGCTTCAATGAAGAAAACCGAAATGCAAAACAAGTACAATACGCCTTTTGTTTCGTCACAGGTTGGACTTTCCGACAGTGGCCCGAAACCTCAACAGATTCTTACGGCGTCTTTGGCAGTCCATGCCGGGATACATCCCGACAAGATCAAGGCGACGCTCGGTTATTCCGACGACGTTTTGACGGCGGCGCTGTCATCGAAATATCGAAACGCAACGCCCCGCTCGGTTGTCGCGGAGTCGGCAAATTCTTTCAAACCGGGAACGGTCGGAATGAATACGAATCGGTTGGAGGCTTTTTCAATGGCAACGAAATTCTGCCGTCGATTCGAGGATCAGAAAATTTTCGGCGAACCGGCACTGACCGCCGCAATGGGCTTTTCGACAATCTCGGCAACCGACGCGATTTTCGACACGCTCAAAGTTTCGTTGCTCGATCAACCGGCGACCGCCGACCACGTTTACCCGCAGATTTGCGTTCAGAATACCGTTCCGGATTTGAACGACGTCAAAGGATACGACGTTGACATCATCGGCGATCTGCGTGAGATCAGTTCAACGGGGCAGATTGAGCATGTCGACTACGAAGAGGGTGTCATCCGGTACGGCACCGAATTGAAGGCCGCAACTTTCGTGATTCCGGAGCAGATGTTCATTCAGGACGGGATCGGCTATTTTGCGAGCTTGATCCAGCGGTTCAACGCTTTGCCCGAAAAGAGCAAAGAACACGCCGTCGCAATGGTCTTCCAGAGAATTTTGGACGGAAAGATTATGACCGCCGACGACGGCAAACCGTTCTTTACGACGGATCGCGGCAACCTCATTTCCGGAACCGATTCGATTCTTTCCGGCGACGGTCTTGCGATGGCGGAAATGGCGATGGACGATTTCAAGAACAGAAACGGAGAACCGCTTTCGTCTGCCGGAGCGTTTTTGCTTGTCAATTCCGCACAGTACGCCACTGCGCGTCGAATTTTCGGATCGGCGAACATCAATCAGGAAGATATGATTGGGACGACAAACATTTACAGCGGCGCCTACAGGCCGTTGAAGTGGCAGTACCTCAATCGGAACTTCGCTGAAGCGACGAACCAATTTTTCACGAAATACGGTGCGTCGTTCTGGCTGATGATGCGAGACCCGAATGTTCGTCCGCTTTTGGCTGTAACCGGTTTGGACGGGTTCTCGTCTCCTCTTTTTGAACAGAAAGAGGCCGATGCGTCCGTTTGGGGGCGGGTTTATCGAGTCATCTATCCGTACAAGGTCAATCCGATGTACGGCGATGCCGCCGTGCTTTCACTCGGCAAGAATGTCGTCTAAACGATTTTTCGAAACAACCCTATTACAAAGGAGAATATCATGTCAGATGATTTTGGAAAGAAACGAACTTCCCGAACGACCGAAGGCGGAAAGTTCTACGCTTGGCCGGTCGAAGACGTTCCGGCAAACGCAATTTACGTTCCGCTTTTGTCCGGTGGTTTTTTCGGAGTGTCCGAAATTGCGGTTCCGGCAAAGACGAGAGGGGCGTTTTCATACGTCGGCACTTTCGACTTTGCCCGTCCGAACGATTGGAACTCGGTACAAGGGCAGCCGGTTTATTACACGCCGTCATCGACCGTCGATGGCGATTTCTCGGCAGCGAAGGCGGCAAACTCCATCTTTGTCGGCTGGGAGCTCGCTACCGACATCGACGGTAACGGAAATCTGATTTTCGATCCGACGTTTATCAGATTGGACATCGCTCGAACTCAAGACGTCGTAACGACAACTTAATGCCATGAAAACAGTTAAGCAGAAGAAAATGGTTGAGCGAACGGATAAATTTTCGTTCACGCTCGCTAATGAGAATCGGGTGACCGTTCATTCGGTCCCCGATGGTCGGTTGGTTTTTGAACTGGAAGTCAACGATATTTCCGTGGTTGAGCAAGCCTTGTCGTTTTTCAAAAAGAATCGCAAGGTTCCTGTTGAATCAAAGGGCAATCAACAAAACAGAAAATGAGCGAAACTAAACCAGTCGAACCGGGAAATTTCAATGCTCCGTTGAATTCGGAAGGATTGCCGATTCTTGCCGTTGGGTCGAACGATGTGGAACCAGTCGGGAAAAAGTGGGTCGGCAATTTGAATCTGAAAGTCAATGAAGAGGGAATTCCTATTGTTGCGCTACAATTGGAAGGTTGCACCGGCGACGGTTCCGGCACGTTTGACCATCGGCAGTTGACGGCGACGAGTCGTAACGCGGCGGCGCAGCATCCGGCGGCGGCGATCTCGTGCGACGACGGAAAAAGCGTACAGGAACATCTGACGGATTTGCCGCACAATATGCCGCATAAGATATTCAGCGGACTACGACATGTTGCGCCAATTAGAAATGCCGGTCCAAATGGAACGCTCAAGTTCTCGCTACCGGACATGGGAAACCAGAATATCTGGTGGCGGATAAAAATTACAGGTCAAACAAGTAGCAGCTTGATCGGACGAATACAAGGTGCTTTTGAAATCAATTTGGGATTTAATACACGGGACAGCGGACTCGCTCAGCAGGCAGGAGGTTCGCAACATAATTTTGTATTTGCGGACGATATTAGACTGGTTCGTGACAGTAGTAACCGATGGCACATTTTGCTCGGAAATACATCAGCAGCAGCAGCAAGCCTGTGGGGGAATTTCAAAGCGGAAATCAGCGAAGTGTGGACGACGGCCAATATCAATGCATCGCTCGTCGGCAAGGAAAATGAGTTTACATCGGAATTTATAACAACAGAGCCTGAATGGGAGTACATATATGATATGAAACCGTTCATGGAGGAATTGCTGCCGAAAAAGAGCAACGTCGATACAGTACGAATCGCCAGAGACGTCGCCCGCTTGCGACCGGGGGGAACGGGAACGGTAAAAATTGATCTGCCGCAATTGCAAGCCGCAGGGTACACGTTCTCCGCCGAGATTTTATTGCACAATTATTCAAATAATAAATGCGGCAAAATCCTGTTTCACTCGAATATCTTAACGTCGCATGAATGGTCGTCCCACCGAACAAAAGCCTACGGGATGGGGGAGTTGCATTTTCCCGACATCCGAATCGGCAGGGTAGGCGGCAACCACTGTATTCTGATCGGGCAAACGACGTCGACATGGTATGACAGCGCCGATCACGTCGTCGTCTGTAACGTTACATGCCGGTCAACGCCCGACAATTTGACGCACGGCCTTTGGAACATGAGCGTCATCGCCAACGAGTCCGGCATCACCGATATTGTCAGCGTTCCAATCACCGTGTCCGCGTCAACGGCACTGCTGCAAAGCGAACTTGACAAAATCGTCGGCAATAACGCCAAAATGCACGTCGCTACCAACGCCGCTCCGTTCAACGCTGGGGTCATTCCCAAGTTGATTAAAGGATACGGCGGAACAAATTTGACCGCTATCTGGCGCTCCGCGTCGGAACGGTACTATCACAATGGAACCGCATGGGTCAGCGGCGGAATTTCCGTTGCTGGAACAATGGTGACGGACGCGAACGCCGCCGCCGGAAAACTTTACGAAATTTTTTACTGACATGACAACGATCATTCAAAATCAGGCCCAGAGCGTTGAAGTCAATACGACAGAGACGTTCGACCAGTTTGCCACGCGGATTTTCAAAGACTCGAAACGCCCCGTCCGTTTCAAGAATGGGGCAGACATCGAACTTGATCCGAAGCTCGAATACTCGTTTTTGATGCTGGGGTTGACACAGTTGGCAACGCCACAGGAATTCGAGGTACTGTTTACGGCGATTATGGGGGCAATCGCTCAAGCTGAATCGCAAGGCCTCATTCCCGCCGGGTGGGTCAAAACGGTGGCAACGCCGTTTGACGTGTTGCCGCCGAAAATTCCGAACAAATTTGCGGACGAGATCGGGAACGCGACGCTGAAAACCCTGTTGGTCGGCGAAGTAGGATTCGCCGTCGTCAAGGAAGAACCACCCGAACCGGAATAAGAAAGGAAATGACCAGGCAAGAAATCATTTTGACACATGGAACCGTTTTGTTGATCGGTGAAGGCGCGAGTCTGTCGCCGCCGTCGGGCGATACGCTCGAAATCAGGTGCGAGGAATATGTTGGGCGCCCGGTCGATCCACCGGACGCCGTGGCCCTCGCCGTCGATCAGGACAACGACCGGGCGACGGTGACCTGGTACGCAAGCCATGCCTTGTTTTTCGTCGTCGAATGGGGCGACGGAACCCCGCACGAATTTGTGTTTGATGAATTCACGGCCAACCACGCTTATTCGCAAAGCGGCATATACACGATCAGTGTGACGGCCTATAACGCCGTCGGAACCACGACGGCCCATAAGACGATTTCCTTTGAAACACCGCAGACGGACAGGGCGGCAACCTATTCCCGTTGCAGCCGACTTGCGGTGCTGAAAACCACTTACTCACAGGGAGGAATGGCGTAAATGCCCGCCTTGATCGTTGACGGAATGCAATACGAACGGGGAGAAGTGCCTGTTTTTCTGGCACGGTTCTATCGTCTTGCGCCGATGGTCGACTCCGACGAGATCAAGGCGGTTCCCATGGACGTTGCGGAAATCGGAATGATTCGATTCTCGCATTTCGTCCGGTATTCCACGTTTTCCGAACTGGCGTTCGAGCCGGTCGGGGGAATCGTCGACGTCGAGGTCCCGCTCTCCACGCTGTTCCAGCAACCGGTCGATGCTCCGGCGGTTTTTGCGGAAACGACGACCGCACCGTTTCTGTACAATTTCCTTTTTATTCCCGGCGGATTCGGACACGCTTTTTATCCGATGCACGGAGCCTACAAAACCGTCTTCGATTTTCTCGGACACGACGGAAAGGTAATCGAATCCGTGACCTATCGAAGCAGTTGCGAACCGAAACACGCGACCGCAACGGTCGCGTCCGGCGGCCTCGTTCGGATCGTCGGTCAACTGTGGACAAAGCAACTGGCCGATTCCGGTACCGTGTCGTTTGCCGGAACCCGGCCAAACATCCGGGAAGTGTTCCGGACGGTCCTCAAGAACGGACAGCCGCTCGATGCCCCCGTACCGCTTGGCGTCGGTTGCGTGAAGCTGTCGCCGGCCCACTCTCCGGAGGCGTTTATCGGTTCGGGCATTGATGCGTTTGCGTGGAATTTCGAACACACGTTCGAGACGAATATCTTTCCGGGGCCGGGCGATTACGTTTTACGGTTCACGTTCGATCACCTCGACGGTTCGCCGCCAGGCGTTGCGGAGAAAGGAATCAAGGTGATTGCATGACGGGATTTTGGGAAAAGACGGATAATGGATTATGTCGGGTGATCGATACGGTATCAAACGCCCTGGCTTATACCCGGATGCGGCATTTTTCCGTTTCCGCACGGTATCGACGCGGCGGAACATCGTGGCCGATCCTCGTTTCGCCGGGACGACCGGAAACGCCGCCGCTTGAATTCGACCGACAACGCATGTTCATCGACGCCACGTCGCTTTACGTCGTGTTGCGGCAACCGCCGGGCTGCCTCCAATTTCTGGACGAAAGGGGGAAACAGATTTTCATTCCACAACCGGGCGACCGGGTCACATGGAAAATCGGCGGAATGCACGTCCGGATGCGGGTTGCGGAACGCGGAAACGATCCGTGTTGGAGAATTTTGTTCGGAAACAGGGAAATACAGATTTTCGTCGAGAAAGAACGATGAGCGATCATACCGTTCGGGAGCTGATCCACGTCAAGGGACTCAAGGAGTTCAAAAGGCGGCTGGAAGAACTTCCCAAAGCTCTCGGTTACACGGACGATTTGGACAGTCTCCTGACGGAGATCGGCGAATTTTTGCAACGGGAAGCACGGGAAAACCTGCCGTCCCACTGGCTCCTGACGGAAGCCATCGGTTTTGAAGTCGAAGAAAACGGCGGCGTCCGAGTCGGTCCGCGATACGGTTACGAAACGAACGTCGGCGATCCGGTCGAATACGGAATCTATCACGAATTCGGAACTTCCGGTTACAAAAAAACGCCGAAACCGGACGGCAAAGGCTATGATTATTATTACCAGGGACCGACACCGGCGAGACAGTACCTCGAACGGGCAATCAACGAAAATCAGGCCAAAATCGAAAGGATCATCGCCGATCACATAAGCGACATCCTGGAACGGAGACAAACATGAGCGGAATTCCACAACTTGCGGTCGACATTATTCTGGCCGCGATTGAAGACGGTGACGTCGGAAACGTCAAACCGGAAAACGTCGTCATCAATAAAGCGCCGCTGAGCGATTGGAGCGGCGAACCATACATCGTGATCAGCGAGGGTCCGTCGAAAGGAGAAATCCACCAGCACGGCATCGGTCCCGCACGGACACCGCTCGCCGTTCACGTTTGGGCCGAGAACCGTGCCGACGCCGACGCCATCTGCAAAGAAGCGGCGGAAGCGGTCCGCATCGGAATGTACCGGCTTATGCGGCGGGGACTCGGGATTCACGGAGTTTACTTCGACGCCGAACGGCTCGAAGAGAAAAAGAACGCGACGTTGTCCGGCGGGTCGCGGAAAGAACACGTCGCCGGGCGCTACCTGATCGTTTACAACAGCATCAACACACCGTAGGAGGAAATCATGCCTGATTCTTTCAATCCACCGCAGACCGAAGAGTACGCCATTTCCATCGGTCTCTACTGTTTTTACTTTCCGTATGGAACCCAGGAGAACTACCTCAAGGGATTCAAAATTACGGATATTAACAAGTCGCCGAACGTTCATACACAAAAGGAGGTCGGCCACCAACTGGCCGCCGACGGCTGGGCCGAACATGTCACACTCAAATCGGACGCGGGAGACCTGACGGTCAAAGGAATGTTCGAGTTCGAGTCCGGAACCGGCGAGCCGCCGAGACCGGTCCGGTCCCGGATCAAAGGACCCGCCGGAACCGTCATGCTCGGACTCGCTGCGGAGGCGGACGGAAAAGTCGACATCTTTTTCGAGTGCGGCGCAAACGTCCAGGAAGAGGGGGCCATCGAAGGCGCGTTCGGCGAAGTGATGGAAACCGCCGTCAAGTTCAAACTTTCCGGCAAACCGAAGATGGGAACCACCGCATGCGGCCGTCAAGTCGCCGCGTCGCTTGCCGCCGAGCAGATCAACCAGCAAACCGGTCAGCAAAGCGGTCAGCAAAGCGCCCCGTAAGCCGTATTTACGCACAATTTCAACCTTTCAACCTTTTTCAACCAATAGGAGCCAAACATCATGGGTTTTCTCAATCTCTCACAAATCAGGTCGTCGGACTACCTCGAACGCCGTGAAATCGACGCGACGGAGTGGGCGCAACCGGACGAAAACGGGAAACGCCGACCGGAAAAAATCCTGGTCCGGCAACTGACGGCCCGTGAAAAGGATAAGTACGAAAACTCGCTCGTCGAATTCAAGGGCGATAAACGGAAAGTCAATCTCATCGACTCCCGGGCACGGCTGGCGGTACTCTGCTGCATCAACGAAGACGGAACGCCGCTGTTTCCGCCGGACGCCGTCGAATGGCTGACGAACAAACCGGCCATCGTGTTCGACCGTATCCACGAAGCTTACGAAAAGCTCAACGGTATCCGGGACGAAGACGAGGAGGACCTCGAAAAAAACTTCGAATAGACTCCGATCTGCGGTTCTGGATCGAACTTTCGTTGGTGTTCGGCATTCCCGTTTCGATATTACGCGGCATCATGTCGGCGGACGATTTTAAGTTGTACCGCCGCTTTTGCCGCGTGTACGGCCCCATCGGCGAACGGCGGCAGGATTACCGCATGGCCATGATTATCGCGTCGCAGTGCGCGAAGCCGGGCGACGTTACGGAAAAATTCCTGCCAAGGTTTGAGATGACCACCGCCAATGCGGAGGACGAATCGGAAACCCTGGACGCCAGGATTGCGAAGACGGTCCGCGTCGCGTCGGAGATCGTGAAATCATGTCGCGGGACCGTGACCGAGGGACCGCTCCGAACACTCGAATTCAAGCCCGGCCAACTCCGGAAAATCAATCATGGCCAGAACTGTCGCATCACTCGCCGTTGAAGTCCTTGCACGAGTCGAGAAGTTCGAACAGGGAATCCTCCACGTGGTCCGGCGAACCGGGGCCATGGCGGCGGATGTCGAAAACACGACGAAAAAAATGGTCCATGCCGCCGAAACCGCCATCGGAGCTCCCGCCGCTCTTGCAGAAAAAGTGTCGGAAACGGCGGCAAAGGCGATCGCCGCCCCCTTTATCGCCGGGGCCCAAAGTGCGGCGGGATTTGTCGCCGCAGCCAATCAGACCGTTACCAAACTCGAAGAACTGGCGGAAACGGCGGAAAGGACCGGAAAAAAAGTCGCCGGGGCCATCGGGAACACCGCCGAGTTTCTCTCGAAACTGCCCGTCGGTGACGCCATCTCGTCGGTTTTAGGGAAAATCGGCGTCGTCGCGGCAACCGTTGTAAAAGTCGGTGTCTGGGTCGCCGTTGTCGCCACCGCAATGACGTTATTGCAACAAAAAACTCTGCTGTGTGCCATTGCCACGAACGGCGTCACTCTCAACGTCGGGAAGCTGATTGCCAATCTCAAATTGCTGGGCACGGCATGGACCCAGGCATTCACGACGGGAGCCGTCCAGCAGGTTCTTCCCTATCTTGGAATGGTGATCGGAAAATTGATGATTATTTCCGGGATTGCCGGTGGACTTCTTTTTCTCGGCATGGCAGCGTCCGTCGAATCGGTGAACCGGCAGTTCGCCGACCTGCTCGGGAAAACGACGCCGCTCCAGGACGCCTTCGAAAAACTGGGACACGCCTGGAGGCTCTGGACCGATTTCGTCGTCGGTGACTTCGTGAACTATGTCGGCACTGCCTTAAACGTGGTCGCCGCCGCTCTCGTGGAGGTCGTCCAAATTCTTCGATTTGCCAATGACGCCACCGGCGGATGGCTCGTCACATCCATCTCATTAGTCGGTTGGGTGGTCGCCTTGGCGACCGCCTGGAAGATGGTCCTGTGGATTCTGATTCCGATTAAAGCGACCTGGGCGTTTATCGCCAGTTCCGCCGTTTTCAAGCCGGTTATCGCCGCGTTCAACATCATGATCGCCCAGCTCAAAACGATCTTGATGACAAAACTCGGCATCGGAGCGGCCACCGCGTTTTGGGTCGCCCTCACCGGCGTCGGAGTCGCCCTTGTCGCAACGGCGGCAATAACGGCAACGGCCTATTATCGAACCCTGTCCACGAATCTCAACGCGGCAACGGAGGCGACCAGTACGCTGAACACGCAACTGGTCATGTCCGCCGAACGGCTCCGGGAACTCAACGACGCGGCCAAACGAATGAACGTTGCCGCCGCCTCCCCGGAAGAAACGTACCAAGGGAAAAAGGACGAAATCGACGCCATCCTCAACAGACGCGAAGAAGCCGAAAAAAGACTGCTCAAACTCAAAGAAAGACAGGCGGCCACCGAAGAAAGGATGAAGGAAGCGATCAGGGCAAGAGACCTCAATCAGGCAAGATCGTTACAGAAATATATTTCCACGCTGCAAGAACATGTACGTAAAATCGGTCAAGAGATCGCCGTCATCATCGAACCCACGGAGTCCGCGCAACTCAAGCAGCTTGAAACGATCCGTCAGGACAAAATGAAGGCCCTCGGAATCGACAAACTCATTGAGCGTGTCGTTTCGGCGGATGAAGCCTACGCCAAACAGGTCCAAACGCTCAACGAACAACTCGCTCTCGGACGCGATAAGGGCGGCATCAATTTCGATGAGTACCAGCGGGGAATCGAAGCCGCCGCCAAACTGTTCCGGGAAACGGACCCGGTAACAAAGGCCCGGATTGATGCAGAAAAGAAACTCGCTGAGGCCATGAAACAGTCGGCGACCGCGGTCATGGATTCCCTCAAAACTCCATGGCAACGGTACGCGGAGCAGAGCAAACTCATCGACGACCTGCTGGCCGGCGGACACATCGACGGATATGCAGCCGCCGACGCCAAAACAAAGAACGCCGCCGATCTGAAAGCAACGCTCGACTTCGCCGACGTTCGCACACCGTCCGAACTGCTGGCCAATCGGCTCGGCGACCTCGCCCGGCTGACCGGAGAATTCGGGGCGGCGCAAATGCAAACCACCCGACAACTCGACAAACTCGCCGCCGAACTAGCGTCCGCAGCAGGCATCGGCGACCTGTTTGACGAACTCCACGAAAACCGGATTGCAAGCCTGGCCAAAGCCTTCGACGGAATCGAAGCACTGGTCAACGTGGGAAAACTCACGGAAAACGTCGCCGCCGAACTGAAAGAAAAAGCGGCAAGGAAACTCCTCAAAGACGAAGAAACACAAAAAGGACCGGCCCTCGTCCAACGCGGAACGACCGAGGCGTACCAGCGCGATCAAGAGGTTAAACGGGAAGCACTCCACGCCCAAAAACAACTGGAGGAACTCAAGAAAATCCAAGAGGAAGCCGCCAAAGCAAGGCGGGAACAGGAAGAAACACGGCGAGTCTGCGAACGTATCGCGGAACATGCCGCTGTGCTCAAACAATTCGTTGAGGCGGGAGTCTGATATGGCGGTGATCGGCGTGAGCATCAAGCTCGGTTCATGGCGAGGCTCGTTCGGAAAGGACCCGAGAGTCTCATTTTCATTACACGTCGAAACGGACGATCCGCTCGACGGACCGCTCGTGGTCCGATCTTCACCGCTGGTACCGCAAGTTGGCGCCTATTACGCCGTCGGCAATGAAATCGCACCGGAGTACATCTGCCGAACCGTCAGCCCAAAAGTCGACGGCAATGACAAGTGCTTCTGGGAAGTCGACGTCGAATACGAACTGATCGATCCAAAGGATGACGAAGAAGGCGAACTTAATCCAAGAGCGTCAAAACGGTTCCGCTTCGATGCGTCGATACGACTCGAAAAACAGGTCATGTTCCAAGACCTCGACGGCACGCCGATCTTGAATACCGCCAAGGAAGAGTACGTTCAACCGCTCGAACAAAGCGTCAAGATTCTTGTTTTGAATATTTCCCGAAAGGAGTACGCCAATCCCCTGGTCAGGCAATGCCGATTTTTGGAATCGGTCAATCAGACGCCGTTTTGGAACTGCCAACCGGGCCAAGTGCTCGTCGAATCGTATCTTGCCGACGGAGAAGGACTCGGAAATCGGACCTCAGGATGGAACGTCAAGTATTCCATCGCCATCAGGCCGAAAAATGCCGGACGGTGGGACGAAATCGAGGTGCCATCGATGGGATACAACGAAATCAAGGACGGAAAACTGAAAGAAATCATCAACCCGGCGACCGGAAAAACGTTCGGTACGGAACAATACCTCGATGCCGACGGAAAATGGAAGGACCGCCTGGAAAGCGGATTCCAGCCGCATTACACGACATACCGGATTCGGGTAACGGAAAATTTCGGTTTGCTCTATTTGCCGAATTTATCGTCTCTGGTTTATTCGCAACTGCTGGACGAGGAGGAATCGTGATCAATTTCCTCGACAACCGGTTTCTGGCCAAACTCCGCGAAATTGTCCGTTGGTTCGATGCGACGGTCGGACGACCATCGGCCCGAAACGCTCCGGACCAACTGGAAAACCGCCTGGTACCGTTCGAACTGACGGAAAATCCACAGCAGGACGGCGGTGGGTGGAGGGCCAAAGGAAAACAGATTTACTTCGACCTTTCCAACGGTTACGAAAAAAAAGAGTCGTTAAACGACGTCGAGGCGGAAATATTTTTTCCGCTCTCGGCGAACGCTCCGTCGTTCGGGACGGGCGACCGACTATTCTGCGTCCATCGTGGCCGCTGGGAGGCGTTCGAAGGCGGCGGCGGAACCGCAACGCAGTACGCAGTGGTGATGGAAGCCATTTCGCAGCCGGACGACGTGACCGCCGAGCCTCCGAGTGGGATGGGGAAAATCAGAATCCTCGGCAAGGCCTATCCCGACGAAGACGAACAAGGCGATCCCGTCGAACCGGAATACGACGATTGCGCCTGCCTGCTCCTTGCTGAAACCGAACAATTATTAAACGAACAAGTGAAGATCATCGGACCGTTTCCGTACACCGATACCGATACCGATACCGGTGAAGGTGAGGGTGAAGGTGAAGGTGAAGGTGAGAAAACGGAGCGAAAATTCTATTATCTCGCCGTCGACATCGTGGACGGTTACGACGGTCTGCCGCTGGAATCCGAACTCACGCACGGCGGAACGTCAACGATAAAAGTACAAAAAGGAAGCGAAGAACTCGAATTCACCGTCGATGACGGAGTCTTGTCTGAAGACCAATTCTACAAGGCCGGAACACCGGTTCTCGTCAAACGCACCGCCGGGAAACTCTACGTCGTCGATGGCCCCTGCCCGGAAAACGTCGAAGAGGAGGAGGAAGAAGCATGAAACGGATGCGAAAATGCTGCTGCGAAAAATGTCAACACGGCGAGGAAATGATCGTTGCAATATCGAATGAGTCCGGAACGTGGAACTTAACGCCTTATCAAGCGAAAAAGTTCAAAAAATACAAGGGAATGTATTGGGACGTTACACAAGGCACGGGAATCCTTCTACGGGGAAAAGTTGACCAAAACGGAACATTGACCGATCTGCCGAATGCCGTTGGCATACCAGCCGGCCCCACCGCCCGATTGCGAATAAGATGTTACGGAATTTGCGGCGATCCGGGATACTACGGTGAAGTGATTGCGACAAACGCCGGGATCGATGGGACATGGGATTTGACGCCATACAAAAATGAAAAATATCCGCAAGCGAGGTACGGGCGTTGGGAAATAAGGGGTTATCCCGGCAATGGTGCAATTATGAGTGGGTCAATATCTGATAACGGTGAATTGGAATTTTTCCCCGATAATCTCTTTCCGCTCATCAGGCATGACGACCCACTGAAAGCGGTTATGTTATGCGACTTGATTATTCGTTGTTCTAGTGCTAATTTCTGTAATGTACCGCATAGTGTCGTTCACCTTGAGGAGCCGTTGGTTATTTATGAGGGGCTCAGAGAAGGCATCGGTGATTTTGACACAATGACGGGAGTGGCCCCGCCGGGGACGGTATGGATACTCGAAATGTATGGCGCGAAGCCCGGCGGTGCGTTCGGCGCTCTTCCTTTTGAACCTAAAACTTTTATGTTTGGGGATTGTGGGTGCGACTCGTATGTCGGTATTAACGACTACTACGGCTACGTCGATTCTATCGGTCGCCTTGTAAGTAATAGGACCACATTTCAAAATATGGCATCACAGTGTGCAAAATGGCGGGGAAAAATTCTTGTTGGAAATAATGCTATGATCTCAAGTAATCAAATGGTCGAGAATCAGCGTTGTCTCACCCCGTTTATTCGGTGGAATGAAGTTTTCAAACCGATGTCGACCGCTCTGTTTCCGTTGTCGTCCACGGCAATACCGGAGGGGCGGATCGTTGACGCATCGTCAATAGTTTCGTTTGTCAGCGCAAATGCACTGGAGGGAACGCCTTTCAAAGTCGACTGTCTCACCCACGGAATAGAAGACTATAAATACGAACGGATACGGGCGAACACATCCAGGCATGTTACAAATAACGATGGGGAAACATGCGTTGAGGCGGGCATTGAAATGGGTACAGGACGATGCTGGCAAAATAATTATCACTTTCTATGCGGAATTATTCCAGAGACATTTATAGCACGCGGCAACCCCGACACTTTATCGGAGGAATTGGTACTTAGAGTTCATTATATTTCGAAATAATGATACATCTATTTAATAATAAAACAAAAAAATCACACTGGACGGAAAAATTACTCATTGTCGGTTCCGTTTCGTCGTCCGTTCGGACGATCACGGAGTACGGATTCTTTGCGGCAATGATCCACATTGACGACGGCGGACCGATTCCGGCGAATCGGCAATTTATCGTTGCGGAAAAGATACCGGACGGTTGGACCGGCGAAACGATCACGGCGGATCAGTTCGCCAAAACGATGAACGCACGCATCGTAAAACCGAACGAAAAACCAAGATCGGCGTCAACGCCGACGCTGACAAGCAAACAGCGTACCGGACGAACAATTGTGACAATACCATGCTGCGGAGGAGAATCAAAATGAAGCCTACCGACTTGCACCCCGGCGACGTGCTGTTGTTCCGTCCGACGACTTGGCTCGGACGCCTCGTTGCTTGGGCGACGGGTTCGGACTATTGCCACGCGGCGATGTTCCTTGGAACGAGCGGCAAAACCGTTGCAGAAATGAGGGAGTTCGTCGGCGGTCGCATCCTGCCGCTGATCTGCTATGCGAAAGAAACGATTGACGTGTTCCGGGCCGACGACGCGGATTGGGAAATCCGCGTCGTCGCGATTTTGACGATGTATCGGATTCTCGGCGAACCGTATTCGTTTTGGCACGGCGTCGCGGCATTTTTGTTGCGACGGTTGCCGGAGTTCGTCCGTTCCAAGGAATGCGACCATCATGGTTATCACTGCTCACAGGCAATATCGAAGGCGTACCGAGACGCGAGGTTCGACCTCTGCCCCCGCCGGGCCGATTGGGCCACCACGCCAGGAGACCTCGCCAAGTCGGAACGACTCCAACATCTCGGTCGATTGGAATTCTGATTTATTTTGCCAAGGTTCGAGTCCTATGCGCAATTTGAATGTTTTGCCTATTTTAACAAAATGACAGCGGGAAAATTAGCGGGAAAGTGTGAAAAATTGTCGAATGCTCCTTATTTTCCAGTGCCGTTCAAGTCCTCTCTTCGGCACTGACGGTTTTTTTGCCTCCACTGGCATTAACCCGCAATTAACTGATAAGGGCCGTAATTCCAAGGGGTTACGGCTCTTTCTCTTTGGACTCTTGCCGGTAGATTCCGGCCCGTTCCGCAGGGTGCGGCAGTAATTCGGGCAGTAAAACCGGCGTCGTCCACTTCGTCGGCGGTGAGAATTGGCAGTAAAAATCTCACGGGGCGGCCTCCAAGGTTTCCGATCCAGAGCCGGTCTCGATCTTGTCAACCGACTTGACGGCCTTTTTACCGGCGGCGATAGCAAAATCGTCGTCCGTCACCAACAAGTAGGACTCCAGAGCAACCTTGAGGCTGTGGCCGATCCAGAGAGATTCCTTTTTCGCTCCGTATTGCTTGTGAATCTCGGTCGATCTGGAAGCCCTCATGTTGTCGAACGGCCTTGGAATCTTACCAATCCCTGCACGCTTGGCAATCCGGGAAAACTGTGTCCCTAAATTACACTGCTCACGATCCGGGTAGCGATTGACGACGTACTCCGTATCCTCATTGCCGGGCAGGGATCGAAGTTTCTCCAACTCGGTAGCGACTTCCTCGAAGATGGGAACCTCCCGTAGGATTTTATCTTCGTGCTGTCGCATTTTGGAATTGAAAACTTTGAATCGATGCGATTCCCCGTCAATATCACACCATCGGAGATTCAGAATCTCGTGCGGGTGCAATCCGCCGATCCGGGCAAGGGTGATAATCGTCCTCCATTCCTGACAGGGGCAAGCGGTGAGCAACTTGTGGTACTCTTCCGGTTTGATAAACCTGTCCTTGGCCGGATTCCG
>Ga0099364_10004397_pt1 | contig 21374 bp, 16 predicted proteins | sample TergutTh196P3_FD_73070 | JGI IMG/M metagenome (GOLD analysis project Ga0099364, IMG submission 73070) | Microcerotermes parvus P3 segment gut microbial communities from Pointe-Noire, Republic of the Congo - Th196 P3 | ecosystem: Host-associated > Arthropoda: Insects > Digestive system > Gut ... | reverse complement strand
GCCCGCCGCTTGTATGCCCGCCGCCGTGAACTCGCTTCTTACAACAGAGTTTTTTAGAACATACACCCATTCGTCAAATTTACTCTTCGATGGCTTTTTGGGAACAAATGCCCTGCTTCTGTGTTTATTGTTCCTTTTGCGTTCGTCTTCTTCTTCAAAATTATTGGGAAGTATCAGAAAATATTCAGGATGCATGCCGATGGGAGCATCTGATTTGGGGTCTACCTTTTGCGAAAATGGTATTACTTCGTCATAATGAATACCTTTAAACTCGTTGATATTTGCGGTGAATACGTATTCGTCTACCGCACCCATTCCATAATAGGAAATATTGATGGAATAGACCTTTTTGACGTCAAACTCCTCGCCGATGTTTATCTGCTCGACAACAGCCTTGCAAGCGTTGAACAGGATTTTGCCCAAGAAGTCGACCTTACTAAAAAACTGTATCTCAAAAACGGCTATCTCATCGTTGTCTATTTTTGCCTTCAAATCCAAACGACTTACTTTACCTGTTTTTTTTACGTTTCTTACCTTACCTGTTTTCCCTTTTTTTGCTTCTACGGTTGCAGGGATTGTAGGGTTGCCTTCGCTCTCCAAAACGTCCATCACCGTGACGGGTCTTTCGAGTAACTCGGTCAAAAAACCGCTCAATATGTCGAAATTTGCCTTATCGCGCAAGATGCCTTTGATAGCGTAATCAAATGAAATTATCGTACGTTCCATAATCAATTTTTAATTTTTAATTTTCGATTGAACGACAAAAGTACAAAAAAAAATAAAGATAACAAAAAAAAATAAAAAAAAAATCTGCGTAAATCTATCAAATCTGTGTTATCTGCGTGCAAAAAATAAAAAAATGGTAAACTTCACCATACGACTTGTAAAAAGATGCGCTATCTTTGCGAAATATTTTATTTTTTTATTTGTATATGGTAAAACACGTCTTTTATTGCCTTCTGGCAACATTCATAATAGCAGCCTGTTCTCAATATCCAGCCGATGTGGAACGGACTTTGAAACTTGCGGGCGACAATCGCGCCGAGTTGGAAAAGGTTTTGGAGCACTACAGCAAGCGCCCCGATGACAAATTGAAACTTCGGGCAGCAGAGTTTTTGATTGGTAATATGCCGGGACATTGGTCTTATGAACAAGGAGGATTAGCCGAATATTACTCTGAGGCTGACAGTATTGTGAATAACGATGCTTATACATGGGAGGAAAAGGTATCTTTGTTAAATGAGTTGTCAAGGTCATTCTCTCATATTGAGACAATCGAAGATTATAAAATCATCACTGCCCAATACCTGATAAACAATATTGACGATGCTTTCGACTCGTGGCAAAATGGACTTTTTGCGAGACACAATTGAACAAAACTGTTCTGTATAAAGCGCATACTCCCCGTTTCATTAATGAATACGAAATTAGCGCTTTTTGCGGATTAAGTTGTTACATTCCGCATCAGCAACGCAACGACCTGAATATGTTCTACCGACAACTTGAATGGTGTATGGTTAGCGGATTTTTTAAGATTTTCTGTCTTTCTTATTTTTAATTTACTTTTTTGGCGCCATACTTTATTGGTACGTTGTGTACCTATTTTCAAAAAAAATAGCGAGTATTGAATGGGTGCATTTAGAATTGTCGTCATTTCGGAAATAACAGTGGAACTTTCGGAATTTCTTTTGCAAAATCGATTTTGCAAAAATAATCTCCGGATGAGAATGAACGAAAAATGGTTGAACTATGCAGGCAAATCATAACGGACGCCCTCGCTAATCAATTGGATGAATCAAAGTATATCTCTATTTTGAATACATTTGAAAACCAATAATGTTGTTATTACTTGAAGCATAAATTAACAGGAAACAGATAGCTGTACTGATGTATACCAATCCTTAAATTCGGCAACACGCGCTCTGCTGACAATAATTTTTTCGGGGACTTCTACTGATAAATTTACTGATAATTTGCTGTCAAACCATAATGATATGTCCTTCACTGCTTTGTGTGAGATTATAAATTGCCTGTTTGCCCGAAAAAACTTCATCGGATTTAATTGCCTGTAAAGTTCATCTAATGAGCTGTGTTCGTGAAAGGTGCGATTGTCAAATGTTACTATTTTGCCAATTTTATGTTCCGAGTAAATATAGGCTATATCATTGACTGATAGCGGTATAAATTTGTCTTTGTGAGGTATCAGAAGATTAGATTTGTATACAACATTTTCTTTTCGAAAAATGGATAACATATTCGCAATCAAATCATCATTTGTGTTTTTCGTTGCGCCTATGCGTTTAAACTTATCAATAGACCGTTGCAATTCTTTGGTATTTATTGGCTTAAGAAGATAATCAATACTGTTTACTTCAAAAGCTTTTAGGGCATATTCATCGTATGCGGTAGTGAAAATTACCGGCGCCTGAATATTAACCTTTTCAAAAATAGAAAATGAAGAGCCATCTGACAAGTGTATGTCCATAAAAACCAAGTCATAACGGCAATTTGCCTCAAACCATTCCACACAATCCTCAATACTTTGCAGAGTAGCAACAATATCTATGTTGCTGTCTACCTGCGCTATTAGCCGCTTAAGGTTTTGAGCTGCTACTATTTCGTCCTCTATTATTACTGCCTTCATGATGTACTATTTAGCGTATTAAATTTTAATTTTCAACGGTGACAAATTATCAGACGATGCTTTAAGCCTTCCGTCTACAAATACTCTCAACCCAGTTCCTACGTTATACTTTTCACCTGTTTTATCATAAATCACCGTTATTTTTTTACCTTTATACATCACGTTTTGAAGACAAAAATATTCCCATGCGCCTTCGGGCAGTAGAGGTTTTATAACCAATGTCCTGTCATTTTGCGGACGTATTCCAATAAGTCCGTTAATCACTAAGTCACAGAATGTTGAGTGATTGTAGTCTTTGCCTCTTTCTATTCCGCCCTTGTCAGTCGCCCACGTGCCATCGTGCCATGTTTTCAGTCGTGTGCGCGAAATCCAGTCGCCAGTAAATGGGTTTAGGTTTTCGTCAATCCACGTTACCACCGTTCCATCGTCTTTGGTAAGTTGATGCGAGTTGGCGTAAATTTGCAAAATTTGCAGATAATCTTCTTTTGAAACATAGTTTTGTTCGCTATAATTCAGCAAATTAGCAAGCCCTGTTAATGTAACTGAAGTAGCAAAGGGCCACGATGGTCCGTTCCACTGACATTCGTGTCCCTGATATGAAATTATAAATTCCGGATGACTTTGGTCAGCTGTTGTGGGTCCGTAGGGCGCAAAAAAATGATTTTCATCCATCAAAAATTTCCAAGCCCTGTCATGTTTAGCGTCTGCAAGGTTAAAAAACCATGGGGTGAAGCCGTGCAGTTCTCGCGCCTCACAAAGTACGGCTCCTTCGCGCATCGACAAGACTTTAAAAAAATCGTCATCTTCGTCCCAAAGCGTTTCTAACATTTTTTGCTGTATTTGCTCGGCTTTTGTTGCAAATGTTATTTTTATCCGTATGTTTTTCGCTATTTCTGCAATTTTTGATATTGCTATTGCTTCGGCAACCATGTATGAGTTTATAGTAGCCCTAAATCCGCTTCCGCAAATGGAATATTCCATACCGTCGCGGTCATCTATTTGCCAAAAAAGCCCGCGCTCCTCGTCGTATCGCTCTTCTTCCCACTCCATGAAGTTGGCTACTAACTCAGGCAACAAATCCTTAACAACGGCATCGTTGCCGCTAACCAAATATTGACTGTATAGCGCATGTGCTATAGGAAAACTGTAGCTTCTGACTGCGCCTCCTTTTCGTAACCAAAAATAGGCGTAATCATTCAAATACTGTTGATTGTGCAACCAGCGTCCTTCGTTGAAATGATGTTTGCCCGGACAAGATATAGCATTATATTTTCCAGCCCATGGCACATCGGGTAAAAATTCGGTAATAATGTAACCCTCAGGCGTATTGCGAATATGTTTTCGATATGTCCACCAACGAAAATAATAAATCTTTTCAATCTGTTTGTCAGAACATTCAAAAAGTGGGATATTATCTTTAAGGAAATCAAATGTTTGGGAATTGGAAATATAGGTTTCGAACAATTCGTCGTCATCGGCATTAAATTTATCAACGTATGAGCTTAACACATAAGACGGTATAAAATTCGTATCTGTCTTGTTGGACTTACATCCAAGCAAAAAAGACAATAGTACAAAGCAAAATCCTGTTTTTTTTAGTATCAAATTCATTTCTTCAAACTTTCGTTTAAAATCCCAAATCTTTTCCTGTATGTATTGCTACTCCTATCTGTTCAACGTGTTCTCTACGTCCGTTGTACCACAATATCCATCTATCGTCTTCCTGTATTGCGAAAGGCTTATAACAAGCATCGGCGTCCCATGAATCGGGCGTAGGCGATATTATTGGGTTTCCCTCGAAACGTTCCCAGTTGTCTATTCCATTTTTTGAACGCGCCATGCCAATCTGGGCTAAATCAATGTTAAGAAACCCAATGTAAAACATTAGATAATCATTTTCGCGCTTAATCACTTGGCATGCAGTTACTTTGTACTGTTCAAATTCTTTAGATGTATCGGCAGAAAAAATCGGATCAGGAAGTTTTTCCCAGTTTAGTCCGTCTTTGCTGGTGGCATATCCTATTGCATCGGGCTCATATTGTTCGCCTCCCGAATACCACATTCTGAATAGTTGCATGTGGTCATCCCATATAACGTGTGGACACATAAGGGCAACCTTTTCCCATGGTTGAGTGGGCGATAGTACGGGCCTATCGCTTTGTCTGACAAAGTTTTTACCATCAACGCTGGTAGCATAGCCAATGTGAGAATACGTGCCCTCAAATTGACCGGTATACCACATGTGATATATGCCGTCCTTGATTAACACTGCCGGTCGATTGATGTCGTCTTCCCAATCGGTCTCTTCGGGCGGACTTAACACTATTTCAGGTATAGTCCAATTGATGCCGTCCGAGCTTGTGGAAACGGCTACGCTTCTCTCAGGACGCCAAGAAGAGTACATCTTATACGTGTCGCCGACTTTCAATACAGAAACATCAAAGACAGTACCCAAGTCATCGCCGCCCAACACGGGACTGCTCTCGTGCTTTACCCACATGGGCTGAGTAGGAACATTGTTGCAACCTGACGCCGCAAACAGAAGCAAAATAGCAGAAAATACTACAAAAACAAAATAATTTTTCATTATCAATTATCAATTATCAATTATCAATTATCAATTATCAATTTTTGATTTTTAATTCCGGTGCAAAGATACTACTTTTTTTCAAAAAAAAAAATTTTTTATTACTAAAATTCCTAAAATTCTATCCATTCAATATCTGCTTCAATATTTTCGTCGCCTACATTGTAGCCCTGTTCTTTTAGATATTGAACATAAATATCGTATTCAACCACCGAATTATTAACATAATATCGCCATTTGGCTTCTGCTAAACTTGCCTCGTTGGGGTAGTCGTATGGTTCTGATTTTGCAATTCTTGTTACGCCGAAGCCATCATCGTCTATTTTGTATATCGCGTAGTCGCCGGCAGTAGCGTCTATCAATCCATTGCGTAAAATTATGCTTGAGCCGTATCTGCTGTATGGTGGCTCAAATAGCAATACAGGCGAGCCATCTTTGATTGTGTAGATATCCGAAAAAAATACATTGTGTTCGTTGTGCGCTATTTTAATTAAAAGTTCGGGAATACCGTTGCTGTCAATATCAAATATTGCATAATATCCATTTATGTTTTCGTTGTTGGATTTCAATTCTTCTATCATAAGTTGATAAATATTTGCATAATCAACAACGCCCGTAAAACCTTCTACCGTCCAGCCCTTTATTCCAGCGGCTTTCTTGTTGCCGGCGCATCCCAAAGCCGCAATCATCACAACGGCGATTATAAACATATTTGCTTTCTTCATCGTTATTATTCGTTATTCGCCCCTAATTAGTTTTAATTCCTAAAATTTATTACTTCATTTTCATTTCAACGAGACGATGGGGTAAACTCAGTAAGCAGGGTTGAACCGTCCATACCGCTCTCTGTGATATAAAAACGCCATACCTTGCCTCTGTATCCAAAAAATATTCCTCTGGCCGGTATCCCCGACCCTATGTTAGCAGTTACAACAAGAGGCTTTTCGGGAGCAAAATCATCAAGGCCGAACAATACATCTCCGATAAGGAGTACAATATTATCCTCGTCATCTACGGACGGTAATATTTCTATATACGCAAAATTCTCTACTCGTTCTTTTGTACGAAACATAATTCTTTCATTCGTTTGGTGGTCAACAAAGAAATGATAATTACCCGAAATCTTGTCAGGCGCTTTGCTGATGCTTATAACAGGTTCATTACCTGTAAAACCTGCCACATTTTTTTTACTGCACCCAATCGCTGCAATCGAACCGATGACAGCCATAAACGCCAAAATTTTCCATCTTTTCATAATGTTTACTGCTCCTTTTTTCAAGAAATATTGTTATTTTTGACCTGTATAACCATGCACGGAACACTTAATCATACAGCCATCTTGCGCGGTTTTACCGCTTGTTAAAATTATTTTTTATAGATGTTTAGTAACAATAATGGTCATTAACCCTTATCGTTCTAATTTCTTTCTTTTTTTCACTCACCTTATTTTGGTTTATCGTTAGTGTTTTTTCAAAAATTTTACAAGTAAAAGGCGGTCCGCTATCACTGCTCCAGGGACACTCCATCTCCAGACTATAAAGTTTATTATCTTTGACATAAAACGGCGTTTTTTCTTTTCCTCTCATATAATTAGCGTCTGTTATGTTATCTTTAAATACCCAAAAACTGCAATGGCTAATCATTTCCACATGCAAAATTTCGCCCTTATCATTGATAAAATTAATGTCAGTATGAAAATGATTATCGGCCGTGTTAACAATAGTGAATATTAAGTAATCTATACCATCATCGCCTGTAATTTTTGTGAAATTATCTTTAATGCCATAAGGATTTTTCTTTTTAATTAACGCTATTATTTCATTTTCCGTTGCATTTTTACTAAAGCCATCGTAGCCTTCAAAATTATTTAATCCGATATGCACTTGATTGTTGATTTCATATATTTTTTGGTCTTTTAAAAATACTCTTAACGCCGTCCATTTGACTTCTTTGTCGGTATCAGAATAGACTGTTAAATAATGATCCGAATAAGTAACTAAATAATACCTGAACGTTATCTCGTGATTTTTATTATTTAGCAAAAACTCCTTTGTTTCTTTGAATAACAGAGATTTTTTGCTATAGTCATCGGAGTCATTATCATGCCCGTCGCCTGTCCATCTTTTTTGTTTCTGCGTCGCGCAGGCCGTGAAACACAAAAGTAACATCGGCAACAACAGAACACATATTTTTTTAATCATACCAACCTCTCTTTTCGCGACAAATGCCGTTTGTTAAAGTTAATTTCATAATTATTATTTAAAATCTGTCAATCGGTAAATCTAAAAAATAATCCGCTTCACCCTATATATGACCAAAAAAACAATTTGACTAAATAAACAGGCAAACTATAATTAAATCACAAAGGATAGAAACTTATATTATAAAACTAAACAACATTCAACAAAAACAGGCAGGTAAAAAAATGAAGAAATCAATATTTATAATGCTGACATTATGCACAATATTCAGCATCAGTTGTGCAACCACGCCTAAAACTACAACAAAAATATATCCTGATGGAAGAGAATATGTAGGCCAATATAAAGATAATCTAAAAAACGGGCACGGAATTATGACTTGGCCGGATGGACGAAAATATATAGGTCAATGGGTAAATGATCAAATGCACGGACAAGGAGCCATGACTTGGGCAAATGAACAAAAACATGTAGGCCTGTACCAGTACGGTATAAGACAAGGACAGGGAACATATACTTGGCCCGATGGACAAAGATATACAGGCCAATTTAAAGATGATAAAATACACGGACGAGGATCTACAACTTGGGCAAATGGACAAAAATATACAGGTCAATTTGAAAACGAGAAAAGAAACGGAGAAGGAACATTTACTTGGCCCGACGGACGAAAATATGTAGGTCAATTTAAAAATGATCCAATGCACGGACATGGAACCATGACATGGCCCGACGGGCGAAAATATATAGGTCAATGGGAAATTGATCGAATGTCCGGAGAAGGAACCATGACCTGGTCTGATGGACGCAAATATATAGGCCAATACAGATATGATAAAAGAGACGGAGAAGGAACATTTACTTGGCCCGCCGGACACAAATATGCAGGTCAATGGGGAAATGATCTAATGCATGGACAAGGATATATGTCTTGGCCCAATGGACAAGAATATACAGGTCAATGGGAAAGGGATAAAATGCACGGACAGGGAACCACAACTTGGCAAAGTGGAATCAAGTATGTAGGTCAACACAAAGATAATCTAAAACATGGACATGGAACTATGACATGGCCGGATGGAAGAGAATATACAGGTCAATTTGAAAACGATAAAAGAAACGGACATGGAACATTTACTTGGCCAAGCGGACAAAAATATGCAGGTCAATGGGGAAATGATAAAATGAACGGACTGGGAACTATGACATGGCCGCATGGACAAAAATATGTAGGTCAATACAAAGATGATAAAATGCACGGACAGGGAACCATGACCTATCAAAATGGACTAAAAGATGCAGGTCAATGGGAAAATGATGTGTATATTCCCACTGTCAAGTAGAGAAATTCAGAGGAAAAAAATAGATGCGTTATTGGCAAGAAAACGCCTGACAATAATCCACGCCATCAAAGCGGTTATTCTTACATTTTTTACCCGCTTTAAAAGCAGCTGCAATATCGGCGGCGAGTTTTGCAAAACGAACGTCTTGCTTGCCAACTGCTTCCATCGCTCTTATTCTCGCTATCGTGAGTTCTTCTGCCGTTTCAGCGTGGTACCGGTCGGGGCAAACCGGACTGTTATCTACTCCCATAAATAATATATTGACATACCCCATATAACCATTCTCTATTCTTTCAACATAAGATGAGTTTGGATATTTTTTTACGAAATCAAGATAAGGTTTCAGGCGTTCGGCATATTGATCAAATGGAAGCGCAATGTAGGCATCATGTAAAAAAGGCGCTATTGTTTCGCTGTCCATAATCGCATTATATGCACGGATGCTGTCTGGCAGCGCATCGCCAATCATCTTACCCAAGGCTGTATAATCCACTTCATAATAAAGATCGCCTTCTGCCATATAGACGGTGATTGCCGGGCTATATTCTTTTTTTAATTTTATCTTAAAGTCATCTATAAAGCCGTCCCAGCCTTTAGCCTGAATCTCATCGGCGTATTTGCCATCCCATAGATTTGGCAAAAAAGTAAAAGGATTTTCGCTGCAAAGATACGGGTTCGCGCCCGGCGTGGAACAATGAATGGGCGTCATCGCGCCTTTCAACCATTCTACCAGCTTTTGGTAGCCTTCTTCCTTTGCAGTGTCGGAAAGTTGTGCAAATTCACGTTTATATAATTCTGTTCCTGTTTGGATGACCTTCTTGTCACTATGATTAAGCGCGGCAAGCTTGTCCGTAAATGCAGCAAGCGTTGCGGCTGCATTATCGCCGCTGCGGGCAGCACCGCCGCCTGCGCATCCTCCAAATCCGACTGCCGCAATCACGGCAATCAGCGCCGCATACGTCAGCCAACCGGACAGTTTTTCACGTCTGACTGATTTTGACATCATCTGCCCCTTTGTAAGAGGTAATAAAGTTTTCATATATAGAGATTTCATGCTTTATTTTAATTTTTGCATTCGCATCTAATTTGCACGACCTCCCTTAAATTATATAACAGGGATATTGAGTTTCATATCTTTAAATCTATATTACTGCTTCTACATTGTCAATGAATTTTTTCTATTATAAAACCACAACTCATAGTAACCATCAACAAACTGTAGAAATACAGGCTGACCGCAGGTTGATTATTGAAGTACCGTGCGAAATACCGACAGGAAATAAAAATAATTTTTTAAGTCCTAAAAAATAAATCCGGTCGATTAATTTTTTCTGTTTTCTTATTATCAGGCCATTGCGTGTGAATAAGGAGACGGAAAATGCCGGAAAAAAACACAATAGGTATTGATATCGGTTCAATCTCGGCGGGCGTTGTTGAGTTGACCCCGCAGGGAGATATTATTAATTCATCATATTTTTTCCATAAGGGACGCATAAAAGAATCCCTGACGGAAGTATTGGCCAAAACCGACTTTAGCCGTATAGGGGGCATTGCGCTTACTTCATCGGTTCCGGATATTTTTTCGGCAGGCGACAGGTACGACTCGACCGTCTGCATAATAGAAGCCTCTAAAAAACTTCACATGGATGCTGATTTTGTACTTATAATAGGCGGGGAAAAATTCGGCCTTGTAAGTTTTGACAATACAGGCGCTTACATGAATTACCGCTCAAACACTTCATGTGCGGCCGGAACAGGCAGTTTTCTTGACCAGCAGGCGCAAAGATTGAATCTCGGCACAATCGGTGAGTTTTGTGAAATAGCCGATTCTAACACTGGCGATATCCCCAAGATAGCCTCAAGATGCGCGGTATTTGCCAAAACCGATTTGATACATGCGCAGCAGGAAGGCTATTCCCTGGCTGAAATTTGCGACGGCCTTTGCGCCGGTCTTGCAAAAAATGTAGCGGATACGCTGTTTATCTCGCAAGAAATCAAGGGTAAGTCCATAATTGCCGCAGGCGGCGTTTCTAAAAACAAGGCTGTTTTACGCCACCTTTCGCAGATGATCGGCAGCCCGATACAGGTTGATGAACTTTCTCATATTTACGGCGCATATGGGGCTGCATTAGTACACAGAAAAGAAAAAAAATCCACGCTCTCCATTTTGTCGGTTGCCGAAATTTTCAAATCAGAAAAAAAAGAAAAATTTTACCAATACGAACCGCTTGAACTCAAGTTGTCACATTACCCTGATTTTAGCAGTCTAAAATCATACGCCTTTAAGCCAAAGAGAAACGGCGAACTCCCCTTAGTTGAGGTCGATATTTACGAGCCTTTAAAAAAAGACAGCGAAAATAATGTTTATCTTGGAATTGATATAGGTTCTACCAGCACGAAGTCTGTCTTGGTTGACGAAAACGGCGCCGTTATTGCCGGTTTTTATACCAGAACATCAGGGCGTCCGCTTGAAGCCGTCCAGAGCCTTTTTGAAGCGATCCATGACATAATGGAAAATGAAGGCTGTGCTTTTAATTTTCTGGGAACGGGAACTACAGGGTCGGGGCGCAAATTTATAGGTAAAATAATAGATGCAGATACCATGCTTGATGAAATAACGGCGCACGCAAGAGCCGCCTATGCCCTTGACCCTGAAGTTGATACCATCATTGAGATAGGCGGCCAAGACGCCAAGTTTACCACAATGAAAAACGGCGTAGTTACTTTTTCCATTATGAATAATGTATGCGCGGCCGGAACGGGCAGTTTTATAGAGGAACAGGCCGGAAAACTTGGATGTTCGCTTTGGGAGTATTCAGACAGGGCAGAAGGTTCGGCGGCGCCGCTTTCAAGCGATCGCTGTACCGTATTTATGGAACGTGATTTGAATTATTATCTCAGCGAAAATTACTCAACGGAGGAAGTTCTCGCCTCAGTTCTTCATTCTGTGCGGGAAAACTATCTTGTCAAGGTTGCCATAGAAAAAAATATAGGCGGCAAGATATTTTTTCAAGGGGCTACCGCTAAAAATCGCGCGCTTGTAGCGGCATTTGAACAAAGGCTCGGCAAGCCGATCATGGTGTCAAAGTTTTGTCACCTTACGGGCGCGCTGGGAACGGCGCTGCACCTTATCGATGAGAAAATCACCATCAGCTCTTTCAGGGGGATCGCTCTTTACAAGGAAAATGTTCCGCTGAATGCTGAGGTTTGTACCCTTTGCAATAATAATTGCAAAATAAAGACAGCAGATGTTGCCAAAGAAAAAGTAGCTTTCGGGTTTTTGTGCGGCAGAGATTACGAGACAAAAAAGTTTGTTAACGAAAACAAGTCCGGCTTTGATTTACTGCCGCAGCGTAAAAAACTTCAGGTCATTCCGCCGGCAGACAAAAACAAAGATTACGATTTCACGGTAGGGATCCCGTCAGCTCTTCATTTGACGGATGAACTTTATTTGTGGAAATATTTTTTCAATGAACTTGGAATAAAGGTTGTCACAAGCGAAAAATATAAAGACGGAATACGGGATGGCAAAAAAATAACCGGTTCAGAATTTTGCGCTCCCATTGAAGAGCTTCACGGCCATGCCGCCTATTTGCTTGAGAAGGCCGATTATCTTTTTTTACCGGCTGTTTTGGAACATAGGCAAAATAAAAAAATAAAACGTAACTATTGCTATTATACGCAGTACATTACGTCTCTTATTAAGAGCCTTGATAATATTGATTCGTCAAGAATTATGACTCCGGTAACGCATTCGATAAGGGGTTATAGACATACGAAAAAAGAATTACATAGAGAGCTTAAAAAAATCGCGGGAAATAAAATCAGTCTCAGACAGATTTCTGCGGCATACGAGAATGCATTACAAGCGCATAAGTCCTATTTGCAAAACCTTCGTGTTTTGTATGATGAACGCAAAAAAGCCGGCTCTGTGAATGTCGTTCTTCTTGGAAGGCCGTATACCGTATTGTCCGCTTTTATGAATAAGGGAGTACCGGATATTTTCGGCAAAGAAGGCGTTCCTGTTTTTTTTCAGGATATGATAGACACTTCCGGCTCAGAGCAGGATGTGAACGCCTTGCTTGATGCCTTCCACTGGCAGTATGCAGTCGATGTACTCAAAGCGACCGAATCTGCGGCCAAAACAGAAGGGCTCTATCCGGTACTTTTGACTTCTTTTAAGTGTACGCCCGATGCTTATACCGTTGATTATTTTAAACGCATAATGGAAAAACACCATAAGCCGTATCTTATTCTTCAACTTGATGAGCATGACTCAACTGTCGGGTATGAAACCCGTATAGAGGCGGCTCTCCGTTCTTTCAGGAGCCATTTCTCAGCCGACCTGTATAGAAAAAGCGAAATAAGTGTAATGCCGAATATTATTGACGACCACTCTGTCTTAAAAGAAAAAACGGTTCTTCTTCCAAGATGGGACGGCATACTCGGCCGATTGATGCCATCTGTTTTAAAAAGGGAAGGCATTGACGCGCGGCTTGTCGAGGAAACAAGAGATTCCATCCAGCGCAGCATGAGTCATAATACAGGACAGTGCATTCCGTTGAATATCCTTGTTCAAAACTGTGTTGATTATGTTAAAAAATACGAATTGGACCCGGCCAAGACCGTCATGTGGAACATAAGTTCAGGCATGGCCTGCAATCTCGGACTTTTTCCATATTACAGCAAAACGCTTCTTGAATCTATAGGCGGCGGGATGGAGAAAATTGACGTATATGCAGGAAACATCACCTTTATTGATATCAAAATAGGTACGGCTCTTAATATGTATCAGGCGTATATGTTTGGCGGTCTGCTGCGAAGGCTTGGCTGTAAAATAAGGCCTTACGAAATAAAAAAAGGGAGCGCCGATGAGGCTATTGAAAAATCGGTAGATATGCTGATAAAAGCTTTTTCAGAAAAACTTGACCTCGAAAAAACGGTAGAAGCTATTACCGATATGTTTGCTGCTATCGAGGTCAGAAAAGAGGAACGTCCCAAGGTGGCTATATTCGGCGATCTTTATGCCAGAGATAATGATGTCCTTAATCAAAATATAATCAATGTGATTGAAGAAAACGGCGGAGAGGTTATAACTACTCCGTACAGCGAACTTATGAAAATCATAGCAGAACCGTATATACAGAAATGGTTTCGGGAAGGCCGTTATACCGATGCCGCTTTGTTTAAAGCCTTAAAACCTGCTATAAGTATCTTTGAGAAGAAGTATTATAAGTATTTTAACAGAATACTTAACGAATCGTTTCCTGAAGATATTCATGACATAGAAAAGGTTTTGGAAGAATTTAATATAAAACTTGAAAATAGCGGCGAATCAATGGAAAATATCCTCAAAATATATTCGCTTAGCAAAATACATGACGATATTGTTTTGTTCGTTCAGACAAATCCAGCCTTTTGCTGCCCATCGCTCGTGACGGAGGCAATGGCCGGACAAATAGAGAAAAAAACCGGTATCCCTATAGTAACAATAGAGTATGACGGCACCGGTGGTCTGAAAAACAGTGATATTATACCATACCTTAAGTTTCCAAGAAAGAGACCTAAGGTGAAAACGAGTTATGTGGCATAAACTTAAGGTTTTTTTCCTCTCCCTCTGGTTTCATAGTTATTCATTTCATCAAGTATGTATACGAAACCCTTATCGCCTTTAATTACAAAATGCGTAGCAGGGAAGCGGCTGCAAAGTCTTTGTATAAATTTTAGGTGTTCCTCAGCCTGCTTGCCGGTTAAAAGGTATGGTTGAAAATCAATTTCGGTGTTCTTGCCGGCCAAGGGGAGTATTTCAATACGTCTCAGTTTAAGACCTTTGTAGCGAAGCACAGCCAGAAAATTGTTATGCTCAACTTTATTGTAAAAACCGTTTATCAAATTGCCCAGCGAGTAGAATATCGGTTTTTTTTTGTAAATTTCTATACCTTGTATCCAATGCGGGTGATGTCCTATTATGCAATCGGCCCCGGCATCTATGATGCGGCGGGCAAGGTCGATTTGGTACTGTTGCGGGTGCAGCGTTTGTTCAATACCCCAATGCAGCGACACCATGACAATGTTAGATTTTGTTTTGTATTTCTTTACATCTTCGGTAATCAGTTGTATATCGACGTATGCGGTTCCCGGGCGGTTTTTCCTAGCGTAGAACGATTCGGGGGGACGTTCGTTATAGGCCAAAAAGACAAAGTCTATTCCCTTCTTGTTTATTATGGCAGGTTTTCTGGCCTCATCAAGGTTGTTTCCGGCTCCGGCATAGAGTATTCTGTTGGCTTTAAGCCAACTGATAGTTGAGTCAAGTCCTTCTTTACCGTAATCCATAATATGATTGTTAGCAATTGAAACGATATTGAGGTGCATTTTTCTTATGGGTTCTGCATAATACGGACTTATCATGAAGATATAGGGCTTATCTGAGGCTGGAGTACCTTTAGTGCCTATCGGCGTTTCAAGGTTGGCAAATACAATATCATAGCCGGAGAGAGCGGACTGCAGCTTTTTTATAGGGTAGTCTTTTCCGAATTCATCGATAAAGTCTAAAAGGTCTTCTTCTAACAAAATGTCTCCGCCCAATAAAACCGAATTGGATTCTCTGGAAACACTCGCGAAACCTTTATCTTTACTCTCTTTAATGTTTTCTCCGGTTTTTTCAGAGTCCTTGGGATTTTTTTGAGCGCTTTTTGGGTTTTTTGTATTCTTTTCGGTTTTCTTCTGGTTTTTTACATTTTTTGAGGCGGCCGTGCTCTTTCTGTCCGCGCTATCTGCATCTTCATAACTTGCGGGGTATGTTTTCTCGCTAAATCTGAGAGTATTTTTGCTCTCGCTGCACATTAGAAGAAGCAAGGCCATTGTCAAACATATACTTATTTTTTTCATACTTTTCCATTTTTTTTAATGATATAAGACGTAATTAAAAAGACAGTCAGGTTTTATAGTCAAGTTTTTAAATGATAATTTGCAAAAATATTTTTGAGTCCCAACAAGGTTTTAAGCTTTAACTTTACTTAATTGGTTCCTGTTTCGTCATACTCGCAACGCCAAAGACGCAACCACCTCAAGCCTTTCTCTCTATCAAAACAATATTGAGCAAATTTAATCCACTCCTTATTTTCAGCAGCGGATTTCCAACCGTAAGTAATGTTATATCTTGTGAGCCTGCTGTCATATTTTATTCATTTTTCAATACCGTATTCTTTGTTCAAATCAAGAAGGTAATGTCCAAATATATTTTCGCTTTTTATGTTTACGACAATTACTAAGTATATGTTTTTTCTATATGTTGGAACGAGTACATGATCATAAGTATTTGCAGCATTTCGATAGACTAACTCAACCAACTCTTTCTCTATGATATAATTACTTAAATAATATTTCGATTCATCAAGCAGTTTCACATAGCCCCAAATATTTATCGCCGCGTCTGCACGGTTAGTTACATCATTCATTTTCTCTGAAAACGTTGATTTATATTCCTTTTTTGTTAATTCTTTGATGTTCATTGCAAATTTTCACAAAAGTTTCCGGTGCATTCTTCAATCTTAATCCCATTTTGTTTTATAGTCCAAATATTGCTTTATTTTCTCATTCTCCAACGCTTTCATATAGTTTTCCATATAAGCATAGTCGGGTTCACTTTTCGAGTTTGTTGGAAGTAGGATTTTTTCTTTTTTCAGTCTTGTTTCATTTCGTTTGTAGCCAAAGTTATATTTACCTCTTACTTTGTCTGCAACTGTTGTAATGAAAAGTCCAACGTATTTATTTAAAAAATCGGCATATCCTACACTTATGTCAGAAGTAGCAATAAAATCTTCTGCCTTGTAAACTGAAAATCCCATTGAACCTTCGCCATTTCGGATAAAACAAATTGAATTTCCCTTGTGCGTCATTTGTTCTGCCTTTTGAACATAAGCCAAAACGCCATTATTTGAGTTTGTCGCTCCTAAATAATTTATTCCGCCTTTGGTTACGTTTTGCAAATGGTTTAGTCCTTTAGATTTTCCAGCGCTAATTTTGAAAAGTTTCCCGATTTCAAATCCACTCCATTCTTTATCAGATAACGGAACAACGCTTTCAATCTCTGACACTTGTTTTTTGTATTGTTTCAAAAGTTCCGTTTCCTTTTGCTTCATATAGTTTTCCATAAAAGCGTAGTCGGGTTCGCCACTGAAATCAACAGGAAGTAGGATTTTTGTTTTTTTTAATCGAGTTAGCGTTGCACCATTTCCACCCCAATTAAATTTGGTCATCTGCTTTCTTAATAAAGGGATTAAGAAACAAGCATTGTATTTATTGATTTCTTTAAAATCTAAAATTTGAATATTTTGACCTGTATAAAAAAACGAGTTCTGATAAAATATGGTTTGAGTATCCAAGCCTATTGTAATAACATTATTTTTGTCGGTCTTATATTTTGAAACCTGTGCCCCTACAAACATATCATAACCGTTGTTTTTGTCCGTTCTCGTGATATATGGAATGTTCCCCTCGAAATTTATTAACTTATTTTTGTCTATTCCGCTTGAAGTTGAATAAATATCAAAAATTTTTCCTATTACAAACTCTTTCCATTCTCTATTTTCCAATTCCATTTTGTACCTCCTTTTCATTGTCAAATAAATAGCCGCGACCTTGCATAATCATACTAAACTCGAAGGTAAGATAGTCGCCCATTGTTTTTTCAAAATCGGCTTCCGTCGGGATTTCATCGTTGAAATAGTAAAAAGAGTGCAACCATTCGTCTTCGGCTTCAATGGCAGTTTTTACACAAAATTTTGTTTCGCTTTCAATTCGGTCAAACCAAACATCAAGCAAATGCTGTTTTTTGTCCTTTGCCTCAACGGTTTCGACAAGTCCTCTGTGTTTTTGCACTTCAAAGCCGTCTTTTTCAAAGTTGATAAACTTTACTTCTTTGTCTTTGTAATGCGCAACACCTACAGTAAAAACGGCAATGCAAGGATTTGTTCCAACTCCGTAAAATGTATTTTTGTTGAGCGTTATTACACCTTCCAAAGTGTGGCGTTTCAAAATGTTGGCTTTTATTGCTTGTTCTTCTTTACTTTTTCCTGTCATTGCTGATTGTGGGACAATCACAATTACTTTTCCGTCTTCTGTTATAGAGTTGAGCAAATGCTCGGTAAAGTTGATTTCGTATAAACTCGTGTTGCTTTTGCTTCCCATTGAATAGGGCGGGTTCATCATTCCTACTGTGCAACCTTTTTCCTGTAATTGCGCCGGATTTTGCTTTAAGAAATCTTCCTGTTCCAGATTGCTTTTCCCATCGCCACGAAAAATCATGTTGGTAGTGGCAATTGTAAACATATATGGTTGTAATTCTAAACCGTGTAATTGGTCTTTTCTGATTTTTCGCTGTTGTTCGGGCTTGTCAGTTTTTTGCAACATATTGTGCATTGCGGCAATTAAAAAACCTGCTGTTCCGCAACAAGGGTCGAAAACGCTGTCAGTCGGTTTGAGTTTTACCAAATCACAAAATAATTCAGTGATATGTTTCGGAGTAAGCACTATACCCAACGATTGACCATCTCCGCCCGAATACGACATAAATTCCCCGTAAAACCGACCTATATAATCTTCGGGAGATTGAATATATTTAAGACTTTTATAGATATTTTCATACAAAAACTCGGTGTAGTGTTTTAGCGGTGTTTTCTTTAAAAACTCATTTACTTCATTTATCACTTTGGTATCTCTGATTACCAAAAATTGACTTAACAATTTATCTTTCTTTACTTGTGGCGAAGCATTTGCCCTTTTTAAGTTTTTTTCTATTGCCTCGTAAATTTTTTCGCCATCGGTTGCGGTTTCATCGCCTGTCAAACTGTCTATGCTGAAATTTTTATGTTCCATTTCTCGCAACGCTAACAAAATACCCGAAACAATAAGCGGTTTGTCTTTGTCTTGAATACTACCGTAATTTCGCAAATCTTCGTGAAGATTTTTTGCGTCTTTCAGAATTTCTTCGGTTGTTTTTTCCTCTGGCGTCTGTTCTTTGAGTATGTTTTTTGTGTAATACTCGTCGATATTTTTTTCGTTGAAAAGCGTAAATGTTTCTACATCTTCTAATTCTCTGTAGTAACCTCGCTCGTCAATAAAAACAGGGGAAATTTTATGCCGTTTTGCGTTCCCCGAAATTCCAAATACGATAATCTTTTTATAACCCGTATTTTCTGCTAAATGTTTGCCATAAAACAACGCTCCGTTTACGGCGTAGTTTTTTACGTTTGCAACTTCCAAGCAAATTACGCCATTTTCGTTACGCTTAATATGTTGAGAAACATCGGCTTTATTTTCTATAACGAGAACATAATCTTTAACCATTCCGCAATATTCAGGAAAACCAGCCTTGCCTGTTCCTGCTTTTGAAGCAAATTGTAACGCATCGCTAATATCCTTGATATTACTGCCTTGTGGGTACAGTTCTATATTTGCTTCTTTGAGTATTTCATAAACCCAAAGATCAGTAAGTATTTCTTTTTTTGCCATATTGCTCGAACCTTTTTTTGTAAAGATACAAAATTTTTTCAAAAATTCCAGCATTTTTACCTGATTTTTTCTGTTCTGTCAAGTATAATTACAGCATTATATTTCTTAGAGAAATTTATATTTTTGCCTCTGCTGTAATCGGCGCTGTGTCTTTTGGTGACCGTACTTCAATAAATGAGGAAATGGTACATAATGCAGAATAGACCGAACGACTGTCTCAAAAACAGAATTTTCCTACATGCTCTGTGTAGATGTCAACTAAAAAGCGACGGTTATTGTTGTGCCAACCCCCTCGCGGCTCTCAAGATCAATTGCGGCGTTATGCACAATGGCTATATGTTTTACAATGGCAAGCCCCAGACCTGCTCCGCCTGTTTTTTTGGAGCGGGATTTATCTACGCGGTAAAAACGTTCAAACACCCTGCCCTGTGCCTCTTTCGGGATCCCTATACCGGTATCTGAGACTACAAGTAAAACCCGTTCGTCATTTTCCGCAAAACTCACTGTCACAGAGCCGCCGGACTTATTATATTTTACGGCGTTATCGATCAAATTAGAAAAGAGTTCAAACATCATGGAACGGTTTGCCTTTACGAAAACATTTTTTTCGTCAATATGCAGCGAAACCCCCATGTCGGCAGCCTTCAGCGCGAAACTTTCGGCAGCTTCATTGGCAATCGCCGCAATATCCAAATCTTCAAAAACAATATCGGATTTTGCGCCATCCTCTAATCTGGAAATCAGCATAATGTTTTCAACAAGCGCTACCATGCGTTCCGACTCTTCCTTTATTTTTTCTATAAAGGATGCCTTGTCATCCTCTTTAACCATGCCGTTTGCAAGCATCTCGGCATAACCAGACATACTTGTCAAAGGCGTTTTTAATTCATGGGAAACATTAGCCGAAAATTCGCGCCGCAGCTTTTCGGTTTTCATTTTTTCCGTGACATCAAGCAAAAACATAATCATGTCGCCGGCCGCAGGGCTAAAATACACGCTGTAATCACGTCCCGCGCGCGTTATTAAGGTTTCACCGCGATTGCCGGCCAGAGCGTCCCTTATACATTTTAACAGCGTTATATCTCTGGTGAACTCCATAATATTTTTTCCATCTACTAAACCGGCGGCATTGAATATTCTAAGCGCGCTCTTGTTCGCAGATAGTATCGTTTCCTGACGGTTAATCAGAACGGCCCCCTCGTTCATGTTTTCCATGATCGCCTTTATGGTATTTGAGCGTTCCTCCAGATCGGCAAGCGCCGCCTCAGCCTGCTTTTTGTATTGAAATATAGCGCGGGCAAACGGGGCAAGCTCATCATAAGGAGGAACAGGCTCTCCTTCAAAACTTACATTGTTTATGGGCGTAACAATACGGTTTGTGAGATTTCCGGCAACAATGTACCCTATAATAATTGCTGCAACTACAATAAGACAAACCGCCGGCAAGATTTGCCTGAATACAAAAAAAATACTGCCGCTTGTTTTAGCTATACGCAAGACATAGGCATCGGGCAATTTAACGGCATAGTAATGCGTTTCTTCACTGAACGTACTTGAGAAACGTTTGCTTTCCCCGAAACCCAAACGAAACGCCTTGCTTACCTCCTCTCTGTCAAGGTGATTTGGCAATGTTTCAGGCGATACCGCATTGTCATAGACAACTTCGCCATCCGATCTAATTATAGAGATACGCATATCATTGATTTTGGAAAGCTCTCCCTGAAGCCGGTCAAACGGAATAGTTCTGAATTGCCTGGCTTTCCCTTTAATATCATTTTTTGCAGCAGTAACGAACTGTTTATAAAAAACAAAACTCAACGCAAGGCTGACCAATATAATACTTCCAATAGTCAACAAGGCCATGTTGAGATAAATTCGTTTTCTCATTGTTTACCTTCAATTTTATAACCTATATTGCGGATAGTCTTTATGATGCTCCCTGATTCGCCGAGTTTTTGTCTGAGCGATTTGATATGCATGTCTACAGTCCGGCTGCCGCCAAAATAGTCATACCCCCATACTTGGTCCATAATCTTATCGCGGCTCAAAACAATACCGTCGTTTAACATCAAGTAATGCAATAATTC
>Ga0099364_10004396_pt1 | contig 21378 bp, 23 predicted proteins | sample TergutTh196P3_FD_73070 | JGI IMG/M metagenome (GOLD analysis project Ga0099364, IMG submission 73070) | Microcerotermes parvus P3 segment gut microbial communities from Pointe-Noire, Republic of the Congo - Th196 P3 | ecosystem: Host-associated > Arthropoda: Insects > Digestive system > Gut ... | reverse complement strand
GCCATCGGCTACCTCGTCGAGATTTGCGGCGACCTCGCCGTCAACAGTTTTTCCCCGAAAAAACTGAAGATAGTCCGTAGTCAGATGGTCAAGAAAGGGACACTCTGCCGGAAGCAAATCAACGACTATACCGGACGACTCGTCCGTATTTTCCGATGGGGAGTCGAAGAGGAACAGGTAGAGACCACAACGTGGCAATCCTTGACTGCCGTGAAATCGCTCCCGCCCGGCGAACCCGGCACCTTCGATAACGAAATCGTCAGAGGCGTATCCCGTGATGTGGTAGACCGGACGTTGCCGTTTATGCCAGCAACCGTCTCCGCAATGGTGCAGGTACAACGTGAGACCGCCATGCGACCCGGTGAAACATGCCGCATGCGAGTGGGCGACATTACCATAGGCGACAACGAACAAGGGCAAGACCCGAACCTTTGGTACTACACGCTGGAGCGGCACAAGACACAGAAGCACATCGGCAAAAAAATCATTCCGCTGGGCGAAATCGAACAAGCCCTGATTGCTCCGTACCTTGAAGGTAAGACCGCAGAGCAAGCCGTGTTTAGTCCCCGCCAAGCAATGAAAGAACATGGCGTACAGAGAGATGACATCGGGGAATTCTACGATAAGGATTCCTATCGGAAAGCAGTGGTGTATGCCATCCGAAAGGGCAACAAAGCCGGCGCAAAGATACCGCATTGGACACCGTATCAATTACGGCATGCCGGTGCGACCGAACTGACTGAACGGGTTGCGTTGGGTCGTGAAGCGGCGAGAGAGAAATTGGGACACACGAAATCCGAAATGACCAGACGCTACACGGCGGGAGCAGAATTGACCGTTGCCGAAGAGATGGCACGGAACAGACGGAATCGACAAACACCAAAAGGAGAGGTATAATGGTCAGCAATGGGTAGGGGAGTAATTGCCCCCGCTTGTTTTGCCGTTCTTTGTTCCTATGCAAACGAACGGCAGAACAGCCCAATCGAACAGCATAGGAGTCTTGAAATGAATCAAATATCTAGTGACGACTTGTGGAAACTTTTTACTGATGATTTGCCGCACCTTCACGTAGACTTAAACAACAAAGGCGAGGGTGATTCTTTGATGTCGTATAGTCTCCCAATAAAATGGAAGGAATGGGAGAGTATTATGAACATCGTTAACAGTGTTTTATTGTCGCCGCCTTATATCGGTTATCTATTGTGGTTATTGTGGATTAGAAAAGTCAAATTCCACTATGAAAGGTATCAACAGTCTTGTATGACGAGTAATGAAATGAAAGCCTTTTTTCATAGCATTCTGACATTACATGGCGTTGATACTGATAGTATAGATTTTTGGGACACGGTAATCCAGCCATTAAGAGAGAAGGGTTACTTGCTTTTTACGAAGGAAAACTACCGGTCTCCCGGTGTACTTGATGTTACAATGAAGACGCAGAATGTCATTGTAAAAAAATGCTCCGATACAAAAATCGTTCCGCCGATTCCGGCTATCGAACTGGATATTGTACATTATCCCCGCCAGATACAAGCGGCACACGGAGTCGGCATTCCTGTACTCGAAGCGTATGAAGCAAGTATCGAAGACTCGGACGGTACACCGGCGAATGTAAACGTCAAGAACGTGGGCGAACTGAAGCAAGCCGTGTATCATGCAACTTTACGTGCTAACATTGATTCGCAAAACCCCGACGAGAAATATCGACACTATGCCATGTACAAAAGCGGCATGACTTGCGCTCAAATTGCGAAGTCCGAAAATCCTGATTGGGAGTCCGAGTATGGAAGCGAAGAAGCGAAGAGACTGTCGGCATCCGAAGCAAACAGAATTCAAAAACAAGTCAAGAGATTCGAGGAAGCAATCGAAAAGACATAGCCGGCGTTTCGGCAACTTGGTGATTGCAATTAACCGGTACTCCCCGTCCCGACGCAAGCAACGTGCCAAAAATAATTTTTTCGTTACTACTTTCAATAAGCCCAATCAACTTACTTGAAAAATTATTTTTGTCACGCCGCCTGCTCTTGTCAGGACTATGTCTCTGGTGCGCAACGTCCTACGTTACAAAGAATGGCTATCGCCATCGTTTTTATTGTCTTTTGCTCTCCCGCCCCGCCGCCGCCATCAGAGCCAGTCATGAGGATGACGGCGACGGGACGGAAGAGCAAAAGATAGTGATGTAAGGAACGATGACGATAGCCATACTGTAAGTTTATTGAGGATTCCGGGCTCCTGACAAAAGAGCAAATCATAATCGCCCGGAGGTTGTATCATTCACGTTTCAATCGTAACGTTGGATTATCAAACCGTTCTATCGCCCTAGCCTTCTCCTGTTCAATAGTTTCGCTCTCTTCGACAAATTTCACTCCCTTTGCTATTTCGATCAACGCTACACGGCGGTTGTATTTATCAAGCAGTCCGTTACGTTCATTTTTTGCAATGTAATGGTCAAGGGCAGCATGCAAACGATGGCGCAAATCTTCCATGCTTTTTTGTTTTCCGTAACGGGATGCGGTCGCATTGACATAGCAACCGCCGCCTTGATTTTCAAGCCGTTCACTATCGACAGATACACGAGTCGGCTTTTCCCGCTTGACCGCCGGGACATCGGCACAGCAGAAATACTGGAAGAATAGCGACTGCACACGTTTCCAGATAGGATGTATCTCTGCGTCATTTTCCGTTCCACGCACCTTTGGATTTTTCAATAGTCGAAACCACTTATGCGTCAGGTACTCTACAATCGCTCTTTCCCGCAGACGAAAGTCCTCCAGCGAATTGACACCCCACGCCCGTAAGGAATCACGACCAAGAGAAAACTCTATCCGGGTTATGGCATGGTCGCTATGCCACCATGCCGCACCGATGTTTTCTATCGTCTTGTCATACTTTGCGGCAGTCTCGGCATTATACTTTTTTGCGATTTCCTGCCGTTTGTCGTAAATGGACAAGTGAATACGTTTCCTATCGCCGATGTCGAGTGTTTCAATCTGTTTCCCCCATGTCTTTTTTTTGCCGTTGATTCGGAAGTTACGACCACCACCCACGTCATGATCTGCAAGATAAAATTTGACAAAAGCGGAGACCGGCACGTCTATCATAACTTGAATGTCCAGCCGAGAGAGTTTTTCTGACTCGACCGTAAAACCAAGTTGCGACAGGAAATCTACCAGAACTTGCTGCGCTCCGTATGCCCCGTAGTTCAATCTAGCCTCCGCCCGAATATCAAACCGAATCTGGGGATTGTCATTTTTAGGCTTTTCGTCTTGATGAATGAAAACATCGAACCCCTCAAAAGTAAGATGGTGAGCATAGTAGGCACCCTTGCCTATCCTGACTCCGCTCGGATTGACGATAACGTCCCGACCGGCGAGAGTGGTTATTTCGGGTTCCAATTCGGCACCGGGATTACTTTGCCGGACTAACGATATACTTGTTTTTGCGGACTCGCATTGACCCGTAAATGTAGCGAAGTCAGAAGGATTCCATGTACCGAAGAAGGAATTTTTTACGTAGTCGATGTCGCCGTGCAGTATTTTTTCAGGGGTTTTAGGTATTGATTCGGGATTACATGGCAAGGCGGACATTGGGGAAGAGTTACATGAACAGCCCCGTGTTACTACACTTGGGGCAACGTCCGGTGAAATTGATGTTAAAATGGGCAGTTTTTCAGAACAGTCCGATGGTGGAGTCGAGAAAGGCACGGTAGCGATGTGGCTGGTCGCCGCACTCGCCCCCGCATCCCTCCCGCCGCTTTCCCCAGATGGCAGTGTCTTGCTAAAAGCGACCAGTAAAGGTCGAGGAGAAGCTGTGCGGACTGAAAAGGGTTGGCTGCTTTTTAATTCTGACGAAGAGTTTGAAATGTGGCGACAAAACGTAATGATAAAACCAGATTCTGGAAAATCTGTTGTCATAAAAAAACAACTTGTCAATAATCATTATTCAAAAAGCAAACAAAGTTTTGCCAGATGACGAAAAAAATTCCGCACTGGACTCCGTACTAACTGCGTCACGCAGCGGGGACGGCAATGGAAGATGAAGCAGGACTTGATGAAGCACAGGCGTTGCTTGATCATTCTTCAGCTCAAACCACCAAGCGGTATGCTCACGCAAGACTCAAAAAACTCAAAGAACTGGCGAGGAATAGGCGGCATCCGTTCGAATAACTTGGGGGTTGATTATGACAACAAATGTGGTACTATAGTTCTCATCTGAGATTGCCCACAAAAACATATCTGATGACCACAGTTTACAAGCAAATTAAAAAGCAAATTCAGCGTGACGAATGGTTTCAACAAAACTTTTCGAACGATGGTCAGAGGTTTGTAGCGTGGTATTTGCGAAATATCCACCTTCGTGACAGGGCAGAAACAAAAGACGATGTAACAGACGGAGCCAACGATAAACAAATCGATGCCCTCGTGATGAGATATTGAAGGTGGCTTGGCGACGAATGCCGATGGACAATGCTGTGGCGAATAGGGCGGAGCGTTTGTGGAATTATCAGGACGATTATTTTCGATTTATTGATAGTGGTATTCCTCCGACGAATAATCTTGCGGAGCAATCGATTCGTCGGGTGGTGATTGATAGGAATATAACACAGGGTCCTCGCAGTGATTGGGGCAATCGCGGGCAGGAGCGCATTTGGAGCGTACTGTCGACGTGCGCACAGACCGGAACAAATGTGATCACATTTCTCCGAGACGCACTGGACGCGTTACGCTACGGGACACCCCCACCAAAACTCTTAAAGTAAATCGTGAACGGATACGGCGATTCGTTTGTCTTTGGCATCCATGAGCGACATGATAATTTTTTATCAAATAATTAGAAAGACCAAATCAAAAAAAGGCGTGAACGGTTACGATTTTTTTGAATCGTTTGACAAGTTGCTTGATTCCTTCGGCGGAGTTTGGTACAGTGAGTTGTTCGTTGGTAGGGAAGATGTGCAGTACGAGTTCTTCTTTTGCGACATCGATACCGACGAATGTATTTTCGTTCTTTTCCTTGGTTGTCGAGTGGTTTGTCAAGTTTTGGTTCATGATAATTTCCTTTCTTGCTTATACGGGCTTTTTGCCCTGGCGACTGTTCGGACTTGGAATGAAGGATGGTGTAAGTATCCGGCTACTGCCCGGGTTTGTACCCTAGACGTGAACGATCTCTTACACCCTTTTTTCCTTCCTTTTCAAAAAGGGGAAGGAAAAACTCACTTTACGTGATGTTACCAACTTTGCCCTAAACGGTAAATGCTTATCATACAAGATGATGTAGGCGTGCACTTGTCCGTCGACAAATTTGGCCGACAGTGTAACACCAGAAGAGTTTGCCTCATGAAAACCACATTTTCGCCGAAAACAGAGCGGCATGAGAATCAGGCGACGAGAGACGAGACTTGTGCCCTTGTTTGACGAACTTCGTGTGGAATTGGACAAACCATGACAAGACGACGGAGTTTGCGACTCGGACATTCGTGGGATGTGATGAAGAAGCATTATTTCATGCAGTTGGATGAGGACTTTGCGACATGCTCAACCCCATGCGGTTGGGCAATATTTGGCGTTGCACATAGCGTATTGCCAAAATGGATGAATGCGTGAAATGCTTGTGCAGCAAGAGGAACAACCTAATGCAAGGGTGTACAAGAGGCAGAAATCGCCGGGAGACTTCCGTCGGCGAACGCCTTACAAGGTTTCAATGTTGCGGTCCCTTGCAGAAACCCCTTTGCCCATCAGTTCGTCTCGTGCTTCTTTCCAGAATTCGCGGACTGCCGCCGGGATATTCGGATTGTCTTGGAACTGAGCATTGATAAACGCCTCTGCCATTTCACAGCCAAGTTCTTCCGAAACGATATCCTCGCCCATACAGAGGCAGTTCGCTCCATTGACGACACGAATGAGAACAGCCGTTTTCACCGTCTCACAGGCACATGCCAACACGCCGGAAAACTTGTTCGCACTGATCGCCGCTCCCGTACCGCTGCCGCAGAGATTGAGAGCGAGTTCCGCAATGCCGTCTTGGAGTGCTTTGGCAACTCGTTCACCAATAGATGGGTACTTGACAAACTTCTCCGTCTCGTAACATCCGACATCAATGAGTTCATGACCACGTTCCGAAAGGTATTTCGTAATCGCGGCTTTCAGTTTGAATCCCTTGACCGGGGCTCCGATAATAATTTTCATCATGTCAGTGTAACATCAGGAGAAAAATGGTGCAAGCCCTCCGTAGATGACGACGAATCCCGTGCCTAAAAGGAGGGCGAAGACGATCAGGCGAAAAACGTATTCGCTTACTCGATGATGTAAATAGTCGCCGGCGAAAATTCCCGTCAGCAAAAAGGGGAATGTTGCAAACAGGGCATAGAGGGCGAGGTTGTCATTCTGTATCCAAACGCCGTCGATGGTCCAAACAATCATCAAGATAGTATTTAAGCAGAACCAAAGGAGGCACATCGTTACACGGAACAACGTTTTATCTTTGAGTGCCTGTGCTGCGTAAATCACCACGAATGGACCGCCGGACGCAAACGCCCCATGAATGATACCGCCAAGGAACAGGATGAAACGCATCAAGTAACTCTTTTTCACTGGCACTCTCGATGCTTCAATTCGAGCACGCCGGGTTTTGTTAATCCCGTAAATCCCGACACCGATCATGAATAGGGCAAGGATGATTTTCAAGTAGGTATCATCTAAATTTTTGAAGAGGGCATATCCTATCGGCAAGCCGAGGAGGACATAGGAAATGATAAAGCCGAACTCCTTCCATACGATATGTTTCCGCGAAACAATGACGAAGTACAGAGTCAATATCCACGTATGTGCCCCGCTGACAGCGACGGCTTTTTCGAGTCCCAAAATCATTGCCAGAAAGGGCACCGCAAGGACTGTGCTGCCGAAGCCGGTGATTCCTTCGAGTCCCTGTGCAATCAATACGATCAAACCGAGCAACAAGATGAGGGTGAGCGTAAGTTCCATTAACCAGCAATCTCCTTATACATTTTCTTCAGGTCATCTACCGTAATCTCTTTGGGATTATTTTTCATGTTCGGATGAAAACTTTCTTTAATCAGCGTCTCCAGCAATTCAGGAGCAATTCCGGCTTCTTTCAGGGTACAGGGCAATCCGCCCCGTCGTTTCAGTGCGGTAATTTGGGCGGTCATGCCGTCGATTTCATTAAAACCGCAGGCTTGGGCAAATTCTTCCATGCGTCCCTTCATAAAAGGGGCATTAAGCCTGATGGAGGCCTCCATCGTGAGGGCACATGCCGTGCCGTGTGCCAGCCCCGCCCTATTGGAAAGCGGAAAGGAACAAGCATGCATCATTGCCGTTTTCGGCATTTGAAACGCCATACCGGCGATCAATGCTGCGCAGGAAAGCCGCTCTCGTGCAATGGGATCGCCGAGGTTGTCGTACACCTTCGGCAGATATTCGAAAATCGTCTTTGCGGCATCTTTTGCCAACGTATCGCAAATCGGCTGATGATTTTTCGACCAGTATCCCTCAATGGCATGGCTCAACGCATCCAGTGCTGTTGCGGCCGTAACACCCAGCGGGGCAGAAAGCGTCAAATCGGGATCGACCACAGCACAGAGCGGATAAAGGAAAGGGGATGCCATCGGGGCCTTGATGTTTTTCTCTTCGTCATCCAACACCGTAATCGGCGTTACTTCGGAACCGGTGCCTGCCGTCGTCGGCACGGTAATGAGCGGCAAGCCCTTTCTATCAACGGATTTACCGCTGGAATGATAGGCACGGATACTCATCTCTTCCGTGACGGCGAGGAATGCTGCCGCCTTCGCACAATCTAATACGCTACCGCCGCCGAGGGCAATGATAACTTCCGCTTTTTCTTTACGCAGTAATTCTGCGAGCGTATCGACATTCGCAACGGTCGGATTCGGCTGCACACCATCGAACAGGGCAATCGGCTTCACGGATTGCACAATCGTTTCAACTGCCGATAGTTTACGGATAACCGGATCGGTAACAAGAACAGTGCGCCGTCCGGCAAGTTCCGACATTGCCGAGAGCGATGCCGACTGACCGGAGCCGAAAATGATTTTGGTCGGTAAGTGAAATGTCCACATGGTTAGGGGTTAGGCTATAGGGGGTTCGGGTCTATTCTCTAAATCGTCCATCATACGGTTGACGGTTGCCAACAGCGGCGGAAGGTGCGTTTGGCAAATTGCAAACAACACGTCTTCATCAATCTCAAAATAGCCGTGAGCGATGATGTTGCGAAAACCGATAACATCTTTCCAAATAATCTCTGGATAACGGGACAGAAAAGTCTTATTGGTTTTGTCTTCGATCTGCCTGAACGTTTCGCCCACCGCTTGGAACAGCATGCAAATGCCGTCTCTTCTTTCCTCCCCTTTTTTGGATCGGAAGTATTCCGCATCGGGCACCTCACGGAACCGCTCCGCAATGGTTGTCAGCGCACCTTGGATATTTGCCAATTTCACTTTGACTATTTCCCAATCGATTTTTTTATACATAGACAGCATCCTTATCAATGAATTTTTTCAGTATTTTGTTCATTCCATCGCGAACCCGGATCAGATCGACTTCCCGCAAACTCTTCTCCATGATTTCTTCCCGCAAACGGCACATTCCGTCATACGTCGGTTGGGCGATTTCCACGCAGACATCGACATCGCTCTCTTCGGTCGCCTCATTTCGGGCAAAGGAACCGAAAAGACCGATCTTCGTTACGCCGTATTGCTCGGCGAAACGTTCTTTATTCTCTCGCAGGAATTGTAAAATATCTTCTCGGGTTAGCATGTTTGCATTTCTAAATCGTTAATGATTTGCTTGACAGTATTCAATAATGGTTCGGTTTCTCTGGCACAAATGGCAAATATTTTATCGGGATTCAGATTATAGTATTCGTGAGCAATCACATCACGCAATCCTATGAATCCAGTCCAATCAATTCCGCTGTATTTTGCCAACAATGACTTGCTTGTTTTGCGGTCAATGTTTTTGAGCATTTCTCCGACAGCCAACAATCTCATACTGATTGCATCGAGTTTATCTCTGCCTTCATCGGAATCATAAAAATCATTCGGCTGAACCACAGAGGAAAATAAGCGTTGAATACGCTCCAAGGTTTCGGCAATTTGATGAAACATATCAACGACAATTTCCCTGTCAACATAGTTACACATAGATCACCTCGCTTTCCAACCGTTTGAGAAAAAGAGGACGCAAATACCGGTGAGGTTGCACAATATCGACATGACGCTGAAACACCGCCTCAAACTCATCCTTCAAGTGTGTTGCAACAAACGGCTCGCAGTCCGTACCATCCACGCAGACATCGACATCGCTCTCTTCGGTCGCCTCATCGCGGGCAAAGGAGCCGAAGAGACCAATTTTCGTTACGCCGTACTGCTCGGCAAAACGCTCTTTGTTCTCTCGCAGGAATTGTAAAATATCTTCTCGGGTTAGCATAGGCCTTTTCTTGCGTGTTGTACGATCATTCCATCAACTCTTGCCCTCGCGTTTCTCTAGCATAATAAATCGCGACAGGACCGAGCAGATAGAAGAAACTCAAAATCGTGAAAGCATCCATAAAGGAAATGCCCAGCATCGAAACCATCACACCGAGGAACAGCAATATCGGACTCGCCATAAACCGCCCCATATTGAAGCAGAACCCTACGCCCGTACCTCGCAGACGGGAGGGGAACAACTCGGGAAAATAGACCGCATATCCTGAATGCATCCCGGCAGTAAAGAAACCGAATACCGGAAGCAGGATATACAGGGGGGCTACTGAGGTAAAACCCTTGGCAAGTTGGAATACGCAAACCGCAATGATAAATGCGCCGATGTGGAAGAAGACAAACGCCCCCCTGCGCCCAATCCGCTGCGAGAGCGGACCGAAAGAAAGTTGTCCAAACAGCAACCCCAACGTTGCGATGACCATCCCGAACATTTCCCAACGTTTCAGTTCGGCATCTTGTGTTGCGGTGAATCCAAAGGTTTTCTCTTCTGTTCCTACTGTCCTGCGCACTTCTCGGGCAATCTCTTCACTTCCTTCATTGCCCTGCTCGACAAGCCTTGCCTGTTCTTGGGCAATCATTTGATTTTCAGCCGCCAGATGCATGGTGTCTTTTCCCCGGATATGCACTCCCCAGAATGTTGCCATCCCGATGGCTGCCAAAGTAACGCCGATGACCGTTGCTCGAATCGTCTCTTTCTGAAACAGGTCGGCAATGGAGCCCACTCTCTTCGTTGGGTCTTTTTTCGCTTCCTCCTGTGCCGCCTTCCAAGTGTCCGGCTCTTTGAGGTGCATGAAAATAAAGAAGACAATGATCGACGGCAACAGACCGAGTGCGAAGCAAAGCCGCCACGACAACGTGGAGGGCTCGTACATGTTGTGTGTCCACGCCAACAAAGCCGTCGTTTCTGCCCAGGTCTGGACGGCGACGCTCCCAAGCATCACCGTACCGACACCGGCGGCGAGCAATGTTCCGAACGACCCGAAGGCATGAAACATACTTGCCGCATGGGCGCGCGCCTTACTGGGAAACGTTTCCGCCACAAAGGCACTCGCAATCGCCCATTGCCCTCCTACGCCGATGGCGACGAAAAACCGAAGTCCTGCCAAATGCCACCATTCTACCGAAAAGGCGGTCAACCAAGTAAAGAAGGAATAAAACAGGATGCTCCAAGCCATCATCTGTTTGCGTCCGAACCTGTCACTAAGCATCCCAAAGACCACACCGCCAAGCGTACCGCCGAGCAGAAAGGCGATCAGGGCGTATTGGTTGTATATTTCCGCTTTCGCTTTGATTTCGGAGGGACTGATGTCAGGGTTGCTCCCGGCAATGAGTGCTGGCATCGACTCCCTTTGGACGGCAACGTAGATTTGCCCTTCAAAGATGTCGAACATCCAGCCGACCAGACAGATGACCAGCACCAGCCACTGATACCGGGTGATGCCGGTGTACCATTTTTCCTTTGTGTTTGTCATAAGGGGTAATTTTGTGATTTATACATTCCTCGATGTTATATTCTATCCTTTTTTACCGCTTTTTTCACCGTTTTTTTCTTCCGTTCAGATTCGAGCCGGCGTTCGAGTTTTTTGACATCTTCGGCGGGGGGTAACTTTTCCGGGGCAATGCCGCTGTCGAGTAGCGTTTGACGCACCCGTTGATTGTTCAGAACATGTTCCGACGTGATCGTGTCCTCACTCCGCAAGTTTTCCGCCTTGATGTTGAAGTTCGTGATTTCGCTCGCAAAATCCTTCGCCTTGATCGTGATCGTCGGCAGAAAATCTGCCAGCGGACGGCTATCGGGCGTGCCCAAACGCTTTTTCATTTCCTGCGTCGATAAGCCGCCGAAAAGAGCGGTGTCTCCCTTGCTCCGAATACGTCCGAAACTCTTGTCATCTTGGAGCCGCTCGAAAATGATGCTTGAGAGTTGCTTTTCCGATTCGGATAGTTTTTTCCTTGCTTCCAACCGCTCAACTTCTTCGAGCCGTTTTTCGACCAATTCCATCTTTCGTGTCTGTACGGCAAAATAGGACTGGGCAAAGGCGATTTCCGTCTTTCGCGGATCGCCGTTCTGGGCGATAAGATAGCAGGCGTAACGAGTGAGGGCGATTTCGTCTACTTCTTTTTGTGCTCCAGAGCCGATGTCGACCATTTTGCGCGCGCGCGCAAAATGGTCACCCGGGTTTTCTCCTGCGTTAACACAGGCGGCGATTGCCTTTTCGATGACCGGCTCGAAATTCCGCCATTGTGCGTATCCGAGCAGTTTTTGCAGGTCGCGGGCGAACCAGTATTCCACGCCAGTTGCCTCATCAACGTGGGCACAGCGTTCAAAATCGGAATGAAGTTGATGAATGATTTGTTTGTTCATAAGTTTTTTATTAGGCTCGGCTTTTCAGGATTAAGGATGATCATTGCTCATTTTCTCTAAGGGAACCTCTAAAAATCAATTTTGCATTTTGATTTACCGTCAATGCAAAAATAGGCATGTTGCGTGCTTTGCGTAAATCTTTGCGTCCCTTGCGGTTCAGTCTTTTTTAACCGCAAAACGCAAAGGACGCAAAAAAATTGATATTATGAGCGGTTCCCCTAACACTATTTCTCTAACACTATCGGCTGTTTCGTTGCGGCAGCCTCCAAGGTTGCGGCGGAGAGCATTACGGCACGTTTGCCGTCTTCTCCCGAACAATGATTAGCCGCCTTGCCGACAATAATGTCCGCCATCAAGTCGAGTTGATCCTCTAATTCAAACAACTCACCGGTGATTTTTTCAATCGGCACTTCCCTGACTTCCTTCCCGTCGAACGCTTTCAGGAAGAATGAAGGGTGCAGCGTCCTGTCCAGTGTACCGCTCCAACCCGCCCAGAGAGCACCCTTTGTTCCGGCAATTTTGACCAGTTGATGATGCTCAAACATACTGAGTGTCTGGGCGATGATGGCGAAGGCCCCATTGGAAAAGTTAATCGTTGCTCCGACATTGTCTTGCAATTCCGGTCTGCCGGAATCCGTCGAATTCGCCGAAGCATGAATCGACACCGGCTGGGCATATTTCTCAAAATACCAGGCAGCAAGGTCGAGAAAGTGAATCGGCTCTTCGGCAATCCAATCGCCGACACGTTTCAAGTCGTACCGCCAACCGTCGGCACCAAGCCGATAGGGATTTCGTGAAAGTTCAACGAGGGCATAACGGGGTTCGCCGACGAAACCGTCATCCACCATTTTTTTGATGAGTCCCCAAAGTGAGGAAAGACGGAACTGATGCCCTACCGCAAGGTGTAGTTTTTTCTCCTTTGCCAAGAGAATCATCTCACTGCACTCCGCAACCGAGAGAGCAAACGGCTTTTCAATCAACAGGTGTTTGCCCGCTTTCAGCGCAGCCATACCATGTTCGAGGTGTAAATGGTTCGGCGAGACGACGGCGACAACATCGACGTTGGCTGCAACGACATCTTTGTAGTCTGTCGAGAAGGCGGTGTCGGGATGCTCTTTTTGGAGTTCTCCCAGGACGGCTTCGACGGGGTCGGCAACGGCGATGAGTTCCAGTCGGGGATTCTTCTTGATTGCGGCGGCGTAATGCCGTCCCCAAGCCCCGCAACCGATGATTCCGTAACGTGTCATTTGTGTGACTCCCCCAAAGAAAACGAATAGATGCGGGAGTATAGACTACCCGATTCGCGGCAAAAATCAATGTCTTTACGGGTCTATACCGACCATGCCGCGAATCTGTACTTTGCGCCCTTTGTGCTCCTTGTGCCCTTTGTGGTTGAAAAGAATTCACCACAAAGGGCACAAAGACAACGCCAGCTTACCTATTGAGAACCTCTAATAATTCCAAATCCTTTGCGTTCTTTGCGCAACCCTTTGCGCACTTTGCGGTTAAATCTTTTTTAACCGCAGAGGACGCAAGGGTTTACGCAAAGTGTGCAAAGTGTTGTTGTTTGCATTTACGGTATAAACCAAAATGTAAAATTGATTTTTAGCGTTTCCCTATTCTAAAAAAATTGAAAATTGAACTCGGAAAACTGAAAAACACATTAAGGGGGTTTAGAGTAAGGTGCTCAGCATCCCTCGTTCTCACTCTGGGTAACGTTCCGAAGAGGTAACTCTCCGGTTGGAATGCGTATTCGGTGGAAAACGGGACCGACACCGTTGGGCAGTTGAAAGGGGGCCGTAACCTTCGCCGTTTTTAGTAAAGTGGTGATCAGCGAGTAAACGACGATAACACTTCTACCACTATTCGCTGTCGAAAGTCTCTTTCACACGGTAGCTCTCCGTGTGTGCTCGCCAGCTTCCGATGTTTCAATTTTCAAGACGAAGTCTAACATACGGTACGTTATTAAGCGTCAGTAATTTCGCTGACGGGTGTCAAGGAGCGAAAAAAGAGCCGGGGACGGAGCCCCATAATATTTTTTGGCCGTAGTCCCCGGTTGAGAGCGTGTTGATAATCTACCGGGGACTGCGCGGAGTACCGCTCCGTCCCCGGCTCTTTTTTGGGTTCAATCCTCTTTTTAACTGCAAGGGATGCAAAGAAAAGGAAAATTTCCACTCATTTTTTACACACCCCTTTGAAATCCCCCGTATTTAGTGTATCGTTTTACACTGCTGTTTTGTGCTGCTGTCAAATGCCCCTTCCCGCCATTTACCATGAAAGTTGCTGTTTTTTTTATAGGCCGCAAGCGTCCCGGCTTTGAACCGGCTTGGGGAGCATTCATCGAAGAGAAAATCCGCTCCCAGTTGCAGACATCCCCCTTTGAACCGCTCTTTTTCAGCCCCCTGACCGATGAAAAAGAGATGCAGCAAGCCCTCCTCGCTTGTTATGAGAACGAAGTCAAAACGATAGTCGTTTCTCAACCGACGATGGGGGACGGCAACCTTTGGGGAATTCTCCTTGCCGAATGGTGCGGCGGAATCGTTATTTGGGCAACACCGGAGAATCCCGACAACCCCAAGGTTTCCGCGTGCAGTTTGGTCGGTGCACATAACTGGACTTCCGGGATGGCACAGTCGGGCAAGCCGCCCTACCTCGTCTGTGGAATGCCCGGCGACGAAAAAACCGTAGCGGACTTAAATGATGCAATCTATGGTTCCTCTGCTGCCGCCAGGTTGCGGCAGGCACGAGTGGGACTGATCGGCGATCACGCACCGGGCTTCTTAAATATGGCCGTCGACTCCGCTGCCATGATGCAACTTCTCGGCACACGGTTGCGGCGGTTCGGACTGCACGAGTTCTTTACCCTGGTGCGTTCGTATCCTGACGATGTGGTGGCGGCTGACCGTCAAAAAGCCGAAGCGTTGGGACTGCCTGTTCGCGAGGGCGTGATGATTTCTGATGAGGTTTGGAATCTTTCCTCCCGGTTTTACCTGGCGGTTCGGGAACTGGCCGAGATGGAAAACCTGGATGCCGTCGCCTTGCGTTGTTGGCCCGAAATACCGAACGAATTCGGCATTTGGGCCTATTTTGCCCTTTCGCGGCTCGCTTCCGACGGCATCAACATTTGCGAAGAAGGGGATGTGGATGGTGCGCTCGGTTGTTTGCTCGCCAAGGCACTCGGCTCTGAAACGGCAGCATTCAACAGTGATTGGCTTGAACATGACGACGATTCGATTCTCCTTTGGCACGGCGGGGCCGCGCCGCTGGGAATGTGTCAGCCGATAGGGGAGCCCGGCGGGCCGACGCTGGGACTCCATTTCAATACCGGCAAACCGCTTACTCTCGATGCGGAACTTCGGTATAATATGGATGTTACATTATTTCGGTTTTGGCAGAGGGGCGGCCGTTATTCCTTGGCGATTGCCGAGGGTAACGTCGAAAAACCGCCGCGAACCATTGAGGGGTGTGCGGGGACAATACGGATACCGGGCGGAGGAGTTGTCAGTTTTTTTCTTGACGTTTGCAACCTCGGCATGCCGCACCATGTGGTCGTGATGAAGGGACACTACGGAGCACAACTTCGTCAGTTTGCCGAACGCTTTCGTCCCGGCCCAATGGAGGTCGTGCGGGAGATTGGATAATGCTCATCAAATAACACCAGAGCCCGAGAGACAGCGGCTTTGCCGCCGCATTGATCAGATAAACAAACAAGAAAGGAACTGTTATGTATGTCCACACTGCAACTTTCCGATACATTGCTCGATGATTATGTTACCCTGTTCACTCAACTGGAGCAACAGGATCAAACTGTCCTTTTGGACAAGTTGATGGAATCGATGAGAAGGGATATTTCAATATCCAAAAATCGAGACGAAGATTTTTATTACCTGCCCGAACCAGCAAATCCGAAAACACTTGAGGAACTTGCTGGTGCCTGGGTGGATGATCGGTCAGCCGAAGAAATTATCGCAGACTTGCGGCAATCACGAACACCAAATCGGGACAGGGTGAAGTTATGAGACAATACCTTTTGGATACGGACATTTCGGTAAATTACCTGCGTGATTCTATTGCGACCGTCCGAAAAGTTCAAACACTTGGAGTAGCAAATTTGTACATTTCGGAAATTACTGTTGCGGAACTCAAATATGGTGCAGCGAAAAGCAATCGACCAGCGCACAATCGCCAAGAAGTTAATTCGTTTTGTGCCAAATTCAGAATCGTACGGCTCAACCAAGTCTTCGACGTTTTTGCAGCCGAAAAAGTACGTCTCGAAAAACTCGGTTTGCGTTTGGATGACTTCGATCTGCTGATCGGTGCCACGGCAATTCGTTACGGCTTTATACTTGCAACAAACAATATCAAACATTTTGAGCGGATGCAAAATCTGTCGCTCGAAAGTTGGACAACATAAGCACCTTTTACCATCATGAAAAACATGACAAGTGGCACGAAAGCCGCAAAATACAGTTTCATATCCGTTTTCACTATAATTTCCCTTACCCACCAATAAAAAGGAACCCAACTATGAACACAAATACGAACTCCTCTCGTCGTGCATTTATGAAGACTGCCGGACTCGTTTCGGCGGGAGTCACCCTCGGCGCATTTTCAACGGTTCCTTCCGTGCATGCCGCTGGTTCCGACATCATCAAAGTCGGACTCATCGGTTGCGGCGGACGCGGGATGGGCAGTCTCCTCGACTGCTTCAGAGCCAACGAGTCCGCCAAAGTCGTTGCCCTCGGCGATGTGGACAGAGGCAGAGTCCTGAAAGGGATGGAAGACCTTTCCAAGATGGAAGACAGAAAGGAACAGGTTGATCTATCCCCTGACCGGCTTTTCGGCGGATTCGATAATTACAAGGGAGTCACGGAACTTGCCGACCTGGTGCTGATCAATTCCCCGCCCGGCTTCCATCCCGACCACTATGCGTATGCCGTCGAAAGGGGAAAGCATGTATTCATGGAAAAGCCGTTTGGCGTTGATGCCGAAGGATACCGCCGGTGCATGAAGGCAAACAAACTCGCCGAGGAAAAGGGCTTGACCGTATGTGCGGGTTTCCAACGCCGGCATGAGAAAAAGTATCTTGAATGGATTGCCCGGCTCCACGCGGGTTTCATCGGCGATATTGTTTCCAGCCGGGTTTATTGGAATTCGGGCGGTGCCAGGGTTCGCGGCATTCGGGGAGCAACTGAGCCGGAAATGATTTATCAGGTGCGCAATTGGTACTTCTTCAACTGGTTGAGCGGCGATCATAACGTCGAACAACACTGCCATAACATTGATGTCGGCAACTGGATTCACGGCAAAGGGGATCCGCTTGCCCATCCGGTCTCGTGCGTGGGGCATGGCGGTCGGCAAGTACGGCGAACGCCGAAGTTTCCGTGCAATGAGTGCGGCAACATCTTTGACCATCACTACGTCGAGTACCGTTATGCAGACGGCAGCATTATGCACAGTATGTGCCGACAGATTCCAAACAATTGGAATCTCATCGCCGAAAGAATTGCCGGCACAAAAGGATATGGAGAAATGGGAGGACGAGGAGCAGAAAACGGTTGGCTCCAACCGACTGTTGCCGAACGTTGGGCGTATCCACGTAACCAAGACCCCAACGGCTACTTGCAGGAACACATCAACCAAACGGAAGCGATGCGGAAGGGGGAACGTCTGCACGATGGTTGGTTTGCGGCAACGTCCACCATGACGGCAGTAATGGGCTGGATGGCAACGTACAGTGGACAAGAAATCCTTTGGGACGATGCCGTTGCCAAGGGAAGAACGATCTTTCCGTATGACGTGGAATTGACGAACGACACGGTCTCGCCAGTGATGCCGGGTCCCGACGGAACTTATGAACATGCCGTGGCGGTTCCCGGCGAATATGATCCCTTTGATAAAGTCTGATACAAGAGATCGGCTCCCTAGTGCCTTGGGGCAGTCTAAATTTGGGATAAAAATAGAGCCGGAATGTAAATGTATTGGGAACCTCTAAAAATCAAAATTTTATATTGTTTTGTGCCGAAAGCGCAACGAATCGACTCTTTGCGTTCTTTGCGGTTAAATCTTTTTTTACCGCAAAGGACGCGCAAGGAACGCAAAGGAGTTTTTGTATTATTAGAGGTTCTCTATTGTTATTAAGGGGGGAAGTGGAGTGATGGAGTACAATGTGGTGTGTCCGTCATTGCGCTGCGCTCCATTCCGGCTTTTGTTCGCATCCCAAATTTAAACTGCCCCAAGGCACTAGACCAAAATAGACTATGATTTTTAGATGGTGCCCCTATTTTTTAAGCACGAAGAGCACAAAGGACACAAGGACGAACCATTCCTTTTCTAGCCGTTTCCTGTATCCCTTCTTGAAAATAACCTCCGGGATTGTAAAATGCGCGGCTGGCTAGTCCGACATGTAGATGATATGATGCGAGTCCTCTTCCCTATGTTAGCCGGTTCTGTTTTGTTGCTGTCGGGATGTATCGACCGTCCCGAAGTCCCCAAAAGTGCCTACGGGACAGTCCTGGAGTCGCTGCCCGACATCGAAGAAGCAAAACTCCCCTTCCCCTTTCCGATAGGAAATGACGGCAACGACCACCAAAATTGCGAATTTGACGATTCGGAATTTTAGGTTCTATACTGTGCAACACCGCAAATTGCACTTTATTTTCCTTGTGACTCTTTGTGTTCTTTGTGGTTAAATTTAACCACAAGGGACACAAAGCGCACAAAGAAACGAAAGGTAATTTGTTGGCGTTGCACAGTATACTTTACACGGGAACAAAGGGGACGTTTCCCCTTCCCTTGCGTCCTTTGCGTGTCCCTTTGCGTCCTTTGCGGTTAATTTTTTTCTGCTTATGCCGAATTAAGTGGCGGTTTTTTTCTGTTTGGTACCGCAGAAGTTGCGACCAGTAGATTTTCCAGCCAGCACTCCGCGTATCGTTTTCCATTCAATCGCTCCGCCGGACAACGATACCCCTCGTTCGCCTGCCGCGTTTTCCGCCCCCAATCCCAATAATTACGCAAAATCGCCCATGAACGACTACGCAAATTCGACGACTCCAATGTCCCATGAAAATGCTGTTCACTATCAAAATATCTGTTCTGACTCCGCATCAATCTGTCCAACTCATTACTTGTTGTGTAAGCATTTTCATTGTCGTACCACAAACTCCACTCCGCTTGTTTGTCACAAAGAGCCAACGTCTTTTCCAATGCGACTCCACCCACATGGTTCATTGCCCAATCACGCAAACGACGAATGCGCTGACTCATCATCCTTCTCGTTTCAGAATAATACACATTCCAAACTCACTCCCCTAACTCAAAAAAGATTGCCAACTTCTTGCCGCAATCACGAATGCGAAGCCAAGCATGAAGGAAGCAACGAATGAGAACAATCTCGGCGGTCTTGACCGTCGTGGCAACAATGCTTTTTCGTCCGAATTGTGTTTCCATACGATACCAATAGTTTGGGTCTCTGCCGAACACATAGACCAATCCTTCGTAGGGGATGCCCCATTGGCGCAGATACAGTGCCTTGGCGGCTTCATCGGTAGAGCCGGTCATGTACGGCATAACGGAATTGGGATGGACTGTCCAGACTTCGCCATTTCTCAGTTTGATTCGTCGTGTCCTCACTTCGGTCTTCTCTGATGTGCTGTCATCGTGCAATTTATAGTTTCCGTTGAAATGGTCGGGAAAGATTTCGGGATGGAGGCGATAGTTGTGATCGATCCAGACTCGAAATTGCTGGGGAGCGGAAACGATTGGTCTGTATTTCTCTTGCTCGATGGGCAGGATGATGGTACGATTATGTCGTTGGGAGGCCTTCCTTGCCGTTCCACTGGTCATGATTCACCTCTTTGTTTCGCGAAAAACAGGGTGATTATGACCTTTTTGAAGACTTTATGGAAGATGGCCACACGATTTTACGCACATGGGCAACCGCCACTTAATCCAGCATAAGCAGGAAAAAAACAACCACAAAGGGCACAAAGGACACGAAGGAGAAAAGATAAATTATTGCCGTGTCACAGTGAATAATAACCTGCCCAATCAATGTGATCAATGAGCATGAACAATGGTTTTTGCGTTGCATTTTTCGGACGATTTCGCATTTACCCACCTATGAACAGGACAGGTTATTTTTGTGAGACTCCCTACTTGACAATCCTCGTGTTTTCTTACCCTTGCCCGGTTGTCTTGTTTGTAATCAATGTACCAATCGACTCCCCGTGCAATGCCCGTTCAAGGTTGCCCGGCGTTCGGAAGTTGAAAATCATCACTGGCATGTCATGTTCGCCGCATTTGGCGATCGACTCCTGATCCATAATCCGTAACCGTTGCTGCCGGACGGCTTCGTAGGTCAATTCGGAATACAATACGGCATACGGATTCTTTTCGGGATCATCACTGTACACGCCGTCAACCTTGGTGGCTTTAAGCAGCACATCGGCACCGAGTTCCAAAGCCCGTTGAGCGGCGGCGGTGTCGGTCGTGACAAATGGACTGCCCGTACCGCCCGCCAGTAAGATAATCCGGCCCTTCTCCAAGTGTCTGACGGCACGGCGGCGAAAGTAGAGTTCGGCAACGGCGCCCATTTCAAATGCCGTCATCAACCGCGTCGGATGTCCGGCAAGTTCAATCGCATCTTGCAGTGCGAGTCCGTTGATGACTGTTGCCAGCATTCCCATGTAGTGAGCGGTTGATTCCAAGATGGCGGTATTGTCGGCTTTGAATTGTCCGCCGCGCAAGATGTTTCCTCCACCCATCACGATAGCGATTTGTATGCCTTCCTTTGCGGATTTTGCGACCTGTTCGGCAAGGTGCATCACAGAATCCATCGCAATCCCCCGTTCTTTGGGGGGACAAAAACATTCCCCCGACACTTTAAGAACAACACGCCGCGGCTTTGTCGAAATGGACATCATCAAAACTACTGTCAAACAGATTCTATTTCGTACTATACCATAAACAGCGTGGAATTGTACATTACGTCCTCACGAGGATTGCAGAAGGGGCAGTCCGTCGACACGTTTGCGATTAGGGCAGGCAAGGTAGGCAACCGACCGCATTAAACAAACGTGTTGACGGACTGTAGCGGACTGTCGGTTGTTCTATACAGGAAACGGGTAAAAAAACGGAGAGTGTTTACTTATGTTTCTGTAATTTTTACGGTTTGCCCCCCCCTTTATACCCATCACGGTTGAAAATCCCCGGATCGTACAGCAAGAGTCCCGTGAAATAGCGCTATTTTGGTGTTTTTTGCCGGGGAGTTTCAAACCTTTTCGGTATATAAAAAACGGCGCACCGTTATCATCTTGGTTAATACAATTATTACGACATCCAAGAAGCGGCAACGATGCGTCAGGAACATAATAACTGGACTTTTGCAAATTTTATAAATCCATACAACAAAAGAGTTTACGAGAGAAAATTTAGCAAACACAAGTTTTCACAATTTCGGGCTGCCTCGAATGTTTGCCGAAACGATTTTCTGCAATTTGCC
>Ga0099364_10004395_pt1 | contig 21380 bp, 22 predicted proteins | sample TergutTh196P3_FD_73070 | JGI IMG/M metagenome (GOLD analysis project Ga0099364, IMG submission 73070) | Microcerotermes parvus P3 segment gut microbial communities from Pointe-Noire, Republic of the Congo - Th196 P3 | ecosystem: Host-associated > Arthropoda: Insects > Digestive system > Gut ... | reverse complement strand
TATTGGCATAAATTCTTCTGCATATGTGTCGTATAACGCATATAATCTCATGTTGATAACTCCTTAATTTTTTCTAGAGCAAGTGTATTTTTAACGCTTTGCTCATGTGATAATTCAGCATGTTTGTAATAGTTTTCAAGTTCGTGTCCTTCATCTATGAAAGCTTGCATTTTCTGAGCCTCTTTAAACGCTCTTGCCTGGCTAAATCTTTCGTGAGAGATGCCGAGTGTTCTTGAGTAGAACCTAGGGAGATTGACACGGCTGTGTCCGACAGTAATTGATAAATCTTTTTCGATTCTTTCTCTGTTTTCGATACAGTAGGCACGTCCAAGACCCTTACTTTGTAACGCAAAGGGTGGTAAACGTCCAGCATATACCGTCTCTGCGAGTTTTCCATAAAATACTTTCTGGACATACTTGCATAAGTACCTGATACTAGCAGGGGTAACCGTTCCAATAGTGTTAAATCCGTAAGGCCAAATAGATAATATTGTTCTTGAACCATAGTAAATCTTACCTTCTTTACGAGTAGCGATATATAGATCATCAAGCCTTGGAACAAAGCCAAACACCACCAGATGATAATGTTCACGATTTTGTTTTTTTCCATATTCTCCACACGCAAAATATCGTATTTTTGTATCACCTAATTTTTTTCGTAACCGCTTTAAAAAGCGTTGTAATATCTGCTTACACAGTGATCTGCATAGTGGCAGCCAATCATCCGAATAGGTGAGGGTAATAAAACAAGATTCTTTATGATATTCAAGTTCATGCTGTAATCTTGTACACCATTCATTAATTCTTGCTTTCCGACAACCGATGCATTTACCGCAAGGTAATTGTTTTAGGTTCGATGTTCCTTGACCAAACCTACGCATGGGTTTATGACACATCATTAGAAGCGGATACCACCTCTTGAGATGCCATAACGCCTTACACGGCGTTTTCTTCCTCTAAGGAATCGTTTTCTGCGTCTGCGCATTTTTAGTCTCCTTTTTCTTTTGTATAATTAAACGTATGCCAAATGTGACAATGTTTAACACAATTTTAATAACTTCTTTTTTAGTCATTTTTAGTCTCCTGTATATGATTATAAATAGCACCTGACAGGGCTTTTAATTTATTTTGAAAATATTCAGCGTCTTGAGATAATGAATCAATATGCTCGAAAGCCATATCAACTTGTTCTTTTAAATTCCGTATAGCTTGTTCTGTTCCTGTTTCCATATTAGCTCCTTACTATTCATAATGTATGTTCTGTCGACTAATATACATAGTATTAAAAGAGTATAAAACGAGCTAATTCTTTATATAGTATAGAATTAAAATCAATTATAAAGCTCTTGTGCTTCAATTGGAGCTTTTATAGGATCTTTTAATGGGTATAAAGTTTTAAATAAATCAAAATAAGATTGGCCTTTATTTATATTATGCGGATCAGAATCACCAGAATTTTTAGCCAGGACTTGATGACGGCAAAGATTCCAAAAAGAATGTTCCTGTTTGTATTTTTTTTCATGTGTAAATGGAATTGATTCAAGGGTTTCAGTATTATGTACTTTATATACACTACCCCATAACCAGGCTGAAAGTGAATGTTTTTTAGCGCCAAAAGGGATATATATATTATAAGATTCGTTTACTTCGATGCCCTGTATAAGATATTTATTCATGGTAATTTTAAATAAATCTGCTTCAATATAATCTGTTAATTCTACAAGAGCTATCTCGTTATTACCGCTAATACCAACTGACAATGGCGATACAATTTCAAGGATTGGCAAGGGATTATATCCACCTGAATACTTTATAGGCAGGCCTGATATGCTAAAACAAAGAGAGAATGCTTCTCTTAAATCAAGATATGAATGCAGCACAGCTTTTTCATTTTTTTTAAACGAAAATATAATACGCCTTGTATCAGTATCTTTTTGGTTTGTTACATTTATACTATAATCCGGCCCTTTAGAATTTACTTTAAGCTGTATATTATTTTCTGTAATTTTTGTTTTATTATTGCAAATTCCGCAATGATTATTGCAGTTTTTTGAACAAGCTAAAGTAACTTTTTCGTGTAATATACAATTTTTTTCATTTAAAATAAAATTATCGTTTACTCCTGATTTTATAAAACTCCATGGCAATTTTTTCTTAGAGTTTATATTACATATAGGTTTTTGATCTTTTATATATTTTTTTAATAATAAGTTCCAGATATCTTTTCTTAAAAGATTATCCCAGGCATCAAAACGGCAGCCCATTTTATATGCTTTTTCGATAATAAAAGCTGTTTTTTTATTACCCCTGCTTATTATTCCTTCAATCATAGAAACAAAAGGATCCTGTATTCCAAGTTTATGTCCCTTTGGTTTTAATTTACTTTTTATATAATGTATTTTTTTCTTTGCAATATCATAGGAAATTTGAGAATCCCATTGAAAAGGTGTATGAGGTTTTGGTATAAATGTACATATATTTATTATAAACTTCATTTTTGTTTCAAGCGATACTTTTGTTATAAAATCTATAATTGCGTCTTCTTCATTAATATTTTTTTGTAATGGAAGGCCTATCATAAAATAAAACTTGACGCTCTTCCAGCCTCTTTTTTTTGCTTCCATGATTATATCTATTACGTTTTCTAAAGAAACTTTTTTATTTATGGAGAGCTGGTGATAATCCAATGGTGTCTCAACCGCAAATGTAAGCCCGCTTTTGCGTACCTCTGATATTTTTTCAAGTAATGGCAGTGAAAAACCTGAAACCTTTAATGAAGGAAGCTGAAAGCTGACTTTTTTATGTTTATACTTATTGTTTAAATTATCCAGTAGATTTTCTATATAATTATAATCACCTGATGAAAGTGAAGAAAGACTTATTTTCCTGTAACCGCCGTCTTTTATTAATGCATTGGCTTCTTCCATAATAATATGTGCCTGTTTTTGACGCATAGGCCTTGACCAAAAACCTGCATGACAGAAACGGCAGCCATTTGGACAGCCGCGCATTATCTCTATTGAACCGTGCTCATGAACCACTTTGATTACAGGGACAGGAAATATATTTGGTTCAGGATTTGAACTGCCAAAATCTGAATATATAGCACGACTCGCCTGTTTTTTTTCTCTGCTCCACACTGATGGATGTGATAAAAACATGTTTAAAATTTCTTTTCTCTGCCCTCCCCTTTCCTTTATATCTCTGGCAAAAGACATTAAATCAAAAAATCCCTGTTCTGCTTCACCTACCCAAAAACAGTCTATAAATGGAGTATATGGCAGGGGGTTTGAAACGCAGGAACCTCCCATAATTACAACAGGATCTTCATTTTTTCGTTTTTTGGAATAAAGGGGAATTTTACACAGATCAAGAATTGCAAGAACATTGGTTATTCCCAGTTCATATCCCAGTGTAAACATAAGTACATCTGCGTTTTTTAAGTTTATTCCTGTTTCAAGCCCGTATAATGGAATGTCTTGCCTGCGAAGCAAAGACTCAAAATCTGCTGCTGGAGCAAAGACCCTGTCACAGGAAATATTATCCATATCATTAAGCTTATTGTATATAATTCGTAATGCCTTATTGGACATGCCTATTTCGTACAGGTCAGGGAAAGCAATTACTGTTTGATAAAGCGCATTTCTTTTTGCACGTAATCCGTATTCACCGCCAATATAACGGTTTGGTTTTTGAACTGTAAGAAGTAATTCTCCAATATCTAGTAATGGATCAATGTATTTTTTAATAATAATCTTATTCCCTAAAACCGCGTATCACATTTGTACTTTGAAACCCCAATGTTCTTATTGCTTCTTCGTAAGTTTGATTGGCAAATATACCCTGGTATATAATTGCAGAAGCATAAGGTGCCCACCATTCCCATTCATTTGCAGCTTCTACGATTACTGTTACAACTACCCTCTCTTCAGGATTATCAGTTTGATAAGGCGCAAATGAAGTAAACCATGAATGAAACCTGTTTGGAACTCCAACTTCTCCGGTTCCGGTTTTACCTGCAATCTCTACTGCTCTGATATTCAGGGGAAACCTTGCAGTACCTTCGTTTATTACTCCGCGCATGTCTCTTCGTACAATTTCAAAAACATCCGGGGTTATATTACTTGTGTGTAAAACAGTAGGTTGTACACGTCTTTCTATGGCGCCTGTCATGGGATCGCGTACTTCCATTAAAATATGAGGTTCGTAAATAACGCCGTCATTAACTGCCATGGCAACCATATTGGACATCTGAAGCGGCGTAACAAGCGTATAACCCTGTCCGGTCGATAGATTCAATGTATCTCCGCCAAGCCATCTTTCATGCAGGCGTCTTTCTTTCCATTGTGGAGTTGGTATAAACCCGCTTATCTCGCCGGGCAGATCAATGCCTGTACGTTCACCAAAACCAAAATCAAGCGCATAACGGACGATGTTTTCTACACCAAGGTAATCCCTGCCTATAGTCCAGTAATAAATATTACAGGATTGTGCAAGGCCCTGCTGAAGGTTTAACCTGCCATGACCTGGCCTTCTTATATGGCATCTCCAGACCCTGTCGCCAAATTCGAATTCTCCGCGGCAGTCTATGGTCTGATGCGGAGGAAAAGCATTTTCTGCAAGAACACCACCTGTTAATACTACTTTAAATGCCGAAGCAGGCGGGTAACTGGCCTGTATGGCCCTGTTGATAAAAGGCTTGTTGGGATCGTTTAACAAGGCTTGAAATTCTACTCCAAGGTTTGTCTGGTTAAATATATTGGGATTGTACCAGGGATAAGAAACCATGGCCAGAACTTCTCCTGTTGATGGACGCATTACCACTACAGAACCCAGCCTGGGTCCAAGAGCTTTTTCTGCCAGTAACTGAATATTACGGTCGATTGTTAAAACAAGATTTTTTCCCATTGTCGGCGGAACTTTTGTATAGGATTCTTCAAAAACATTTCTTCCCCTGACATCTACTATCCTTGTTTCAAAACCTTCCCTGCCGCGAAGCAATTGATCGTATTGGTTTTCAATACCGTCTTTACCGATCATGTCTCCTTGCTGATAACCAAGGTTATACAGAACCGTCAATTCTTCCCTTGTAATACTTCCAACATAACCAAGGATATGGGAGAGACTGCCTATGTCTATATAACTTCTGATTGGTTTGGATTGCCAGGTGACCCCTGGAAGTATATTTACCTGTTCCGCAAGAACAGCAATGGTGCTAAATGATACGTTTGAGGCAATTTCAACAGGCTGAAAAAGATGATGTATACGGGCTGGCAGACGTCTTTCAACCTGTTCTCTTGGTATATTTAATATTGATGAAACTTTTGTAATAAGTTCCGGTATATCATTGCTTCTTACTTCTCCTGGTGTTATAAAAACAGCAAAAGAATCTGTATTTAAAACCAGCGGCTGATTAAAATGCCTGTCATATATTTCTCCGCGCTGCGCCGGTATTATCGTTGTTCTTCGTGCGATATTTCTGGCTCTGGATTGATAAAGCTCACCTTCAAGGATCTGCATGCTAAAAAGGCGTGTCGCATAAATAACCATTAACACAATGCATAATATAAATATTAAAGTAATTCTGCCTTCAAAGGGTTTTTCTCGATCTTTAATCATTTAATTTTCCTTCCTTCGGTTAAAAGGTTTTTTGCCAATTTTAATAATGCAAATATAAAGGGAGATATTACAATATTTAAACCCAGTTCGATCCAAAAAATTGATGTTAAAAAATTATAAGGTATTATTAGATCACTGAATATAAGACTTAATATATTACGGCTTAATGCTTTTACTATTGTAGCTCCTGCACAAAGAAACATTGGCAGGAAAATGATATCCAGGAAAAAAACACCTTTAAGTAATCCGATCACAGCTCCAATAAGGGTTCTTACCAAGGCATTAAATCCCAAAGGAGCTGCTGAAATAAAATCAAGAGCCAGGCCGGAAAAAAATCCGGTTATCTGTCCGCACATTGTTCCATTTGTATATGCAACAAAAACCAGAATAACAAGGGTCAGATCCGGGATTGTATGAAAAAGTGATAAATGTCGTATAACAGTAGATTGTATAAAAGCAGCGATAAGAATAAAAATGGTTGCCCAGATTATCCTTTTAATCATATAATTCTCCAATTGATGCCGCATCAATAACAAAAACATATTCAAGTCTTGAAAAATCAATGGATGTTGTAACTTCTACTTCCATGGAAATTTCATTTTCATCAAACCTGATTCTGCTTACCCTTCCTATATTAATACCAGGCGGGTATATGCCTCCAAGACCGGAACTAACAATAACATCTCCAGTATTGATTTCATCCCTTGCCTGTTTGTTTATAAAACGCATTAAAAGAGACATATCAGGATTACCCCTGCCTTCTAGAATTCCTTCAAATCTTGATTGTGAAAATCTAGCAGAAATAAAAGATCTTGCATCATATAAAGGCATAACAAGGCTTTCAAAAAAACCAACCTGTATTACCTTGCCTACAAGGCTTTGTGCACCGTCCTGATAGGCAATGACCGGCATATCAACTGCAACTCCCTGATGGCTTCCTTTATTAATGACAAATGCAGAAAAAAGATTATCCGGATCCCTGCCAATAAATTCTGCAGCTATATGGCGAAAGCGAAGGTTCTGAGAAAAACCTAGCTGTTCTCTTAAACGGCTGTTCTCCTGCCGAATCTCTGCAGCACTGCGTTCCAGTTGTTCGTAACGTGCAATGCGTTCTGCAAGTTCATTGTATTCACGGCGCAGTATTGTCAGTTCGCTGACTGAAAGCACGGTTCTGGAAACAAGTGAGGAAACCTCATGAATCCCGCTGCGTATACCGGAAAACAGGGAAAAACCAATATTTTTTATGGCTCCGGTAAAATTAAAATTTGAAAATAAAAGAATAGAAAATGATATGGTTATAAGAATAATAAAAACACTTATTGTATTATTAAAATATTGTATTGTTGATTTTTTTTTAAAAACTGAACGCATACATATTTAATTAGTTAAAGTTGTCGTATCTTCTGTTGCCTGAACTGCGGGAATAATACTCAAAATACATACCTGCACCCTGAGCAACGCAATCCAAAGGATTTTCTGCAAGTATTACAGGTACACCGGTTTCTTTGGAAATAAGTTTTGGAAGGCCTTTTAGAAGTGAACCGCCTCCGGTCATTACTATACCGCGTTCAACAATATCAGCAGCCAATTCCGGCGGGGTTCTTCCCAATATGGCTTTTATTTCATCTACAATTTTATATATAGGTTCTTTTAATGCTTCCCTAATCTGTTCAGAATCAATTTCAAGACGATGCGGCAGTCCGCTTGAAGCATCAGTTCCCTTTATCTCGACCTTTTCGATATTCTTGTCAGGTGATGCATTGCCAACATCTATCTTAAGCCTTTCAGAAACACCCCCTCCAATGATCAGGTTTAACTCGCTTCTGACATATTTGATAATGGCTTCATCAAAATCATCTCCTGCAGTTCTTATGGCATTTGTTACAACCATATCACCAAGGCTTATAACAGAAATTTCTGTTGTACCGCCACCTATGTCAACAACCATGTTTCCTGCTGGTTCATCAATGGGAATATTGGCGCCAATGGCAGAAGCAAGACTTTCTTCGATAATTATTACATCTCTTGCACCAGCTTTATAAGCACATTCTTCAACAGCGCGGCGTTCTACTTCTGTTATACTTGACGGGATGCCAATAACCATTCTGGGTTTTCTTAAGCTATACCTTGGCATTACCTTGGATATAAAATAACGGATCATTTTTTCTGTTGCTTCGAGGTTGGCAATTACACCGCCGCGCATGGGACGTATGGCGTGGATGGAGCCAGGGGTCTTTCCAAGCATTTTTTTTGCTTCTGCTCCAACAGCCAGTACTTTATTTGTGCCTTTTTCTACTGCTACAACCGAAGGTTCATTTACTACAATACCTTTACCGCTTATATAAATAATTGTATTACAGGTTCCAAGGTCTATACCCATATCTGATGAGCCGCGTCCAAACATATAACCTCCAGGTTATTACATTATAATTAATAAAATCAATTTATCCTATATACCCAAACGTGAACGAGCCTGTAAATGTGCAGGATCAATCTGAATCGCTCTCCTCCACTCTGCACGCGCACGTATTACTTCTCCATTGCTTAAATACAAATCTCCCAAGCGAAAATGAGCTTCTGCATTCCCGCCGCTTTCTTCAATAACCAGAACAAACTGCTCTTCTGCTGCAGAAAAATCACCTTTTTTTGAAAGTATTTCTCCAAGTAAAAGCCTGGAATTAATTATCATATTTGAATCTCTTGATGTTTCAAGACATTGGATTATATAGGCATGAGCAGCATCATCTTCACCTAACTCTATATACGATCTGGCAATGGATAAAAGAAGTGTATCAGACGGCATTATGCTGCTTGCAGGGTTTAATGCCTTAGAAAAGGCTGCAACACTGCTTCTATAATCCCTTACAGATATATATGACATTCCAAGGTATTCCGGGATATCTGTTTCTTCATAACCTGCTTCAATGGCTTTTTCCAGGTATTTTATTGCAAGGTCTCCATAACCTGCTCCTTTATAAAAATACGCTTTACCTAGCACATAATACAAGCGTCCGTTTTCTTCAATTCTGCCCTCATTAAGGAGCAAAGCTTTTCTAAGTGACCATATAGCTGAATCTATAAAGTTCTGCATATTTAAATTATTTATCTGAGCTATGGCAAGCTGATACGAAGAAAAACCATTTATTGTAAGAAGAAAATAATCTAAAGGCCTTTGAATTAAATACTCACTGCTAAGCCTGTAAACTTCATCAAAAGATTCAGAAGACCATAATGCAAGAATAGCTCTTCTGTCTATCCTTGTATTTTGTCTTAAAAATAACATATTTACACATAAAATGATAATTAGTGACAGTAATATTAGCAGAAGAGCTGTTTTATATATAGTCCGACGCCGGTTTTTTCGGACTTTTTTACCGGATTGAGCACGATCTTTTGGCATTTCTTGTAATATTGTACGATTTTATATAATAAAAGTCCAGTAATAATCAAAAAATGATGAACCATAAGCCGGGTTCTGTGCTCAAAAACCTGCGGTTTTTGAGCTTGGAGTTTTACAAGCTATCAGAGATAGCGCAAAACTCCAGTGCAATTATCCTAAAATAGGACTCACACTGCTGCCATCTGTCTGGAAAGGCTGTTACCAGTCTTTTCCATGCAATCTACCTGCGTTTATTCAACGGACAATTGACACGCTTTTTGACTTTGCTCCTGATGAGGTTTGCCATTTTTCAGCGATGCTGAAAAATGGCTTGCAGTTTTGCTAAAAGCAAAACTGCTGCAAATTTTCCTGCAAAGCTGGAATCTTTCCGAATGTGTTACCACAGCCGAGGTGGGCTCTTACCCCACCATTTCACCCTTATCCAGCACCTATTTTTTTACACCACACAAATGAATATTCATCTGTTTTAATGCTAAAAAATAGGTGCTGGACGGTATATTTTCTGTTGCACTATCTGTTCCCGCCCAGCACCTATTTAATAATAGGTGCTGGACAAGCCCCGGGCATTACCCGGCATCATGTCCTGCGGAGCCCGGACTTTCCTCCAAGCAACTTAATCGAAGATTAAGTTGCACGGCGGCAGCCTGGTTCATCATATATAATTATTGATCAATTAATCATCATAATCAATAGTTTCTTTTTCGTCTTCCTCTTCATCATCGTCATAATCTTCATCATCAAGATCATCAAGGTCAGCCAGAGCACCTGTGTCTTCGGAATCAAAGAAATCTTCATCCCCTTCTTCTGACTCTTCGTAAAATAAAATCCTTGAGCAATAAGGGCAAAAAACAATTGATTTACCTATACGAACATCATTGGCAAACTGGGCAGGGAGAATCATATGGCAGCCCATACATACACCGCCTTTAATTGCAACAATACCCCGCCCCATCTTATTGCGGATTATTCGTTCAAACTTAAAAAGAACTTCCGGATCCAAATCAACTGTCAGATTTTTTTCTTTTTCAATAAGCTTGCTCATCTGGGCTTTTTTGGAGCTAATTTCTTCTTCCACGCCTTTTCTGCGTTCTGCAAGCTCAGCTTCCTGCTGTTCGATAAGGGCTGAACTCTGCTTCATCTGTTCGTCAAGCTCGGAAATGGTACGTTCTTCGCGCTGAAGCTCTTTGCGGAATAATTGCTCTTTTTCTGCAGCATCCCTTATTTCCTTATCCAGGGCTTCATATTCACGCTGGGTGGATATTACATCCATGTTTTTTTCTGCCTTTTCCCTTAGGGTTTCAGCTTCAAAAAGTTGATTGCGGAACTCCACTTCTGATGTTTTAGCTTTATCATATTCAAGGTTTTTTTCAATAAAAGTCTTTTTTAATCTGGCAAGAAGCTCTTCCTGGGTAACAAGAAGCTTTGGAATCTCCTGAATATTTTCCTCTATAAGAATTTTCTCTGAAAGGATATCCTGTAAAGTCCGGAGGTTTTCAAAAACATCATCCATTATCATTTAATTCCCCTAAAATAGTAAATTCATTAAATATCTTATAAGAGATTAGCAAAAAAAAAGAAAAAATGCTATAGCCTGAATATGCTTTGGATAACTTAGTTGTCCCTTTGGACATTAATTGTCCAAGTAATCCTTTAATTTACGGCTTCGTTTGGGATGCCTTAATCTGCGCAGTGCTTTTGCTTCTATCTGCCTTATCCTCTCCCTTGTTACATTAAAATAAAGCCCAACTTCTTCAAGAGTAAGTGAATAACCATCATCAAGGCCAAAGCGCATTTTTAATACTTCCTGTTCACGTACAGGCAATGTCGATAAAACTGTGCCAAGCTGTTCCTGTAACAAGGTAAATGCTGTCTGGCTGGCAGGGTTTTCAACTTCCTTATCTTCAATAAAGTCACCTAAAAGTGAGTCTTCTTCCTCACCAATTGGTGTTTCAAGGCTTATTGGCTCCCTGGCAACATTTTTAACGGATTTTACCCTTAAAGTAGTCCAGCCCAGCCTTTCTGCTATTTCATCGTCTGTTGGCTCCCTTCCCAAAACCTGCATTAACTGCCGGGATTCCCTCACTACCTTGTTTATCTGCTCGATCATGTGAACAGGAACCCTTATGGTTCTTGCCTGGTCAGATATAGAACGTGTAATGGCCTGACGTATCCACCATGTAGCATAGGTAGAAAACTTAAAGCCTTTTTGGTATTCAAACTTTTCAACCGCTTTTATAAGACCTATATTGCCTTCCTGCACCAGGTCAAAGAAATGTAGACCGCGGTTTGTATATTTTTTGGCAATGGAAACTACAAGGCGAAGGTTTGCCTTTATAAGCCTGTCTTTGGCGTTCTTCATCATTATACGGCCGCGGCTTATCTCCTTGGCCATCTGATTTATCCTTTCTGTTGTTTCTTCAAATTCAGATTCCATGGAAGCGAGTTTTTTTTCTGTCAATTGTATTAAACGAATTTTTTCTTTTATTTCGTCAGAGCTTAATCCCAGGTCTTCTTCCAGCTTTTCCCTTTCTTCCTTTATGGTTAGGCTTCTTCCAAGGGTTCTTAAATCTTTTACACTTTCGACACGCAGATGTTTTTCTATGCGTTCCTGTTCCCTTTTATAACGCTTTATTCGTTTTGCAGCCTGAATAAACTTTTCTGAAAATTCAAATATCTCGTCAGGATGAAGCTCTGCGTTTTTGATGATCTTCATAATACGTCCGCGGATCTCATTCAATTCAGAATCATCAAATATACTTGCACCCCGCAATAACAATCTGCGTTTTATCTCTATATAAGTTTTAAGATCACCTAAAATCAAGCGAAGCGTTTCCTTGTAAAACTGATTTAACCTGCGCCGTTCTGTCATGTGTTCTGTTATCTCTTTTTTGGAAAGATTTAGTTCACGCAGATCACGTTTGGAAAATGCTTTTTGCGCAATATGGTAAAATTCAGGGATAATCATTCCTGATTTTTTTATTACACCTTTTATTATATTTTCCCCTTCTTCCATTTTTCTGGACAGCTCTATTTCCTGTTCTGCATTTAAAAGGTTTTCACGTCCTATTTCGCGCAAGTAAAGCCTTATTGGATCATCAACAGTGGATTCTTTTTCATTGTTGACCATGCGCTTTTTATCTTTGCCTTTTTTATCATCCTGTTCCGGGTAATCATCAATGGAACTGTCTTCATCAAGAATTTGAATATTGTTGGCTGCAAGAAGGGACAGAACCTGATCTATTTTGTTAGAATTTGCTATATGTTCAGGAAGATAATCAGAAAGTTCTTCTATGGAAAGAGATTTTTTTTCTTTTGTGTATTCTATAAGTTTGATTACTGCCGGGTCTTTGGTAATATCAGTTGTTTCATCATCTTTGTCAGCATGTTTCAAATTAGAATTTTTCAAAGTTTTTTTTGCAGTCTTTGTTTTAGCTGCGTTACTCATTGGCATTCTTCCTTTAATTTTCTAAGTTTATCGTCTATGTAAATCTTATCAGCCAAAAGGCTTTCTACGTTTTCGTCCTTGTTTCCATTTATTGGATTTATTTTAATGGTTTTTAATTTTAACATAATCTGTTCCAATTGTTGTTCCAGTTTTTTTATTTCATTTTTTTTAACACCATCATTAAAAACCTTTCTTGAGTTTAAGGTAAATTCAGCGGACACTCCCCTTTCAAGATAAAACTCCCTTAGCTCCGGCAGACTTATTCTGGATAAAAAGTTATCGATGGACATCTCGTTATTAATAAAACATTCTTCCAGGGCGATAAATAACTGTTTTGCATAGATGTCGTTTATCTCTTTAATTGCAATGGATCTGCGGAACTCAGGATAAAATATATCTTTGGAATCGCTAAAATCATTTACTGCTACAAGCATTAATAAAAATAGCTCGTCATTCATCTTTATCTTTTTGCCTTTTTTTATATCTAAAGGGGCACTTGTAATATTTTTGTCATTATATTGTCTTAGATCATTTAATATTGCTGTCCTTGTAGTACCGATTAGAACTGCTGCTTTTTCTATACAGGCATCCCTTGAAACCTCTGAATCAAGAGTCTTTAAATAAGGAAAAAGATAAGCAATGGCCGAAGCTTTAGCTCCGGATTCTTGTGTATTAAAAAGTGATTTTGCCCTTATTATCATGTAATCAAAGTCATTTATGTAATAATTTACCTTTTTATTCAACTGTTCAGGTCCCAGTATCCTTAATATATCTGAAGGATCTTTTAGCTTGGCATCTTTATTATCAGAACAAGTATCATCCCCATAATTTCCAGCCACAGCTGCTTCCATACCGTTTTTGCGGCAGCTGAGTATGCCTTTTACTGTCGCACTTTGACCAGCTTCATCACTATCAAAAACAAAAACTGCTTTTTCTGCCCAGCGTGCAAGAAGTTTTGCCTGGTCGTCTGTAAAGGCTGTACCCAAAGGAGCTACGGCATTGGTTATGCCTGCCTGATGCAGTGCAATTACATCCAGATAACCTTCTGCAATAAAAACAGTTTTTGTTTTTCTTATTTCCGGCATGGCCAGATTTATTGCATAAAGGGTATCACGTTTTTTATAAATTTCAAGCTCTGGCGAATTGATATATTTGGCACTTTGTTTTGCTGCAGAGGATGATTTTACAGTATTAGTATCTTCCAAAAAACGTCCTCCAAAAGCTACAACTTTTCCCTGGCGATCGCTGATGGGAAACATAAGCCTTTTGGAAAAAAGCGGCATACCAGGATGATTGACAGAAAAAAGTCCAGATGTACCAAGGAACTCTCTGGAATAACCTTTTTCCAGCAAAAACTTAAACATCCATTGCCTATCCTGCGGAGCATATCCTAAATTGAATAATTCAATCATTTTATGATTAATGCCCCTATCTATAATATAATTCATTGCAGCCTGAGATTCTTTATTTTTTAGCAATAAATGATGAAAAGTACCTGACATACGTCTGTAAAGTTCATAAAGTGCTTCTTTTCTTTGACTATTATCATTTTTATCGTTAAAACCTGAGCCATCTGTATTTTCATACTGAATATCAATTCCAATACGATTTGCAAGCAATTTTATGGTTTCAGGAAATGTAAGTTTTTCCATATCCATTATAAGGTTTATTATTGAACCGCCCTTATGACAGCCAAAACAATAATAGGATTTTAAATCCGGATTAACAGTAAAAGAAGGTGTTTTTTCATTATGAAAAGGACAAAGTCCCCAATAACGTCCTCCTTTTTGTTCCAGGCGCACATGATCTTTTGTTATTACAAGGGCATCCATGCGGTTGTTTACTTCATCTATTGTAGCTTTAGATATTAATGCCATTTAATCACCCTTAAGATATAAAGCTCCTGCCCTGATATGTTCATCAAAAGTCTGCGAAAAATAATGCCTGCCGGCATTTGCATCTGTCAAACGAAAATAAAAATATTCAGATGGAGTTGGAAAAAATGAAGCAAGTATGGCAATGGCTCCGGGTGCAGAAATTGGTCCTGGAGGCAGGCCGGTCAGGAGGTATGTATTGTAAGGATCCCTTATTTCCAAATCGCGGTTATAAAGAACACGCGGATGCGGCCGCCCCTGAATTTCTGTAATTATATATTCAACTGTTGCACAGGATTGAAGCGCCATGTTTATTCTTAGGCGATTGTAAAAAACCCCTGCCATTAACGCTGCCTCGTCCGCTATTCTGTATTCCCTTTCTACTATGGAGGCCAGTATTATATGATCGTTTAATTCTTCCCTGCTTAGGGTATGCAAGTATTGTTGAGGGATCAATTCACTTAGCCTTTTAAAAAAATTATCAGCCATTACCTTTATTACAAGTTCTGCGGGATAGGCTAATGGGAAAAGATAGGTATCCGGAAAAAGATAACCTTCCATACTTCTGCCGGGTATATTGTACTGGTATAAAAGAGCCTGGGAAGAAGCAGCAAAAAGAAAATCTTCCATACTGCATATTCCAGCTTCTTCAAGTATATTGCCTGCTTTTTTTAATGTAACACCTTCTGGTATTGTAACACGTATCAAAAGCTGCTCTCCAAGGACAAGAACGGAATGTATTTCCATCTGGGTTTGAGGCAGGTTTATAAGGTATGTACCTGTTTTAATATGTTCGTTCTTTATTCTTGAAAGAAACTGCCAGAAATGCTGGTTGCGTATAATGCCTGCTGCCTCAAGCCTTGCTCCCACAGACCTTGCACTTTCGCCGTTTCTTACTTCAAGAAAAAGTGTAGTGGAATCTTCAAGCCTAAGACCGGAATCATCAACTGTAATTTCAAAAGGAATTTCCGGAGACGAGTTAAAATAGATAAACAGACCAAAAGCTCCGGCAGTTAAAAAAAGTGTAAGAGCTATAATGATGCATAAAAGTTTAATACATACCTTTATTACAGGAGTCATACAAAGTCCTTAGAAAACCAGATCGTTAATTTCTTTAATTGTAAGCCTTGAGTAAAGCAGCTTTTCAATTTTGTTGAGTAAATATAATTCTTCATCATTTAATTTTGATTCCATTGCTTTTAATATGCGAAAAATACATTTACACTCCTTAAGGCTGAAACAAAAACCTTCTTCTTCAAGTGTTTCCTGTGAATCCATTGATTTAAAGAGCTATTTCCATACCTTCAGTGGCTATGGAAAGCTGTATCCCCTTAACATTCATTCTTTCCATATACCATTTAGCAGATTGAAGAATATTATGGAGTTTTCTGTCGTCGTAGCCGGGATCGTGATGAAAGAGTACTATATGCTTAATACCCCAGTTGGCGCCGAAGTCAACTGCCATACTAAATGCACTATGTCCCCAATTAAATTTCTCTATTGCTTCTCCAAGTGTGTACTGTGAATCAATAACTAAAAGATCTGCTCCCTTAAAATACTTAATGTTTTCTTCTGTTTGGGCAAAATCCTCTGCCGACAGTTCAGTATCAGTAGAAAAGATGAATATCTTTTTTCCATCATCCAGTCTATATGAATACGAATCTCCAGGATGGTTCATTTTTCTGTAGTTTATTTTTATATTGTTTATTTCGATAGAATCTGTCAAGCGCTGATAGTATTTTTTTGACCCCATAATGTCGAATGTTACAGGAAAATAAGGTGGGTTCATTTGTCCTTTTATAACATGTTCCAGCTCCGGGAATGGTGAATAAAAATTTAAGTTTACAGATGGATCGTAGCCTGGACCAAAAAAAGGCAGACCCTGCAGGTGATCCCAGTGATAATGAGTTAAAAAAATATGATAATTTGATATTTTTACTTTTTCCTGTGCCTGTAAAAGACCCAATTCCCTTAAACCTGAGCCGCAGTCAAAAACAATAAGTTCTTTTGGATTATCAAGTGTAACGCTTAAACATGTTGAATTTCCTCCAACAGTGCCAAAAAGCCAGGGCGGCAGTTCCGAAAGAAACTTTTCCCTGCTTTTTTCCGAGACAAGGTCATCAGGAGTTACCCTTTCAAGTATTGCAGAAATTTTGCTTTTTATTTGGGAAGGAAGCTGCGGAGCCGGAATTGATCCCCTGACACCCCAAAAATACACGTGCACCTATGACCCCCTCGCATTTAGGGCTTTTCTTGATATTATCGGCTTGATCTCCTGAGAACGCAGAATTTTTTCTATCTCCTTCTTATTATGCAATTTTCCCTGGTTTATACCTGGGCAGCTTGCCCCTGTCCAGGTCCAGAGCTCCTCAAGTTCAAGAACATTGTGCCAAAAAGGAAAAGCCTGACACTGAAGCGGCCTTGAATTATATACTTTACAGCCGCAATCCCATAAAATACAGTCAAAATTGGATTTTTCCCGTAAAGAAAGGCGTTCAGAGTTTAATTCTGAAGGAATCCAGCGGCAATATGCCTTTATAAACCTTTGAACTGGCATTTTTAACTCATCAGCAAGCTCTGAAACATCATTTTCTGACAAAAAAACAAAACCAGTTTCATGACGGCAGCAGTTGGAACATTGAGTACAGGTAAAATTAAGACCATCATTGTAAAAAGGCTTGCTTTTATGCATTAGATTAAAAAAAATATCATAATAAAAATTAAAATTCAAGCAGGTATTTTTATAATAAAACAAGACCCTTCTTTTGTATGGCTTATTAACTGGACATTGCCATTATGTAGCAGGCAAATATGGCGGACTATGGACAATCCAAGACCTGTACTTCCTGTGTCTCTGCCCCGGGATTTATCCACCCTGAAAAAACGTTCAAAAATACGTTCCTGAAACTCTGCCGGGATACCCTTGCCCCTATCCTTTACTTTTATGATAAGAGTATTCTCAGTTATTTCTGCACTTACTTTTACACTGGACGATTTTGGAGAATATTTGATTGCATTATCAAGGAGATTAATAAGAGCCTGGATAATAAAAGGCCCGTAAAGCCTTGAACAAAGTTCCCTGTCACAGGAAAGCTCTATATTGATATTTTTATCACTTCTTTTGGGCTCAACTGCCTGTATAGCTTCTTCCAAAAGGCCATAAATATTTGTTTGATTCATCTCTAGTCTGGGATTATCATCATCTTCAAGACTGACAAGGGTTAAAAGGTCAGATGTAAGGTTTTCCATGGTAATTGCATTTTTTTGAATAATTTCAAGAGCATAAGTTACCTTATGTGGTTCTGGTTTTTGTTCAAGAAGTGTTTCAGAAAAACCCTTTATAAGCTGTATTGGTGTTCTTAATTCATGCGAGACATTTGCAGCAAAATCCTTTCGCACTTTTTCAAGTTTTTTTATCCTTGTAATATCATTAAGTATAATGATTAAATATGTATTATTAAGAGGCGTAACTGAAACATCAAAAAAATACTGCTTTGAGCCTTTAAAGATAATAATTTCTGATTCACATGCTTTATTTTTTTCAAAAGCCTTTTTTGCAACATTTTCAAGTTCAACAGAGAATGTGGCTTCCAAAAGCGTTTTTGCGGATTTGGATATATCGAATATGGTAAAGGCTCTTGAATTTGCTTTTAAAAGATTAAGATCAGAGTCTGTGATAAAAACAGCTTCAGGTATGCTGTTAAATAGAACTTTATAAAATTTTTCGTACATAATTTGATCTATTCACTACGGAAAATATAACCTACTCCACGTATGGTTTCTATACGGTTTCCTGCCTGTCCAAGCTTGCGTCTAAGGGAAAGAATTTGAACATCAACAGAGCGGTCTGTTGCAGGATAATCCGGGCCGTGGATCGCGTGAATGATTTGGTTTCTGGAAAAAACCCTGTCAGGATGTGATAAAAAAAGCTTTAGAAGCGAAAACTCTGTTGCTGATAATTCCAGAAGCGAATTCCCGTTATATGCCTCATGTCTTGATGAGTCCAGTTTTAATTCTCCGGAAATGAATTGGGTTTTTTCTTTAATATCATTTTTATCTTCAAGCCTGCGAAGCGCTGTTCTGATTCTGGCAGCAAGTATTTTTGGGCTATAGGGTTTTACAATAAAATCATCAGCTCCAAGTTCAAGGCCTGAAACTATATCTGATTCTTCTCCCTTTGCTGTTGCCATTATAACAGGTATATTTTTTTCATTGCTTTCCAAAGTACGGATTTTTTTTAAAGCCTTAAAACCATCCATACCCGGAAGCATTATATCAAGAATAACACAGTTAATATTCCCTTTTTTTAATAACTCAAGCCCCTGTTCAGCTGTTCTGGCCATTACAAGTTTCCAGCCTTCGTTGTTGAATGCAAAAGAGAGTAATTTTTGAATATCAGGATCATCTTCTATTATCAGTATAACAGCTTTATGCATTTAACTCTTCACGTTTGGCTATTACCATATAAACAACACTCTCGCAGATTGTTGTTATGTGATCACCCAGGCGCTCTAGGTTTCCGGATGTTTTGAGCATACGCACTGCCTTTTTTACACCGCCTTTTTTTAATTTTATAAAATCAAGCACTTCTTCTGTAAGAAGTTTATGTTCAGTATCAATAATAAAGTCCATTTTTGCAGCTTCACGCGCTGCTTCCGCATCCTTTGCCAGAAAAGCAGAAATTGCAGAGCGCAGCATTATCTGTCCTGTTTCCGTCATTTTTTCTATATGTTCAAGAGAGCGGAAAGGCGGTTCTTCCATTAGTTTTATTGCAGCTTTTGCCAGATGAACAGCATAATCTCCTATACGTTCAAGGTTGCCGGCAATTTTAAAAATGGCAATCAATTCGCGCATATCACCCGCAACAGGAGCCTGGGTTGCAATGGCTGCTGCTGTTTCATCTTCGATTATTATTTGCAGATCATTAATTAATGTGTCATTGGAAATGACTTCTTTTGCAAGGTCTTTGTCTCCGTTTACAAATGATGAAAGTGCTTTTCCTATATCAGCTTCTACGCGGGAAGCCATATCAAGAACACTGCGTCTTAATTTTACAAGTTCTTCTTCCATAAAACTTTTTGATTCCATAAGATCTCCTACCCAAACCTGCCCGATATATAATCTTCTGTACGTTTATCCACTGGATTTGTAAAAATATCCTTAGTATCTCCAAATTCAACAAGTTCGCCCAAAAGAAAAAATGCTGTCTTGTCGCTTATTCTCGATGCCTGATGCATGGCATGTGTAACAATAATTATACTATAATCTTTTTTTAAATCACGTATAAGTTCTTCTATGCGTCCTGTTGCAATGGGGTCAAGTGCGCTTGTAGGCTCATCCATAAGAATAATCTCTGGTTCCATGGCAATGCTTCTTGCAATGCAAAGCCTCTGCTGCTGTCCTCCGGAAAGGCTTAAGGCTGATTTTTTAAGCCTGTCTTTTACTTCATCCCATAAAGCTGCATTTACAAGAGAGGATTCAACAAGTTCTGCCAGTTTTTTCCTGGTGTTAAGACCCTGCATTTTGGGACCATAAGCGACATTGTCAAAAACACTCATATTAAAAGGATTAGGTTTCTGAAAAACCATACCTACTTTTTTACGCAGGTCATTTACATCAATGGTGCCGTAAATATCTTCTCCGTCAAGAAGGACTTCACCTGTAACACGGCATATATCTATTAAATCATTCATACGGTTAAAAACACGGATAAAAGATGATTTACCGCAGCCGGATGGCCCGATAAAAGCTGCTATCTCCTGTTTTTTTAGTATGAAGTTAATATTTTTTAAGGCTTGAAAATCACCATAAAATAAATCCAGGTCAGTAACTTTTAATTTTTCTGTCATCAATCAATATTCTCCTCAGCCTTTCCAAAGCTCAAAGCTAAAACCTTAACAGCAGTATTGATAAGTAAAATCAGTATAATCAAAACAGCAGCGGCAGTAAAAGCCAGAGCAAAATCATCAGGGTTAATTGCCTCTTTTGTCAGGTAATATAAATGAATAGTTAGGGTTCTGCCGGTTTCAAAAATACTCTTTGGAAGGTGCATGGCTATACCAACTGTAAGAAGAACCGGGGCTGATTCTCCCACTACCCTTCCTGTTGCAAGTATCGCAGCTGTAATTATTCCCGGCAGAGCAGGAGGCAGTACTGCATTTTTTATGGTCTGAAATTTGGTTGCTCCCAAAGCAAGGGAAGCTTCCCTGTAAGTAATAGAGACAGTTTTGAGTGCTTCTTCTGTTGTTCTTATAATCACAGGAAGTATCATAATGCTTAATGTAAGGCTGCCTGCAATTATGGATTGGCCAAAATTAAAAATACGTGCAAAGAGCAGCAGACCAAAAAGACCGTAAACTATGGATGGTATACCAGCTAATGTATCAATGGCTAAAGCCAATATACGGCTAAGAGCTGATTTACGGGCATACTCATTAAGGTATATGGCTGTCATTATTCCAATTGGCAGTGCTATAGCTAAAGATACAAGTACTGTCCAGGAAGTTGCAACAATCATGGGAAGAAAACTGTTCTCGCCTTTGCCAAAAACTATTGATGGCCTTAACATTCCACCTGACTGTATAAGTATATAAACAACAATACCTAAAAGAGAACCCACTACAGCTAGAGATGCAATAATCATAAGAATATAAAGAAAGACATCGCCAAGTTTGCGCTTTAGTTTCATTCGATCTCTCCCCCACGCCTGCGAAGATACATAACAATACCATTAAGAGTAAACACTATAATTAATAGTACAATTCCTATGGAAAAAAGCATGGAGGCATGCCTTTCTGCAGCATAACCCATTTCAAGTGCAATTGTAGCTGTAAGTGTTCTGACACTCTGCAGAGGGTTTGTAATCATCTGAACAGAGTTTCCTGCAACAAGGATTACTGCCATTGTTTCACCAACAGCCCGGGAAAAGCCCAGGATTATTGCTGCCATTACCCCTGATTTGGCATGGGGCAAAACCACATTAAAAGCTGTCTGCATTTTACTTGCACCTAATGCCAGGGAAGCTTCACGTCTTGAACGCGGC
>Ga0099364_10004394_pt1 | contig 21381 bp, 21 predicted proteins | sample TergutTh196P3_FD_73070 | JGI IMG/M metagenome (GOLD analysis project Ga0099364, IMG submission 73070) | Microcerotermes parvus P3 segment gut microbial communities from Pointe-Noire, Republic of the Congo - Th196 P3 | ecosystem: Host-associated > Arthropoda: Insects > Digestive system > Gut ... | reverse complement strand
AAATTGCACTGGCTGCGATTTCACCCGGTACAATCAGCGGATAGAATTCCGCCCATTCGTAAACATCACCACAATGCTGACCGACCAAAACTGCATGAGTCTTCTTTGCTGCATAAACGGCCATCAAACCAAGCTGGTTTGGGGTAAAAAATGTGATGACATCAAGTTTCAACTCGCGAATTTTCTTAAGTAAGCTTAATGGAAAAAACAACGCGAACTGAACATCGCCCTGAATCGCTGGAACGCGTAACACATGGTCCTCGTCAGGTAATTTATTGCGAAGAATCCCTCCGTCAGAACAAACAATGAAAACTTCATGGCCCAAGTCTTCCAGCTCGCGGCGCGCTACGTCTACAACGTGCGTAATGCCATTCATCGTCGGATAATACGTATCAGAAAAAAGCCCAATTCGCATAAGGATATTTTAGCAGATTTTATAAAAATTGAAAAGCTTCATATCCATTGTTCTACCACATGACTAGAAATAAATGAGACTATTTCTTCAAAATATCGTGATAGAACCCCACGAGTTTCTCGGTCATTTCTTTTGAATCATACTTTTCGGCTAGTTTTGCAGAGTTGGCGCGCCATTTCTCGTAGAATTTCTGGTCATTTTTTAAGCGCTTAATCGAATCAACAAAAGTGTTTTCGTTGCCACGCAACACTAAATCTCCGAATGTCGCGTCGTAGTCATGAATATCACGCACTACGATTGGCAGGCCTGACGCGGCGCCTTCGACAACGGCCAGCCCAAAGGTTTCCTGTGCCGATGGCATGAACATTGCATCGGCTGCACGCATATACCGACCAGCCTGATTTAGTGGAATAACATTGGTAACCCGCAGGTTCTTTGGGGGGCTCTTCATCATTTTGTTAAGGTTCAAGAAATCCGCGCCGGCTGCCTTGAAAGGAATCCCACCGATCCAAACAAATTGGATTTCCGGCATTTTTTTTGCAATTGCCACAAAGGTGTCAAATTTTTTTCGCGGTTGGATTTGCCCATTGCCCACGACGATAAATTTATCTACAGGCAGTTTTAATTCTTCCCGAAACCTGGATTTTTGTGCCCGAGACGTTTGATATTTGCTAGTATCGATCGAGTTTTCTAGGATCTCGATCTGTGATCGCACGCCCATTTTTTTTAACTCGTCACGAGTATAGGGCGAGACTGCAATCACCAGATCGGCACGATTGTAAAACCAACGTAAATAAGGTTTGAAAAATGGCAGCCACCAGCGCGCGCCAACGATTGACCCGACTAGGCTGTCGGGCACAATATGCGCACTAACAACCTTTTTGCCGCCGTGACGCGAGATAAGTCTCCGAAAAGAAAACGAACCGACGGTATGAATGTGCGTTATGTCAGCGTTGCTTTGTGGTCTGGCATTTGCAAGCAATTCGACCTTGGGCAAGGATTCCAAGCTGTCGCGCATCTCTAGGTACGCCGTGTGGACACCGTGGCCCTGTAGGGTGAAGTCACTTTCCGAAACTATGTTAACGCGGAACTTCTTCATCGTGTGGCTATTATACTATACTACGCGTTATTGTCTTTATTTCGAGAACCGAGCAAGCTCGACTCTCTGCTCGCAATATCACAATTAATAACAAGTGTTAATGGTATAATTGACCCATGGCTAAGAAACCGACTCGCCGTGGCCACAAAACCACAGCTAACAGGCTTGGTGCGCAGATTATCAATCGCCGCGCCAGTTTTGACTATGAGCTGGGCGATATTCTGACTGTTGGGTTGCAGCTGACTGGTGCCGAAACCAAGGCAGCACGCCTGGGCCATGTTCAATTGCGGGGTTCTTATGTTACGCCAAAGGAAAATTCGGTTACCAAGAAAGCCGAACTTTATCTAATCAACGCGTCATTTTCGATTGCCACCAACGTCCCGAAAAGTTCCGGCGAAAAACCGACTACAGTTGACACTCGTGCACGGAAAATCCTCGCTAAAAGAAAGGAAATTGATCGATTGGCCATGGCCCGCGCTAGTGGTCAAACTATCATTCCGACCAAGTTGTTGACTAATGGCCACTACATTAAATTGGTCATTGCGCTTGGCAAAGGCAAGAAAAATTACGACAAACGCGCGAGCATTCGTCGTCGTGACACCGAACGCGATAATGCCAAATTCTTAAAAAGACTCTGAACTATTACTTTTTTGGAAAACATGCTAAACTATTGATGTAAATTTAACCTTAAGGAGAATTATGTCACCTGACGAGAAATCCCCCGAAAAACCGAAAGCAGAACCTGCATCCGTGGCGGCCGAACAGCCACAGGACCAATCGCAAAACGTTCAACATGTTGTTCAACAAAAATCGCTTTCTGGTGTAGGCGGCTGGTTGATCTTTTGGATGATTGTCTTTGGTCTATACAGCGTTAGTTTTCTTATGTTGTTCTTTGTCTTCTTGGCTGGGACCGTCGAAAGCGGTTTGCCCAGTGGCGCATCCGGCGCTTTGGCTGTCGAAACAATGATCTTTGGCGTGTTGATCACGGCAGCCTATATCATCAGCACGATTTTGATTGCTATGCAGAAAAAGCTGGCAAAGTTAATGTCACTAATCTCGATATGGCTAACGGCGCTTTATCTTATGGTTATCAGCGTTACTAGTATGGTGGCGCAGTTCTGCACCACTAGTTACTGGACTGGCGTTGAAACCTGTAAAGGCATTGGTGCGAGCGGTGTGATCATGTTGATCTTTGTGATTATCGCTGCGCTGATTTACGCTGGTTTGACTTCGATGTACTTCTTTATGAGCAAACGTGTCAAGGCAACCTTAGTCAAATAATTTTTCGAAGGATAATGGAGCCGTCGCAGATTTGCGGCGGCTTTCTGGTTTTGTTTATGCTAGAATAGGAAACATGGAACCCATAGATTCATTAATCATCAGCCTGATGGCTGCCATTCTATTGGCGCTGGTTAGCCTGCCTTTTATACTAAAAAAATCACGTTCAACCGATCAGGCAACTGAAAAATTCCTGCAAAACGACCTAGCTAATCTGCGGCGCGACGTTGGTGCGCTGTCTGATAATTTGCGCAAAACCTTTGACGAAAAGCTGGACAAGACTCAAACGTCTATGGCTGCCCAACTGCAAAATTCATCGAAAATCGTCGCTGATATCTCGACGCGCCTAACCAAACTGGATGAAACCAACAAACGTGTCGTCGATGTAGCCGACGAACTAAAAACTCTGCAGACTGTGCTTTCCAATCCCAAACAGCGCGGCGTTTTCGGCGAATATTATCTGCAAAGCGTATTGGAAAATGTGTTAGCGCCGAATCAGTGGCAATCACAATACAAATTCAAGGACGGAGAAATCGTTGACGCTGCGATTTTCTTGGCCAAAGGCAAAATTCTGCCCGTCGATAGCAAATTCTCGTTGGAGAATTACAATCGATACATCGAAGCAAACAAGGCCGAAAAAGAAGCCTGGCTGAGAAAAGTCAAAATTGACCTGAAAAATCGCATCGACGAAACCGCCAAATATATCCGGCCCCAGGAAGACACGATGGATTTCGCCTTTATGTTTATCCCATCCGAATCGCTATACTATGATCTGCTAGTCAACAACGTTGGCCAAGGCGGCTCTAGTCGCGACCTGATCGAATATGCTTTTCGTGATAAGCGCGTGATTATTACTTCGCCGACCAGTTTTATGGCTTATCTAGAAACAGTTTTGCAAGGTCTAAGAAGTTTGCAGATCGAAGAACAGGCCAAAGAAATCCAAACCCGCGTTGGTCAACTCGGTCAACACATCGCAAAGTACGAAGAATATCTGACCAAGCTGGGCAATAGCTTGGGCACGACGGTCAACCATTACAACGCTGCGCATAAAGAATTCGCCAAGGTCGACAAGGACGTGGTTAAGATTGCGGGCGGGGAAACCTCGGTCGACCCACTAGCTATAGACAGACCGCGCAATGACTGACAAAATCAAATGACACTAAAAAACTCCGCCTGCTTGGGCGGAGTTTTCGTTAGGATTTAGTAACCCTATTTCTTCGCTACCACATCCTTCAAAACAAACCGATATGTCGTGAAACCAGCAGTGATACCAACCACTGTTGCACCGACATAGGTAAAGACTGGCCACCAGAACGTCATGCAGCCAGCAGCGAACGGATTGACCCATTCAAAGCCACCAATTGCACCTGCGACGGCTGGGTTCAAAATTGCGGCTGCGCCACCGATTGTCAGACCAGCGAACAGTGACACACCAACAACCAGACCCTTTTCGATGGAGCTTTTGTTTTTGGTAAAGAAGGCATAGCCAACACCCAGACCAAACACTACTGCACCGACCAATTCACCCCAGAATGCTGCCCAGTGCGAGCTGGGGAACTCAACATTCAGAAAAGATATGCTCAGTTGTTTAGCTGCATCGTTGATGCTCATGTTGTATTGGTCCAAGAACGCTGCCAGGCCGCCAGCTTCCTTGATATTTTCAGCAGTAATACCTTGGCCAGACAATGCTGCGATAATGGCGTCGTTCAGACCAGCTTGCCATAGTGAATGCAGCACAACGAAGGCCAGCACTGCTCCGATGACCTGCGCCAGAATGTAGGCGAAAGCTTTCACGCCGTCGACCTTGCGGTTGATCCACTGGGCGATAGTGATAGCAGGGTTGATGTGACCGCCGCTGACCACGCCAAAAATCGTAACCAAAATCGCCAATGTCAGGGCGATGCCGACTGCGCCAACTGTGCCGCCCTGGGCTAGTTGAATAACCGCACCGGCCAATACGAATGCACCGGCTAGTTCAGCAAGCAACGCGCCAGGTCGTAGCGCCGCAGCCTTTTCACCAAATGTTTTTTTGGCGACCGTTGCCTCGTCGAATTCAACCTCTGCAGGTTGCTCGATGTTGACGATATCAACATCGACATTTTCTTCCACAATAACTGTCTGTGGTTTTTCCGCCGCGCGCGATGTGGTTTTGCGCGGGGTGGACTTTTTCGCCGCTGGCTTTTTAGCCTTTGACGCAGTGGCTTTCTTTGTAGCCATTCTCTCTCCCTCCTTAAAATTATTTATGATAAGTAGTATAGCACAAACGTTAAATGTGATACAATATTTTGCATGGGAATAATTGTTAATCAGAATCAAAATCGGTCGGAACTGCAGCAGCGCATCGCAGCCGAACTTCGTGAAAAACAACTAAAAAATGGTCCAGTCGACGGCGACATCAAAGCGCCAGAATTTGATATCGAAAAGTCAGAATACCTAAAAGACCGCGGCGGAGACACTCCGATACCAGGCTGGGTTTGGCTGGTCGGGCTAGTCATGACAGCCGTAGCAGTTTTTGCTCTAGTTAAATTTGTTATTTAATTTCTAAAGTCCTGGGGAGGGAAAATGTCCAAAAAAGTCAAAATCAGTTTGTGGATTGTCGGTAGCTTGATCATTGCTGGTTCACTAGCGTATCTAGCGATTTTCACATTATCGACGCGTGCAGTCAGCGCCTTTCGTGAGCAGGCAGCTGATCAATTAAATACCGCGGTGTCTGGTGAAGCCACTGGTTCGATAGTTGAACTGCGCAAAGTTTGGTTTGGCGGACTGCTGAATAGCGATTACGAAAAAGTTTCCGGTCTGCAGGCCGAATACGAAAAATTATTGTCCAGCGTAAAAGGTTACGTCGCCGTTTCGAACGCTCACGACGCGCTGGTCGAAAATTACAATCGCGGCATCAAAGGCGATGCGCCGCTGTCCGGCGACCTGCTGCAATCGGTTGAAAAGTATTTGGCTGCAATGAAAAATCGTTTTCCTGACGAAACAGATCGCATCACTGCGCTGGAGAATTTGTCAACCAAAGTTGCATCCAACACTGATTTCGACGTTGTTAGCGGCGATATTGATCAATTGCTGCACGATAATAATCCTTGGCTAGACGAGTTGCGTGAAAAGCTTAATCAGCAGATTACCGAATTCCAGGATAGAGTAAATAAATAAAATTACATGACAAGCTGTTATTAATTGTGTTATAATTTCCCCATGCAAATCGAAAAATTGCGAGAAGTCCTATTGAAGCGTGTAGAGACCTCGGACAGCCCGCGCGAAGTTCTGCGTGCTGCTGAACTGCGTGATCTATACGCTGAAATCCCCAAATTGCCCAGCGACCAACGAAAAGACTTCGGCCAACAAATCAATAAACTAAAAAACGATCTGGAAGAAAAAATCGTCAAGCGAGAAAACGCCGCCGCTAGCGCCAAAGTCGAACCAATCGACATCACAGCACCATTTGATATTAATAGCTCAAAACCCGAACTCTTGCCGGCGACCGATGGCACTGTTCATCCTTTAAGTCGCGAAATCCAAATCATCAGCGACATCTTTGCTCGAATGGGTTTCGACGTCGTTGAATCTCGTCAGCTCGACGATGATTATCACATGTTTACATCATTGAACTTTCCGCCAAATCATCCGGCGCGTGACAACTTTGATACCTTTTGGACAGAGGACGGTTTTGTGGCGCCAGCGCATACCTCGACAATGCAAAATCGGATTCTAAAGGCGAATAAGAAAAAACTCGAAGAAGGCGGCCAGATCGCCGGCGTTAGCATCGGCCGAGTTTTTAGAAACGAAGACATCGACGCCACACACGAACATACTTTTTATCAGCACGAAGGAATTTTTGTTTCGCGCGACGCGACATTGGGGCAGATGCTGGGCGTGCTGCGATCTTTCTTTGAAACATATTACGCCCAGAAATTACGCGTCAGAACCCAGCCGAGCTACTTCCCATTCGTCGAACCGGGCCTGGAATTTGCCATCGAAAAACCAGCAGCATTAGGCGGCGCCGGAAAAGGCGGCGAATGGTTGGAAATGCTCGGCTGCGGCATGATCCACCCGAATGTACTGAAAGAAGCCGGCATCGATCCGACCAAATATCGCGGCTTTGCCTGGGGCGGCGGAGTTGAACGCCTCGTCATGCTGAAATACAATATCGAAGATTTGCGGCATTTTGAATCGGGCAAATTAGCTTTCCTAAGGAAGTTCAGATGAGCAAGATAAATAGAAAGAGAAAGACGATGATCGTTACCATCTCCATCTTTGCAGTATTAGTAATATTCATATTCTTTGTTCCGTTTATCAAAGACAAATTCTTCATTTATAGTCCCGATAATCCAGAATGTGGCGAACTGTGGGACGGGGGGCAAAGTTGCTATTCGGTTGTTGAGAAAAATGTCACAATATTCCAATGGCTTCGAATGGACAAGCAAAGCGACGGATTTTCCAGTCTTAGGGACACGAGAGGACTCTTGCCATGATAATTTCCTTAAACTGGCTAAAGCAATATGTCGATATTAAAATCCCGACAAACGAATTGGTCGAACTAATCGACGCGCGGCTGGTTGAGGTCGAAGAAGTAGTTGACCTGTCGCCAAAATACAAAGGCATCAAAATCGTCGAAGTCAAATCGGCTGAACACATCGCTGGCTCAGACCACCTGTCGAAATGCCAAATCTGGGACGGCCAAGCAGAAATCCAAGTCGTCTGTGGCGCGCCGAACGTCCGCGCTGGCATGCTGGCGGTCTGGTTAGCGCCGGGCGTAACTTTGCCAGCGACGTACAACCAGGAACCGCTAGTCCTGGCCAAACGCAAAATCATGGGCGTCGAAAGCAACGGCATGCTGGCGGCCATGGATGAGCTGGATTTAGGTACAGATCACGCTGGAATTATAGAAATCAACCCGGCCGACGCGAAAGCTGGCGATGATTTCGCGGAAGTTTTCGGCCTAAATGACACGCTACTCGATATCGAGAATAAATCACTAACGCACCGGCCGGACACCTTTGGCGTCATCGGCTTTGCTCGTGAGATCGCTGGAATTCTGGGCCAGAAATTCGAAGAATACGAAATTTTTTCTGGTCAAGTTGAAATGCCAGCTAATGAAATTCGTCATGGCAACTACGAAATAAATGTTGAGATAGCCGATCCCGAACTTTGCCCGCGCTACCAAGCTGTCGTCATGGACTTGCCGAATAAGCCCGTTAACCCATATCTGACTCGTATGCAAACCAACATTGCTCGCTCTGGCATGCGCTCGATCGATTCGGTCGTTGACAGCACCAATGATCTGATGTTGATGACTGGCCAGCCTTTACATGCTTTTGATTACGACAAATTGGTCAAAGTCGGCGGTGCCGAAGAAGCTAAAATCATAGTCCGCGCTGCGAAAAACGGCGAAAGACTGGAATTGCTGGACGATCGAACCATCGAAATGACCGACGGCGATATTGTAATCACGTCGAACAATGTGCCAGTCGCGCTGGCTGGCGCCATGGGCGGCAAAAGCACAGCGATCGATAAAAACACACGGCGAATCGTTGTCGAATCGGCGACCTTTAATATGTTCAACCTGCGTGGCACGCAGTTCCGACACGGTATTTTCAGTGAAGCCATCACGCGTTTCACCAAAGGCCAGCCGCCAGCGCTGACCGATCCAGTAATCAAAAAGTTCATCGCTATGACTGAAAAACATTACGGCCTGCGCGCGATTTCCGAAATCGTTGACAAATATCCAAAGAAGGTCGAAAATCCGACGATCGACATCATGCTTGACCAGATTAACGGCCTGCTCGGTACAAACTTTACTTATCTGGAATTCGAAAAGACCTTGACCAACGTCGGCTACAAAATCTGGTGCGACTGCGGCGCGGAAGAAAAATGCCCGTGCGAAATCGTTCATGTTCAGGCCCCTTGGTGGCGCACTGACATTCACATCCCCGAAGACATCATCGAAGACATCGGCCGCATCAACGGCTATGACAACATTATACCGACCCTGCCGACACGCGATTTCACGGCTGTCCAGCCCGATCCAATGTCCGCACTGAAACAGCGCATTCGTGAAACGCTGGCCAGTTTTGGCGCCAACGAAGTGTTGACTTATTCTTTTGTTAGCGGCGATCTATTAAAGAAAGTCGGCCAGGATGCAAAGAATTCTTATAAGATTATCAATTCGATTTCGCCGGAACTGCAATACGTTCGCCAGCAAATTGTGCCGAACTTGCTTGAAAAATCTTATCAGAATTTGCGTGCTGGTTTTGGCGACTTTGCACTGTTCGAAATCAACCAAATTTATCGTCAAGAGCTCGGGTTGACCGAGGAAAAAGTTCCAAAGTATTATAATAATCTAGCACTAATCTTGGCTGATAAAAATTCTAAAAAGAACTTTTACGATGCAAAGAAATACCTGGCAGAGCTGGGCAAGAAGCTGGGTATCGAATGGACATTCCGCGAAATCGATTGGGAATTACCGAATTACGAAAGCTATTTCGAGCCAAAACGCAGTGCTGCGATTGAACTGAACGGCATTCCGGTTGGTATCTGCGGCGAAATCCGCGACCCGGTTTGTATGAATTTGAAGGTTCCGACGCATACTTCTGGTTTCGAAATTTCTCTGGATGACTTTCTGGAAATCCTGCCACAAAATTCAGTGAATTACCAGCCAATCGCAAGATACCAGGGGACCAGTCGCGATCTGACATTCCAGGTCAAGCGCAATGTGAGCTTTGCTGCAGTCAAGAATCTGGCCAAGGAAATCCTTGATGTTTTGCCGAAAAACTTTTCGACCAAAATCACGCCAATTGACATCTTTGCACCAGACGAAAAGCTCAAGAATGTTACTTTGCGCATCGATTTTACCGATCGACAAAAAACCATCGATACTAAATCTGTCGCCAAAGTCATCGACGATATCGCCAAGTATGCAGCTGAAAAACTAGACGCCAAAATAATCTAACGAAAGGTAAAATCATGGCAAATTATTACGACAGCAAAACTCCTAACTGGCAACGCATAACCATCTGGGTCATCGCCATCGCGATGGCGGGCGGCACACTGCTAACGTTCTTTTTCATGGCCTTTGCAGCGCACAACCCAGATGTTGATCCGGGCGTGATCTCTCAAAACAAGCAAATGGAAGAATACCAGAAACAGATGGAGGAATATCAAAAGCAAATGGAAGAAAGAAAGAAATTGTATCGTGCGCTAGAAGGTTTCGAAAATAGTATCGGTCCGTTTGACGCGGATGCTGTAACTGAACTAAAGGTTGTGACACTGAAAGAAGGCGAGGGTGCAACGGTAGGCGCGGAATCGACAATCACCGCCAATTACACCGGTTGGTTGCCGGATGGCACAATATTCGAAAGTACCAAACTCGAAGGCAGTGATCCGACTCCTGCGGAATTTCCCATCAACGGTGTTATCGAAGGCTGGGCAAAAGGCTTAATAGGCCAGCGCGCTGGCGGCGTCTACGAACTGACAATCCCGGCAGCCATGGCATACGGCGCACAAGGCAGCGGTTCAATTCCGCCCGATATGCCGCTGAGATTTCTGGTGCAGATTGTTGACGTGCAGAGCTAGAAATTCTACTCTATATGTTCATGAAAGAATTTTTCGAGCTGAGAGATAATCTTTTCATCGTCAGTTTCCAGCGCTACTTCGCGCGTGCCTAGTCGGCTGCTAGCTGCCACAAAATTATGTGATCCAGTGATAGCCCGCCGCGAGCCGTCCGGCATAGTGAAAACCATGAATTTTGAATGCAAATACTTCGCACGATTATATAGATTATTCCTTCGCATACTAGGTTTGCCCAGTCGAATCATTAATTGATTTTGCTTGGAATCGACATTCTTCAGCTGATTGAAATAAATTCTAGATGGTTTCTGTGCCAGAACTTTGCCAAGTCGACCTGTTGGGCAGTGCTGCGATACCAACAGAATCTCGCTGGCCTGGCGCGCCAGCCGCAATGCTGTATCATAAATCATCGAACGACCGGGCTTCCCGCCATCGAACAAAACTTTGCCAATACTAATTTTGGATGAATGATTGCGTGCCGTGCGGCCTTTTTTGTCTACTTTCTCAATTGCTACTTGCTCGTTTACTAATAGATCGGCCAATTCTTGACTCTCTATGCGAAACATGTAATCAGTATGATTTCGAAAGTTTGAATCTCGATCTATATTCACGCCACCAAAAGAAAACACCATATTGTCGACCACCAGCCACTTGCTATGTGTTCGGCCCATAAACAAATAACCATATTGCCGTCCTAGCCAACGAAACTGTGCACCAGCCGCCGTTAAATCCTTACCCAAACTTGTCACGGCTCGCGCTGACCGGTTACGATATGTCAACGGCAGATCCCTGATTCCGCGCATGGCGTTGATATAGGTTGCAAAATCCGCTGCCACATGAACTTCGATACCGCGTTGGGCGGCCGTTATCATGGCGTCGAGCAACTGGCCCGTTGAGTCACTACGAAAAAGCGTCAGGCCAATAAGAAAAACTCGTTTTTTCGCCCGGCGAACAGCCTTTGCTGCTTGCTCCATATAGTCAAGCGGCAAAACTAGTTGCGGATTTCTCATGATCTATCTATTCTAGCACAATTATTCCTATGAAGAGTTGCGCGCAAAAAAAACTTATGCTAAAATCGTTAATAGTAGAAGAAAGGTGGGTAAATGGATATTCCAGCAATGGGGAAGAAGAAAGATAACAAAGCCGATGCAGCCGTGGTTGATCCAGGAGTTGTATTGGGTGATCCGTTAGCGACTCCACCAACTGATCCGGCCGGCGCAGCTGCACCTGCCGACGGTTCGACTAGTGACGACCCAGCAACAACTGACGACCAGACAGATGGGACTGATCCGACTGTACTGGACGATGGCAGCATAGTACCGAACGCCACCGTTACTACTAATGATCAATCAGCGGTCGGCGAATTCAAACCGACCCCTCCGCCTGCTCCTGACCAAGAAGAGTTTGTCGATCCTGAGTCAATAATTGATCCTTCGCTCAGACCATCACCCGATGCTATGCCCGCGCCCGCGGCGACCGAACCAGAGGAGCAGCCTGCGCAACCTGAGCCGCCGATCGCGCCTGCTCCGGATCTAGCCATGCCAACAATCACGCCGACTCCGCCGGTCGAACCGTATGATCCAGAAAAGGCCAAATTCATCAAAACTTACACTGCGGAATTTGATGAGGCTTTGCATCGTGCTACCGATTCCGTCCAAAAGATCCTTGACGAGATCGACAACACTGTACAGGAACACGCGCCGGACATTAAAATCCCCGAGGAAGCCAACGAATTCCTGGAAAAAGCACCGTCAGATGGTAAAGTAGAAAAGTTTGAGGACGCCCGCGAGATGATTCGCAACATCATGATCCGTGCCGCCGAAGCCAAAGAACAATCCGAAGCTGCCGCTGCCGAGGCTGCGAAAGTTTATGACGAAGTCCAACAATTTAAACGCGAAACCAAAGAACAGATCGCCGAACTGACTGACGAGAAATAGCCCTTTCGTCATCCCGGGCGGGTTTCAGGGTCATAGTGTTTTGGTATTGATCGAAAAACCTACTCCAACATCACACCCATCCACTCGCCAAAACAGTGGCGTAAAACTTAAGAAACTTTCCTCTGTCGCGGTCCGCGGAGAACAAGCTCGCGATACCACGAGCAGATGAAAAGTTTCTTAAGTTTTACCCAGTTTTGTCGCAGGATGGGCTTAGATGCTAAAGTAGGTTTTTCTCGCCTCAGCTACAACGAATGACAACTAAATCTTATTATGATAAAATATTGAAAGAATCTAAGAATCTGGAGAAGGAGGCAAAATGGACTGGAACGTAGTTTTAGACGCAGGTGACGTTGATGGCGGAATTATCAATGTGGTCATCGAAATCCCGATGGGCAGCCATAACAAAGTCGAATGGAATCGCAAGCTAAAAGTTTTCGAACTTGATCGATACGAGCCGGCGGCTTTCCCGAAACCGGCCAATTACGGTTTCATCCCGCAAACCCTGGATGAGGACGGAGACGAACTAGATGCGCTAGTCATCACCAACGATCCGATCCCGATGAATGTCTTCTCGAAATGCCGCGTGCTAGGCGTTATGAAATTCGTTGACGACGGCGAAGTCGATGATAAAATTATCTGTGTACCGGCTGATGACCGCGATATGGGAAATAAATATCAGACAATGTCTGATCTGCCAGAACAACTTATAAAACAAATTGAGTTTCACTTTAATCACTACAAGGATCTGAAAAAGCCGGGCGCAACCAAGGTAGAAAAATTCGGCGATGCGGCTGAAGCCAAAGAAGTAATAAATCTGGCTCAAAAACGCTGGCGGGATCAGTAAATGGGCCAAATCACCGCCACTGCTAAAGCTCTAATTTTCAATGACAAGAACGAATTGCTGATACTAAAACGCAGTGAGTGGAAGGAACAGCCAAAATTTTCGCGTCAACCTGACATTCCTGGTGGCGAGATTGATGAGGAGGATGACAACGGGCGAATTACTGCCGCTCGTGAAATCTTTGAGGAGACCGGCATTCGCGCACGGTCGCACGATCTAAAACTGGTTTTCTCTAAAACTCAATTTATAAAGTATAACGGCCAAGAAGAATCCCAGACCAAGCTTTACTATATGCTGAAACTGGACCACACGCCAGAAGTAAAGATCAGCTGGGAACATGAAAGTTTTGCTTGGCGAACGCTGGACTACGCTGCCAAAAACATAGATCTAAGTTACGGGATCGGTCGCTCCGACGGTCTGGTAATCCCATACATTTACGAACACCGCGATATCTTCGGAGTTTAATTTTTCTTCCCGCCGCTATTGTTGCCGCGGCGATTCCATGGCCCTGTCGGTTTCTGTATGTTTTCGCGGCGAGCCGTTTCAATATTCTGATGGCGCAGTTGCGAACGCAGTTTTGTTCGGGCGTGTGACGTCATAATCTTCTTCAGCCAATCCAGTTTCGGCGAAGTTTTATTGTGTGTCAAAACTTCAACAATATCGCCGGACTTCAACTCGCGATCGAACTTGACCATCTTGCCATTGATTTTGAAGCCGCTGGCTTTGGCGGCCAGATCAGTATGCACACGGTAAGCAAAATCCAGCGGCAGCGCACCGGCTGGCAAGTCAAAAATGTCGCCGCGCGGCGTATATACGAAAATCCGATCAGAAAAGATGTGAATCTTTAGCGCGTTAAAGTCGACCTTCTTGCCGGCGCGTAATTTAACGACAGCTTCTTGCAGATCTTGGATCCATTTCAGGTTGGCCGGTAGCGGCGCCAGTTTGCCTGACTTATAAACTTCTGTCAGCTTGTTCTCATTGTAGTGAAAACTAGCCGCCAGACCCCTTTCGGCGTAATCATGCATTTCGTGCGTTCGGATCTGGAATTCCACGATCTGGCCATCGGACGTTTCAACTGTAGTGTGCAGACTTTGATAACCATTATTCTTTGGCCGTGCGATATAATCTTTAATTCTAGCTATCATCGGTGTGTACAGCGAGTGGATCACGCCTAGCACCAGATAACAGGTCGAGACATCGTCGACAACAATACGCAGTGCCATCAAATCGTGTATTCGATCAAAATCGCCATCGTACTTCTCTAGCTTCTTGTGCAGAGAATAGACCGACTTAACGCGGCCATCAATTTCGGCTGGCAGTTTTTCTTCCCTAAGTTTGGCGGCGACTTCGCCTCGGATTTTGTCAAGTTTCTTGCGAGCTGAACCTAGGTGAAAATCCAGCTCACGTTTCAACTTGTTGTAGCGTTTTGGCGCAATATACCGGAAAGCGATTTCTTCTACCTCTGTCCGGACGCGACCCATATTCAATCGGTCGGCTAGCGGGCCAAAAACCTCCAGGCTTTCACGGGCTTTCTTCAGCTGTTTTTCGCGCGGCTGAAATTCCAGTGTTCGCAGATTGTGCAAACGATCGGCTAGCTTGATAATAATCACGCGTATGTCCGAGCCAGTGGCGATCATCAGTTTGGCCAGGTTGTCTTTCGTCTCTGGCAAGTACGTCGAAATATCATCACGACCGGCCCGCGTCATGCCGACCTTGGTCACGCCGTCAACCAGACGGGCCACGTCTTCGCCGAACTTCTCCTCGATCTCGCTGAGCGGCGTGTCTGTGTCTTCGACCACGTCATGCAGCAAACCAGCGATCACGCTGTCGAGGTCCATGTCCCATTCCAGTAGAATCCGCGCTACGGCCAGCGGATGGGTTACGTAATCCTCGCCAGACAAGCGTTTTTGTCCAGCATGTTTTTCTTTGGCAAAATCAGTAGCTGCGTAAATCTGTCCACGGTCAGTTTCGCGCGGAAACTTTTCGCGAGCCAGGCTAGCCAAAGTCTTCATAGATATATTCTACCACTTGCGCGCATTTTCCGAAACTGCTAGAATATTAGCATAAGGAATAAGGGAGGGATTATGGCGACGAAAATTGCAATCAATGGTTTTGGGCGGATTGGACGTAATGCGTTCAAGATTGCGTTGGGCCGCGACGATATAGAGGTTGTGGCGCTGAACGATTTGACGGACACCAAAACTCTAGCTCATCTGTTAAAGTATGATTCGACGTACGGAACGTACGACAAAGAAGTCTCGCATGACGACGAAAACGTTATCGTCGATGGTCGGAAATTCCGCGTCCTCAGCGAAAAGGATCCGGCGGTTTTGCCGTGGCGAGATCTGGGCGTCGATGTCGTGATCGAATCGACCGGCCTGTTCGTCGATCCCGCCAAAGCCCGCGCCCACATCGACGCTGGTGCCAAAAAAGTCATCATCAGCGCCCCAGCCAAAGGCGACGGCGCCGACACAATCGTCCTAGGTGTCAACGACGACAAACTGAACCAATCCGGCGACATCATCAGCAACGCCAGCTGTACGACCAACTGTATCGCGCCGGTCATGGCCGTTTTAGAAGGCCACTTCGGCATCCAGAAAGCCATGATGACCACTGTTCACAGCTACACCGCCTCGCAGAGGTTGCTCGACGCGCCGGCAAAAGACCTGCGCGAAGCTCGCAGTGCGGCCGAAAACATCGTGCCAACGACGACCGGTGCCAGCAAGGCCGCGGCCCTAGCCATCCCGTCGCTGAAAGGCAAATTCAACGGCCTTAGCGTGCGTGTCCCGACCCCCGTCGTGTCGCTGTCTGATATCACGGCCGTCCTGAAACGTCAAACCACCGTCGAAGAAATCAACGAAGTGTTTAAGAAAGCCGCCAGCGAACCGTATTACCAAGGAATCTTGGACGTAACAAACGAGGAATTAGTCAGCACTGATTTCATCGGCAACGCCCATTCGTCAATCGTCGACTTGAATCTTACCGATGTTGTCGACGGCGACATGGTCAAGGTCGTGTCGTGGTATGACAACGAGTGGGGCTATTCGAATCGGTTGGTCGAATTGACGGCCGACGTTGCAAAAACTCTGGAGAATTAATGGCGGAAATTCACGAACCAATTGATAAGGAATTCTTTGATCAAGTCCTTAGCGGTGAAAAAACTTTCGCGCTGCAGGCCGGCAATTTTCAGTACGAAAGAGGCGACATCCTGATATTGGAAGAGACTGTCGATGGCCAACCGACTGGCCGCTCGGTGCGAAAACGTATTAGTTCGTCAGCAAATTCCAAAAACCTCGGTTCGTTTATGAAAGAAGACATCGAACAATACGGTCTGGAAATAATATCGCTAACGGAGGAATAAAAGTTTACAGTTTCAACATCTTACGTGCAGTTTCTTCGCTGTTGTGATTGCCGCGTGCCAAAACTTCTGGATCAACCCAAGCCACCTCTGCTGCCTCGCCGCCAAGTTCAAACTTATTAATCTTGAACAACGATTCATCCTCAATTTCCAGCCAAAACATCAGTGCCATGCGCCACATGCCGTCCTTAAAATTGGTGTTGACATGAAACAGTTCACCGAGCCGAAATTCTCCCGAGAAACCGAATTCCTCGCGCAGTTCGCGGGTCAACGCTGCGTGGATCGTTTCGCCATGTTCGATTCCGCCGCCGGGCAGTTCAAAATCAGTCTCGCCATCATCGCGCGTTGCTAAAATTTTGCCGGATTTGTTCTTGATAATTCCCTTAACGGTCACGCGATAAATCGTGCTGGGGTAAATTGGATCACAATAATTCATGCCTACATTATAGCATGCCTTTTTGACTTCTGGCACTAAATCGTTTATACTTATCCTGTTATGAAAGTCTATATTGGCGCCGATCATCGTGGTCTTAATCTAAAGGAAAAGATCTTTGCCTATCTGTCCAAACGTGGCTATAAAGTTGAGGACGTTAATGACAAAGAACTAAAACCCGACGAAGACTTTCCGCAAATCGCCCAAGCCGCCGCCCTGAAACTATTTGACGAAGAACCCGACCTGGACCGCGCCATCCTAATCTGCAGCGGTGGCCAAGGCATGGCAATTGCAGCCAACCGTTTTCGCGGCGTTCGCGCCATCGTCGCCACCACGGCCGAGGACGCTCGCTATGGTCGTATTGACATTGACGCCAACGCGCTTAACTTGTCGACACAATTGTTTGATATTGGTGATGATCAGTATTGGCAGGACATTATCGATACTTTTCTGAACACTGATTTTTCCGGTGCGGCGCGATTTGTGCGACGGAATCAACAACTGGACGAGCTAGCGTGATATAATTAAACTCATATGAAAAGTGTGGCTAATTTGCGTGGAGCTGCCGATGTTGCATTAGTCGGCGGCAAAGCGGCGTGGCTGAGCAGATTGTTGCGTGTCGGTATCAATGTGCCGGATGGATTCGTTATCACAACAGAGGCGAAATTTCCACTGAATGTTGCAATAAAAGAAGAAATCCTGGATAAGTTTGACACGCTGAACGCTAAAAAGGTTGCCGTACGTTCATCGGCCGCCAACGAAGACGGCGCCGATCAAAGTTTCGCTGGCCAGTTTGACACATATTTAAATGTAATACGCGATGACTTAACTGAAAAGATTAATGCCGTGCACGACTCGACGACGAACGCTCGCGCCGTTAGCTACTCTGGCCAAATGGAAAGTCCTATTGCAATCGTGGTGCAGAAAATGGTTAAGGCCGACATTGCTGGCGTAGCATTTTCGATGAATCCGATAACTTACAATCGAAACGAAATCGTAATCGAAGCTACACGCGGCCTAGGTGAAAAATTGGTCTCTGGTTTAACTACGCCCGACCTGTTTATCATTGACAAAAATTCGCGCGAAATTCTGGAACACGAAACTGGCGATAGCAAAGTCGATCTAACGAAAAAGAATCTAAGCGAATTGTCGGATGCAGCATTAACGATTGAAAAGCTGTCCGGTGTGCCAATGGACATCGAATGGGCGATTGCCAGTGGCAAACTTTACATTTTGCAGGCGCGCCCAATAACCACATTAGATAAGCCTATGGTGCCAAGATTCAATCGCGATAATTACATGCTGGCTTTTCAGGCGCAAGGCGTTAATGTCTTCACAACCGATATTCACGCCGAAATCTACGCGCCGCTAAAAGCTCTATTTATGATCGATAATGGTTTATTTAAACAATATTTCACTAAAGAAGCTTATGAACTTGCGTTGCAACGGGGACTAAAATTCTACAGTGATCGCGCCAAATTTATGAAGTATCAACGCGAGATGAAAAAGCTGATTGACGAGCTGGAAAACTTTTACAAAACTGAATTGGAAGACGCTAATTCATTAAGTATTGATCAAGCAAAGCAATTTATCAGGCTGGTCGAGAAACTGTGTGGCGACTACACCAAAATGAATTTCGAATTCACCGATCGTGCATTTGAATATCAAGATGAAAATTCTGTCATCAAACAAAACCTAGCCTATGTTGCAAAATTAAAGGATACGGTTGTGCGGTCGGCCGTAAACAAAACCTTATTCGAACCTGAAGGTTACGCGGCGCGATTCTTTGAAATCTTAAGCCAGCAATTTGATGTGCTGACAGCGATCTTGGAAAATCTGACACGAAAAGAAATTGAGCAACTATTCGACGGCTGGCGACCAGACGAATCTGCAATTAAACGACGCCAGCAAGCTTTTGTGGAAAACTATGACGATACTGAAAACCCAATCGAAGGTGCCGCAGCACGAGAAATCATCAACATCTTTCGCGACGAAATAATCAAATCAGACGTTATCAAAGGCCGTCCAGCCAGCAGCGGCCAAGCACGTGGACGAGTCAAAGTTATAAAGGTTGACTATAGCGACATGGCCCAGCTAAATTCGGAAATTGATAGGATGGGGGGGGGCGACATTTTGGTAGCTGAGACCACTGCGCCGGAATTAGTCATGGCTTGCCGCAAAGCTGCCGCCATCGTAACGGATCTCGGCGGCATGATGTCACACGCTGCCATCATTAGTCGCGAATTCAAAATCCCATGTGTCGTTGGCACTGCTAACGCTTCGAAAATCTTGTGCGACGGCGATTTAGTGGAGGTCGATGCTGCATGCGGTGTTGTAAAAGTGATAAAAAAGAAGGAACTAAAATGAGCAATAAAGGTCACGCAATTGCCAAACTCTATAAAACCCAGGTTAGTCTGACGGAATGGCTAGACAATATCCATCATGCCGACACAGAGAAAATCCGCCAAGAAGAAAACGACAAGCTGGAACGATTGCGCGCTATCAACACAGTGATTGACTTTCCGATTGACGACCCCGTGCAATTCAATCCTGCCAGCGAACTTACTGCCGATAATCCACGCCTAAAGGAATTGCTGGCAACTGACGGCGATAGAGTATGCGGAATCAGACTTATACCGCTGGACCCAAAAATGCCAAAAATACGTACGCGTGGGCTGACGGTGCGCGATTCGTTCGAATGGTTCAACCAGCAAAAAGTCGATCGCACAAAATACTATACTGAATTTTGTTCGCATACTGAAAACGCCGAATGGTCGTCGTTCTTTGTCGTCAACGAACACGGCGTTTCTGGCGAAGTGATCCGTGATCGGATGCACCATTTGTCACAGGGTTTCTATGACGACGCCAAACCGATCGTTTTTCATTTTGATTTTAAAAAATGGCAGAGCGAACCGCACGATGACGAAGCGATAGCCTACATGAAGTCGATCGTTGCACGTCTTTATGTGCCCGACGTCACCAAACAAAAATTGCTGGCGGAAAAAGCCGGCGCGAAATTCGTGCGCGATTATTTATTTGGCTATTAAGAAATCACCGAGGCGCAGGCAGTCTTTGGTTTGAAGCTCGAGGATTACTCACCTGGTTTGGGCGAACTTTACAAAGATTTCGTAGTTAGAATTGATGAACCAAAAGAGTCGAAAGAATCCGAAGCCTTGCATGGCCGCGGTGCCAGCACTGGCATCGCTCGCGGCAAAGTCAAAATTGTCCAGTCGCCAGACGACGACTTTCCTAAGGGTGGGAATGTGGTTTTGGCCGCCAAGGTCACGACGCCAGACCTGGTCGGACTTATGAAAAAATCCGTCGCCATTATCACCGACCAGGGCGGCATTCTAAGCCACGCTGCCATCATTGCCCGCGAGCTCGGCAAACCATGCGTAGTCGATGCGGCTAATGCGACGACCAAATTACACGACGATGACACGGTCGAAGTTAACGGCACAACTGGCGAAGTTAAAATCATAAGTAAGGCGCGAGAATGACGAAAACTTCAGACGAGCCCGATAATGTCAACGAACAGTTGGCGAAGCTTCTTGAAAAGCAAATTTCTTTATCGGAGTGGCTAGCAGGCATCTCACACAAAGCAACCGAAAAGATTCGCGCCGAAGACAACGAAAAACGCGAAACATTACGCCAATTGAACGAGATTGTCAGTTTGCCGTACGATGCTCCTATGAAGCAGTTTGTATCGGCCGATGAACTGACGGGAAACAACCCAGAATTTGAAAACTTCTTGTGCGAAAATGGCGACAGGCACTGCGCACTGCGACTGGTTCCATTGGAAAAGAATCTACCAAAACTCAGAATGCGTGGCCGCACGGTCGCGGGTGCGATGGATTGGTTCCGCGAGCAAAAAATCGACACTGCTAAATACAGAGTTGATTTTATGTCTCATCCTGTGGGCGAGGCGATCAATTCAACGATTTTTGTAATAAGGAAAAATGGCGTGTTCGGCGAAATTATCCGTGGCGGTCACGATCAGCTTTCGCAGGGATTTTATCGCAATGATAATCGACCAAGCACCTTTTCGTTTAATTTCAAAACTTGGGAAATTGCGTCGGACGATGAAGAGCTTCTGGCGAGCGCGAAGAAGATTGTCGAACTTTTAAAAATAAATAATGCTGCGAAACGAAAGAAACTGTCTGAAAAGTTTAACGCAGAGTTTGCCAATAACTATTTGTGTGGATATTTTGAAACTGTAGATAATGAAGGCCTGCAATTTCTTGACTGGTCGCGAAGTCTCGGAAAAATCTACGAGGATTTTGTCGTAAAAATTGAAAAGAACACAGCCGTAAAGTCCAACGCAAAAGTTTTGCATGGTCGTGCTGCCAGCACTGGAATTGTAAGTGGCCCGGTTAAAATCGTAGAATCTGCGACGGACGATTTTTCTGACGGCGCGGTTCTGGTTGCCGAAGTGACAACGCCCGATCTGG
>Ga0099364_10004393_pt1 | contig 21383 bp, 11 predicted proteins | sample TergutTh196P3_FD_73070 | JGI IMG/M metagenome (GOLD analysis project Ga0099364, IMG submission 73070) | Microcerotermes parvus P3 segment gut microbial communities from Pointe-Noire, Republic of the Congo - Th196 P3 | ecosystem: Host-associated > Arthropoda: Insects > Digestive system > Gut ... | reverse complement strand
AAAATGGACAAGCATCGGCACGGTGTCCTGCGTTAGATTCCAAAGTCCACACTCGGCAATCACCGAATCGTTTCCCTTCGCCTTGAACGCCACCCGCTGCGTCTGCGGATCAACGGAACCGTAGAGTTCAGTCGCAGTGTTCGTTTCCTGATTGATAAAATTGCCGCGAACCTGTCCTTGCTTATTCGTGGCAATTTGCAAAACCCGCTTGCTCTCCGTCTGATTGCCGTCCGCGACAACGGCGAATGTTCCCATCGGCAACCAATCATCCGCCGGATTCTTTGCCGGTTGCGCGTCAGCATTCGTATTTACATTCACGTTCACGTTCACATCCGCGACGGGTGCCGCTTGCTGCGGCTGCGCTGCCGGTGCTGCACCTGCCTTGGCGATATTTTGTGCCTGTTGATAGTATTCGCTCGAACTGACATACGGAACATTATTTACGTACACGACATCTTGAACATAAACAATGTTACTGCCGTAATAATAGGGAACCGGCGTAAGAACGGCATTCGTAACGGCACCAGCGAAGAAACCTGCTGCAAACCAACCCCAAGCATTGTGCCAAGACGGATGTCTCCACCACCAGTACGGCGGCGGTACAGGACGCGGATAAGGATTGGGAAGTCCGGGACACCATGCGTTCGTATGTTTGGCGTACCAATCTCCGGTGAACAAGTCGTTGCGATTGTACTGTTTGTTAAAATTGTCCCGAATGACATTGATCGACCGGTTGTCGATATGGATGTTATTGATAACCGTATTGTTGATTCTCTGCGGATTGAAATTTTGCCAATTTTTCCAATCCGGTCCCTCACGGTTTATGACGGTGTGATCGGCACGATTGAAGATTTGCTCACGATTGTCAGGACCGAAGTTTTGACGCACTTGGTCAAGGTTTTGGCGATTCACATTGAGATTTGAACGGTCAACATTGCGCAGATTTTCTCCCGAAAGATTGGGGCGGTTGCCGGGCTGCGCAGGGGTTGGACGTTGAATTGTTGGTCTTGCCGCGTTTGGCGGAACGTTTGGTCTCTGAATGGTCGGTCTCGCCGCATTGGGAGAGGTCGGCATGGCATCCCGATGGACGACGGAGCCGTCGCCGAAATGCGCCTGTACTGCCGCAAGGTTTGGCGGTGTTGCCGGTCGGGCGGGCATTGCTGGACGGGCTGCTCCGCCTCCCAGTTGGAGTCCGCCTCCGCCGAGTCGCTGCGCCTCGGCAAAGGGGCAAAGCAAGATTACGGACAGACCGGTAAAACTTATAATTCGTCGAAATTTTTTTTGAATCATTTTGCTATGTAGTCGAGAAAAGTAACGATAGCAACCATTGTACCATACCGTTAATGGATTCGCAATCGTTAGCCGTCTTGCGAGGCATGGTTAGGGGTGAACTGAAAATAGGGGTGGACTGAAATAATTGGACAGAAAACGGTCTTGAACAAGTTATGAACGTGCCCGTGTCTGTAAGTCGGTTGACCGTCCAAAAAAACGGCATGACAAACTCCAACTTCCAGTAAAGCAAAAGCGAGGCGGCGTAAGCCCGAACGCTCTTGCGTTCGATTTTGCCCTTGCCTCCAACGACGGAAATCGTTATTATTCCCGCTGACGGGCGGCGACACAGTCGTCGGCTCCCTATAAAGTATGAAAAATACCGCTTTTTTCGCTATCGTTCTGCTGCTTTCGGCAATCGGGTGCCAAACGCCCCGACACGCCCAGTGGCTCACGCCGCCGAAAGGAGAAACACCGCATTTTTTAGGACAAGCACCGACCGACGATCCCTTTCCGTTTCCGGTGATCCTTCCTTCGCAACCAGTCTCCAGTCCGGCGTATGACCCCTTCGCCCCCGTCCAGCAACACGCCATGAGGCACGACCTGGCAACAGAAGAAGCAGAACGGGAACGAATCCGTATTCTCGCAACAACCCCCCAAGAGGGTGCACCCGCCCATTTACAACCGCTCAATCCCTGGAACGGTCCCTTTGCGTCCCGACCCCGGCAGCGGACACTCGAACAGGACATCATTCGGCAGGTCAGCGGCGGTTACGAACCGGTCGCAGGAAAGTTTTACACCAACGAAGCCCTCTTCGACTGGGAAAAAGAGGACGAACGCAAAGGGTTCGACTGGTCGGTGCTTGATCCGACCAACTTTTTCACGAGAGTCCGTGATTGGATGGGAATGGGACCCGACGAAGGAAGAGCAAACGATTCAATGCGGAAAGGTCGGGAAATCCTGCTGGCTAATCCCGATTTGAGCGACCGGCGCAAAAATCTGGAGGCGGCAAAACACTTTATGGAAGCCGCCCGGCGGTATCCCGATTCACTCATCGAGGAAGATGCACTGCATTTGGCGGCGGAGTGTTTCTTTTTTGCGGACGACTACCCCAATGCGTTCACGGCGTATCAGCAGTTGATGATTAAGTATCGACATTCCAAACACATCGACAATGCGGCACGCCGGCTGTTCAAAATCGGACAATACTGGGAACGTGAAGCGGAACGCAGTTTTTCGACGTTCAATTTTTCCAACAGCGCGTTGCCGAGATATGACACCTTCGGCTTTGCGAAAAAGGCATACGAAACGATATTCATCAATGATCCGTTGGGACCTGTTTCAGACGACGCGCTGATGGCGTTGGCGACCGCTTATTTACGGCGTGGTCGGCATCAGGGTGACGACAATTTCAATCAGGCGGCGTTTTATTATCGGCAACTCCGTGAGGAGTATCCGTTGAGTCCGCACATTGCCCGGGCTTACGAGAATGAACTCTATGCCCGAACGAGGGCGTACTTGGGAGCGGAGCATCCGAACAGGACGCTGGAAGAGGCACGAAAACTGGCGGAGGTTACAATGCGGCAGTTCGGAAACGAATTGGACAGCGAAACCAAGATGGGACTCTTGGAAATCAAGGAGTCTATTGTGGACAAGCGTGCGGAGCGTCTTTGGACGACGGGTCAGTTTTGGGACAGAAAGCGGTACTATGGTTCGGCGCGAGTGCTTTACGCACAGTTGATTTCGGAGTTTCCGCAGACGGAGTTTGCCGAGCGTGCGCGGCGGCGGATGGGAATCATCGAAGGTTTGCCGGACTCTCCGCCGATCATTGGGTTTCCGATCAATCCGTTCCGAGCGGATGTGTGGTAGGCACTTTGTTTCTCAAATAGCAAATATGACAAATGGGACGAAACGCACAACGCCTTCATCGCCATCGCAAACATTGCCATCACGCTGAGAAATTATTGTAAACGCCCCCTAATCCTTGCACTCGGCAGTACGTCCTTGCGATTGCGAGCCTCCCTGCGACTATCGATCACAGTACAGATTCGACCAAGCCGAAGTTCCCCAAAGAGAACCGTCATGAACGTACACCGACTCATCGGCAATCCGCTCCCATTCGTCAAAGTATTTGAGCCGGTCATAAGCGATTGTCCAAATACAATCCTTGTCGTCCGCTTCGCAACGTCCCTGTGCCGACCCGCCGCAGGGACCGTTACGCATCCCCTTAGAACAGCGACCCATCGGACAAAGATACGCGATGTTCGGCAACGCACAGTCACCGCAATCCTGACAACGGTAAACCATGTGTTTGGCATTGTCTTCAATGAAATGAATCATCTTGTACAACAATCCCTGCTTGCTTGGATTCGGATGCCGTTCAGTAGGGTCTTTCTCCACAAACCGATAAAACTTCGCGATGAGATTGTACAACCCATGATTTTTATGAAAGCCGATGGCGTGAACCAACCGAGAAAAACGGTAAAACAAGTTGACGTTTTTCGTCCTTTGCGGCTTTGTGTTGATAAATTGTTCTTCCTCAAAGCAATGAAACTCACCCGGCTGCGGATACTGTATTTCCTTATAAAAGAGTTTCCAATCGTCCGGCGAAAAAGTTTCCGACAGTTCGATAATCTCGAAAAATTGTTCCGGTGTTCCCAAGCCTCCGAGATAACCCCCTTTGAAGCCGAGTCCGCGAAACACGGCAAGTTGTTTCGCTGCAAATTCCTGAAAGTATTTTTTGCCTTTGTCTTCGCCCGATGCGTACTTTTCGATGTCGGCAAGGTGTTGATCGCTCACAACACAACCGGCAAGTTTGCCTGAGTGAAACAGTTTTGCAACCGTTTTGTTCAAAACATAAACGTTTCCCAAAATCGGCGTGTCCAAACCGTGATGGTTGAGAAACAATTTTATCTCATTGAACTTTCGCATATCGTATCCGAGTTGCGGAAGCACCCATTCTGCCCCGGACCTGATTTTGCGAAGCATCCTGACGTACTGCGGAACGAGTTCGTTTTCATATTTTTTGAACGGACTCACTGCGCAACCGGTGAAAAACTGTGTTGGATTCAGTTTGTCGATTTTCCCTCGGCGACTGGGGACTTCGAGTCCCGCATTCATTTTCTTGAGCATGTCGATGAGTGCGACGGCATCAATGTCAAAAACGCCGGCACTGCGTTTGGGGTATCCGCCGGTGGGCAGATCGCCGGTGAGTGCCAATATATTGTTAAATCCTTCGGCGGCGTATTTCCAAGCGGCACTTTCCAATGCAATTCGGTTTCGATCTTTACAGGTCAGATGGACGATGATTCGCGGTGCGTGTTCGGCGAGATGATTGGTGAGCCAGTCGGGCGGAAGCATGGGACCGCCGCCCGGGTTGTCCGTGATCGAAATCCAAGAGATTCGGGAGTCGGAAAGCAGCGCACGGGACAAGGTGAGCGAATGTGCTGTTTCGTCCGCAGCGGGAATACCCCGGCTGTTGACGACTTCTGCTCCGTAAAGAAAGGGAGATGAGGAGTCCTGAACGTTAGTGCGAAAACCATCGGTAGTGTTCATGATTGGCGTAATAAAAAGCAGACTTGTTCCTGAGTATTCTCATGCCTGTTCTACGTTGATGATAGCACAGGCGAGTTTTAACCGCAAGAGCAAGGGAGTCTATATCGCCTCAAACATTAGACTTGTTGCCTAACCTCTTTCATGCTTTTTCTGCGTTGAGTATAGCGCAGACGAGTTTCGTTCGCAGCAGGTGTCTGCGCCGACGAGATAACTCCCGATTAAACGCCTTTTCCAACTCCGACAACTCCTTCTTCTTACTCTTCTTGATCGGGATCAGACTCCATGCATGGTAGTCCAAAATGCCTTAATAGAAGCACTCGTAGCCACCAACCCGGAACAAAGGTAGAGCCATTTTAATTTTAGTGGTTATACTGCAAACGGCATGAAAGCGGTCTTTGCGTTCCTTGCGAACTTTGCGGTTAACTCCTTTTTTAACCGCGAAGCACGCAAAGGGCGCAAGGAACACAAACGTCCCATTTGACCCCGTGTACAGTAGAGCGCAATGACACAGATTACTTCTCGGCGAAAACCTTACGGCAAAACTGTTACCGCCTCGCTGCCAAGGCGGACAATACGCTCCCTTCCATTGACGATTGCTTCAAGTACCAATTCATCCCCTTCACGTTTCCAAGAAACGTCGGTTTGTGGAACCGTTTCCGTTTCAGCAACCTTCCACGGACGTACAATAAGCAAAAACTCGGCATTCGGTTTCTTTTCCGTTGTCTTTGCAGAGATGTGCCATTCACGCGCGGTGATTCTCGGAAGCGGATTCGGATCGTACTGGTTTGTCTGCATAATCTCCAGGGTTTCGGGCATCAACACATCGACTCGAGCAGCAACTTTATCGACACGAATACCGAGGTTGCGCAGTTCCGAAAGCGGTTCGATCAATTCTACCGCCTCAGGTTCCGTAATCGACGTTTCTTTGAATGTCGATTCAATCCACGACGCAAACCGTTTATCGTTGGCAGCCGATTTTCCTTCGGGAAACCAAACATCCAACGGTTGAAGCGGATTTTTCGTGTGGAGCCAATACTCGAACGTTGCTGGTCGCACTGCTGTGAGCCTATCATAAACAATCAAGAGGCTCGGCTTGAAGAAGACAATACTTCGTCGGTACTGTTCCAAAACTTTTCCATCGGGATAGTCGGCATTGTCTCTGGGGACACGGTACGCTTCGTGAGCGTCGCCGACGACAATATCGTAATCGGAATTGTTTTCGAACTGGACGACTCTTCCGACGGCTTCCCAACTTCGCGGAAGTTGACTGATACCATCGACCGTGATATTGTTCACGCTACGTGTTGACCACATCCACCCAGAATGATGCGGACTGCCGTAAGAATCATACCAGCCGGAATTAATCAGCATGTCTTCGTTCCATGCCGAAAAAATAAATGAATTTTGTGCTTCATATCCGTGCGAAAAAGCACCGAAAGGCGCGGGAGCCGACTTAAAGAGAATTTGCACGTTGTCGGTTCCGTCAAGCAAATTTGTGTTAAACACGGCTTGCCCTGTTCCGCGAAACCATCGTGCGGTCGGCAGGTCGGTCGGGGCTTTTGCCTCGACAGGCTTGTGTTCTAACGTTGCCGCTTTCCGAATGAACGTGTAGTAATTCGCAGGCGGTCTGAAATCGGGATGGACATCGACAAACCAACGCCAATACGGATTACCTGACTGCATCGCAACGATATCCACTAATTCCAGCCAATCTCTCGATCTGTTATTAACCGCGCCATCGCCAAATTGTTTGCCTAGTTTACCCGGCGGCGTAAGATAGAGCGGATAAAAGCCGATTTGAGAGTAGTATGGCTTGTCGAAAGCATTGATATCAAACGCCGCCTTCATCGCGTCCGCCCACCAACAGAATCGAATTTGGTACGAATTCCAGTACATCAGTCCTTCGTGCCAACCTCCTTCATCATCGCTCCAGACGGGATAGGTTGCGTAGAACTTGTTCATCGCAGCCCAAATCCAGTCTGCCGCTTCGGGAATCTCTCCGTGAAATGCTAAACCGATTTCACCGAGAAAATGCCAGGCACGCTGGGCATGTGACTCGTACGGTGTCCAAAACTGTCTTGGGAAAAGATGATTGTACATTTCTTCGCCGCGTATTTTCATAACGTTTCGACACTTTTCCTTGTCCTCTTCGCTCAAAAAAGAATTGAGAAAGGTATAAGCCCGCGGAAAATGTTTAGCAAACGGCATTCCGGCTTCGTCGTTGTAGCGGAAACCTGTTGCTCCCTTGGGATCCCATTCGGTGGTCGCCATCAGGAGTTCTTTGGCGAGTTCGGCGTACTTTTCATTGCCGTCTAAATTCCAGACAAACGCCAGCAGAGCGGCATTCTCGAGAACGTTAATTGTTCTCACTCGGTTGCCCCACCAGGTATCGCGTTCATCGATATGGAACCTTCCCGTTATTCCTGCTCTGTAAAGCGGCGGCTCCGAAGTGTCCGGCGGATTTTGCAGCAGGTTTTCGCAACGTCGAACGAGTGCTCTGTATTCGGCATTCAGTTCGTTTTGGGCAAGTTGCCGTAATCGGTCCATTCCTTCGGGTCGAACAAAAATCCGAGGATGTTGTGCCGGAATACGGTTCAACAATTCGTTTCGTTCTGGAAGCGGCATAGGGCGAGCAGAGTCGGGAATCTCGAATGTTCGGGTTTGACTCCAGTTTGTCGGTGTGCCTTCATTGTCGAAGCCGCGGTATCGCCAAGAATACTTGCCCGACGGAAATACAATCGGAGGGGAATGGACGTTGAAAGCCCCATTGTCGATGCGGTAAAAATCCTGTTGCATCGAATTTTGAACGACGAGTTCCCAACGGACAACGCGTGCTGTGGGTCTCCAGGTGAAACTCGGCGGTGTCGTAGAAACGGTCTGACCGTTTGCCGGTCTGTACCCCCATTCTCCGGGACGTACCGGGGACTCATCGAGCGGGAACTCCGTTGCGGACAGGAACGAAACCATTCCGGCGCATATGCAAGGAATAAAGAAGAGTCGAAACATAAAATTTTTCTGAGGAACACGCTGGTGAATTACCCTTGTGACGAGGAACATTCTACCATATATCTTCTCTGACTGTTGTGGTTCTACCGTATAGGACAGTCCGACTGCAAGACTCTCAAGTGTCAGTTTCCGTTTTAGAGGACTTGACACAACTTCCAATCCCGTAACGACTATCCCAAAATCAGGATGTACCAACGCACTAGGGAACGTTTTTCGCTGACGTAAAACATGTAAAGTACGCAAAGAAAACGTCCAACTTGACCCGTGTACAGTAGACCTGTTCCCTAACCTCGTCATTTTCATGAAAACGGGAATCCAGAGGACAGTTTTGAGACGTTTCGTCTCGATCCCCGCTTGCGGAATGACGGGATGGGTTAGAGAACAGGTCTATTATACTCCCGGTTTGTTCTTTACCGTTTTCCCAAAAATTGTTAGACTTCCCGACACCGACAGTCGGACGGAACAATAATGGCAGAGGAAGACGGCGACAAGAAACATGATGCGACCCCGCAGCGGATGCGGGAAGCACGAGAAAAAGGGCAAGTTGCCAAAAGCCAAGATTTGGCGGCGGCTATCGTCCTTCTCCTCGCCATCGTGCTTCTCATGACACTCGGCAGAGAAATCGCCGCCGAAATGTTCGCATACTCCAGAGTACTCTTGAGCGTCCCCATACTTATCGTTCCCGAAAACAGTGAAGCCAACGACTTTGAACAAACAGTGCAATCGCTCTTTCATGAATCGATCATGAAGTTCATGAAGCCGCTGTCGATCTTCTTCATTGCGTTGCTGATCACTGCCATTCTCGCCAACCTTGCTCAAATCGGCTTTCTTTGGCAGCCCGATAAACTTGCCTTCGACTTTACCCGGCTTGATCCCGTCAAAGGACTCAAGCGGATGTTTTCGATGCAAAGTGTTGTCCGGCTTCTGATGGGGATCATCAAAATCGTGATATGTGCGGCGGTCGCATGGTTTGCCGTCGTGTGGAGTATCGGCGATATCCTGCATTTGTCCGAAAACGAAACGAATCAAATTGCGTCGTTTCTCGTTTGGACGATACTCATGATTGCACTGAAAGTTGCTGTTGCATTAGTGATTCTCGCTCTGATTGACCTGATGTATCAACGTTGGAAACACGCACAGGACTTGAAAATGACCGATCAGGAAATTCGGGAAGAGTTCAAGCGGTATGAAGGAAGCCCGGAAGTCAGACAGAAGCGTCGGCAAATTCAGCAAGAGTTGGCAAAGCAACAACGGACACAAGGCACCGAAGATGCCGATGTCGTAGTAACGAACCCGACGCACTATTCGGTGGCTCTTAAATTTGATGCCCGAACAATGGACAGCCCCGTGGTTGTTGCCAAAGGGGCGGATGCTTTGGCGTTTGAGATTCGCCGCATAGCGGGAGAGCGTGGAATTCCGCTTGTTCGGCGACCGCCGCTTGCCAGAGCATTGTACGACAATGTCGAAATCGGCGAGGCACCGCAAAAACTCACGCCGGAACACATAAGCACATTGGTTCAGGTGTTCCGTTACGTTTACTATCTTGCGGGACGCGACATACGCAGTGAAATGGATCACAGGCAGCGAAACCAACGAAACCAAAACCGCCGAAGAACTGGCTAAGTCTCCCTCTTGAATTCGTGAGTCATTGGTTTGAGCCTAATTGGACATTTCCACAGCGTAAACGGCTTGAACCATGTCGATCATTTTCCTAGCGGCTTGGACTTCGGCTTGAAGCCGCAGATTTTTCCGCCGGAACCGGACGCTTGAATCATCTCCCGAACAGCATCTTCGATCCGAATGTTCGGCTTGCGAGTCGTAATCTTGGGTGTCATCATCCCCAACGACCGTAAATGAGCGTCCCGAATTTTTCGCAACATGTCGCCAAACCGCTCAGGATGTTGCGCCGCCGCATGATACGACTTCGCCTCCGAATTGTCCGGCTGAATCGCAAGCCATTGCTCCAAAATTTCAACCGCCGGCGCAAATTGCTGCAACGCAAGCAGTGCCAGTGCATACCAACGCAGACACAAAGTATCCCGGCAACCCTTTTGGTGCGCCTCCGACAGCGGCAACAGTGCCGCATCCCAACATCCCGTCTTGGCTGCACAAGCCCCTTTGATGACAAGCCGAAGCAAGTCGAGATCAACATCTCCCCAAATCTCCGCCGCCAGTTCCGATGCCTTCTTCTCCCAATTCTCCGCAATGTAAAGATCGAGCAGATGCCGATTAAACTCCGATTTGTCTTCGACCAACTCGGCGTTGGTTTCCAAGACCTTAATCGCCTCTTTGTTGCGATCCAGTAACCGAAAACAGAGAGTCAAACTTGTTACCGCAATTTCACGAATCCGCAAACGATGCCAAACGTCAAGCGAAACCCGACCGTGCTGAACCGCCGTCTCAAAGGTTCGGATCGCCAAGTCAAGTTTTCCCGTCCGTTGCAAATGCGATCCCAAAAAAGTCAACAACTGTATATCGACCGGAAAATGCTCAATGGACTCGACCAGTAACTTCGTGATTTCCGCATCGGGAATCGGTGCGTGAACGAATGTTTCCCAAATACTGTAATAGGCGGACAACCGCAGGTCGGAGCGTGTGGCATCCTTAATCAACTTCATCGACGACCGCCGGGAGTCGATGAAGTTGCCGAGTAAGAATTGTGCCTCTGCTTTTGCCGCCAGCAAGTCGTCTTGGATGCGTTCCCCTTCGCTTTCGATTTTTTCGAGGACTTCCAGTGTTTGCTTTGCCCGGCTTGCCGACTTGGCGGGATCAAGTTTTTTCGACGGCAGCAAAAACCGACCGGGGGCGGCACTAATTTGCATCATCAGGGCGGCATTTCGGGAAAGGAGCGATGCCCGAATCTGCCCTTGAAATCGGACACCTTTGCGGAGGGGCATCAACCGTGCTTCGATGGTTTCTTCGTCGAGATCGTGCCGAACACGGTCTTCGCGAAAATACCGGTGCGAAACCATTACGTAGATGGAGTCCCGTTGGCAGTCTTGTTCGAGAAAGTCCTGAAATTCGCCGAGTGTTGTTTCGTCGAATTCTTCACCGGGGTTTATCCAGATAAGCCAGTCGGCGACATTGGCGTTTTCAATGGTGTCGATGAGCATATTGCGTGTGCCAGCTTCGTCGTGCGTCCAGCCGCCGTATTGGACGGAAACGTTTGTATCTGCGATGTCGCAATTTTTTCCGACGGCGAGGACAAAGATGTGTTCTGCCAGTGCTTTGGCACTGGCGACCGTTTTGTGCAAAAGCGGCAGTGAGTCTTCATCGACGAGGATGCCGACGGCGATTCGACTGTTACCTGAACGAAGGAGGGTGTTTTCGGTCATGGATTTCTCGGTGGGTTGAAACCTTGCGTCGAAAGGGAATTCCGGCGCATTGGGGAGTCTCACCTCTCGTTATCGGTATTTTTTGCCGATAAATTGAGAAAACTTGAACATCTTCGATGGAATTTTCGTTTGAAAAATAGAGCGCAAAACGACCAATGTTACCCTGTTTGCAGTATATGCAACAGGTCTATTCCAGTGTCGGAAAAACGATTTCGCCGCGAAGTTGTGCTTCGCCCCCCTCCTTTTCATAAACGCCGTAGAAGATGGAAACACAGTCCAGCCACAGCACGATCCGCTGCAACTCTTCAGGACTTAATTCAACTCCTTTGTGTCCTGACTTCAAATGCGGATACAACTTCGACGCTCTTGCTCCGAACCTATCGGGTGTTGTTCGCAACGGTTCCCCATACGAGTAAAAACCATAGTCCCGTACCAGTTCGTTGTACGAAGCGTACCACTTGTTCGTAATCGGTTCTCTGTCAAGATTCGGAACGCCGGACGTTCCCTTTGCCCGTTCTTCGGTATGACAGGCAACGCAATGCTTGTCCCAAATCGGTTGAATCAACCGCGGATAACTGAACGGATTCGCATCAGGATGCGACGGCGTAAGCACCGACGGCGGACGCTGAAACGCCCTCGGAACAATAGCCGCTTGAAAAAGCGGAGCCTGATGCGTCGGTTCATGACACCCATTACAGGAAAGCGATTCCCCATCGTGAAGGTAAATCGAACCCCGCATAGACTGCACCGCAAGCCCCTCTTCGTCCAACACTTGCAACTGCAATGGACGGCGAGGCGGAACAGTAAAATAGACGCTGCCGTCCTCTTCAATCGGCACAGTGCCGAGAACATATCGGGCAAGGACGACCGAGTCGGTACTGGTGGGTTCACGGAGACCGATTTCATGCGGCGGTCTGCCCGACGGCACGGACATCGGAATCCATTGAATCACGCGGAGGTCAGTCAACTTCGTGTTTTCAGGAAAAGGACGCAGCGACTGATACACATTGACAATCGAAACCGTTCCTTGCGGAAGCGAAGCAAGTTGCTCCCGATTCGGTAACAGATAAGGCTGTGGTTCGATCGCGTCGGAAACCATTCGGGGCATCACCGGCGGCATCGGTCTTGCCGTCACAGGCATCGGAGAAACGCTCCCGATTTCAGGGTCACGGTAAATCAATTCCTTGTTGCCGAAAGCGTCCACCAAATAGATGCCGTAATCGCCGCGTACATACTGGCTGTTTCCTTCAAATCCCATTTGGGGAGTCATTGAAAAGTCTGCCGCTGCCAAATAGTATTTTTCGGACAGCGGAAAGGGCGTGCCATAAATCTGTGCCCCCCCCTGTGTTTCGGGAAAGTCCACATCCGGGGTAATGCGTTTGACCGGTGCCATCGCATCGTCATCAGGAATACGGGGATCAATAATGATTAACGTTCCGAAAGCCTGACCGTGATGCGGTGCCGCCGTGGCGATAAATTTCGGCGAATTCTGAATTGCCCGGCAACCGAGGTCCATGTCCGAACGGGTAAAACGGGGCGTAAAATTGCCATAGACTTGCCGAGGATCACGTCCATCCAACGTTGTAATCCAGGGATGATGAGCCGTGCAGCCATGCCGGTCGGGATAATCCCAACGGGTGTACAATATCCGACCGTCATTCGTAACACTGGGATTCCATTCGTTTGTTTCGTGATAACTCAAACACCGGATGAGTGAACCATCGGGGTTCATATCGAATAGCGTGAACGTCGGACATTCTCTTCCGCATCGCAGATAGCCGCCTCGCCGTTCAGAGATAAATACAATACGTCCATTGGGCAGCCAGCAGGGATCGAAATCGTTCCATGTGCCGTCGGTGATCTGCCGCAAATCGCTGCCGTCAATGTTGCACGTAAAAATGTTGTAAGCCCGACCTTCGTGCCAGTGTCCCTGACTGTGATCGGTATGAAAACGATGTGCCGTATCGCCGACACATTCCACGTAGGCAAAGGCAAGTTTATCCGCCACGTAGGCAATGTTGGGAGAAAGAAATGCACCGGTGGAAAGCGTTTGCCCCGCCAAACGACCCGACTGAACAACAGAATCAGCAAGAAGACTGCGCACTACCGGTGCGTTGCCCCCTTTTCCAAAAGGATTTTCGAGGATAAAAATTCCGCCGCCGGGAACTGCCTGAGAACCATAATACTGATCGACCATGTGGTCGAACGCCGCCCGGTGTTTTTTGACGAAAAGTAAGTCGCCGAAATCTAGCAGCGGATTGGCAAAGGCAATTTCCCGGCGCAGTTCGGCAATTTGTACGAACAGCGCAAAACGTTCGTGCAACTGTTCGACAGGAATGGTTTCAAGTTGTTTCTGCAATGCGTCCAGTGATGTTTTTTGTGCAGAAAAATCAGGAGCGTTCGGCATCGTTTGCAAATCGGCAAGCAATGCGGCGGTTCGGCGATGCACAATGTCCGCCGGGTCGCGGTCGGTGTCGAAGATGAGCGACTCCGGCATGAATGTTTGATGGGCGATCCTATCGAATCTATCTTTTTGCCGGATGTCCCGGACAAGTCGGACGAACTTGTCGAGTAGTTCTGGGGAAGCACTGTCCGGCAACGATTCTGCAACCTTGAGGAGTTGCATTGCCAGAGGTGTCAGTTTTTTTGCTCTAAATACAACGCCGTCGCAGAGCAATTCCAGTTCTGCAAGAGAGGCGTAGGTGTCTGATCCATGTTCGCTCCACACTTTCAAGGTGAAGTAACGTCCTTTCACCGGTTTTTCCAAGAGAACGGTTTGCGGTCTTTGTTCTCTGGGCAACTCACCGCTGTAGATAGGTTCACCCGGCTGCTGGGGTTCATTGCTCAGAAACACTTCCAGTCGGCGGATCACGCCGTTGTAACTATTGGTGCGCGGCGTTAGTACGAAACCTTTGATTTCGTATTCGTTAGTTAGATCGGCGTACAGGGTGTGCGGCAGCGGCGGCGTTACAGTGCGCCATTGGGAGTGCCACATCGTTCCGGTATCGCCGTCCATTGCCCGAAACGCCTCGAAGCCGTCATCTTCACTGGTAGCGGTGAGGAATACTTCGACGGTCGTTTCGGTTGCCGCTGCCGAAAAAAGGAAACACGTCGAAAACAGTAGAGTCAGAATCGTTCGCATGATCGCTCCTATATTGTATTGTGTTGTCGGATTGCACAAGAAACCAAACGCTATTGTATCCCTTCGGAACGATGCTTGTCAAGGCGCAATTGGGTTTGGAAGCAAAATTTACATAGTCCATTGTTCCCCGCTCTTGAGGATTGGAAAATGTGATACAATACCGTCATGTCCACTCACGAACCACTCATTCCGATTCGGCAGGTGCTTCGCTCTTGCCGGGCAAACCTCAAAGAACGAAAGTTCGCCGACTCCACCGGCGTTGAACTGACCAGCGGAAGAACTTTCATGGCAATTCTCATCTTACGCAAAGTTTTGAGGCGAATCCTCGGCAAAAACGAACAAAACGTCGGTGTCCTGATGCCGACCTCCGCCTACGGCGTACTGGCTAATCTTACACTCGCACTCGATTGCCGAACGACCGTCAACCTAAACTATACCTTTCACCTTGACACTATCAATTACTGCGTCAAACAAGCGGAAATCAAGCACGTCATCACAAGCCGAAGAATACTGGAACGGCTCCCTGAACTCCAAAAAATTGATGCCGAACTCATCTGCATGGAAGACCTGCGAAGCAAAATTAAATGGTACGATAAAGCGGCAGGTTTGATCGACGCATACATCACGCCAATCATCTGCTTCGAATGGGTTTTCGGTATCACCAAAATCGTACCGGACGACGTATTGACGATCATCTTTACTTCCGGCTCAACAGGCACACCGAAAGGAGCGATGATTACTCATCGAAACATCGCCGAAAATGTCGATGCGTTCTATAAACACTTAAATCTGCAAAAGACAGATTCTCTCTTGGGAGCGTTGCCGCTTTTCCATGCTTTTGGTTACACCACTTCGTTTTGGCTTCCTGCGATGACTGACGTGAAGGGTGTCTATCATTTCAGTCCGCTGGAACCGAAAAAGATTGCCGAAATGGTACGGGAACACCAATGTACCGCCATACCGACAACACCGACGTTTCTGCGAAACTACCTCAAACATTCACAGAAGGAGGACTTTGAGGCGGTACACACGGTGATCTGCGGAGCGGAAAAACTGCCGACCGATCTGATTGACGCTTGGGACGCAAAGTTCGGTGTGCGTCCTGCCGAAGGGTATGGAACGACGGAACTTTCTCCAGTGGTTTCGGTGAACCTGTCGAAGGGACGGCGGGAGGATTACCAAGATTGGCTTCGGGAAGGAACAATCGGACGACCGCTGGGCAATTTGCAGGCGAGAGTTGTCCATCTGGAAACCGGCGAAGTGCTGCCGTCGGATACTTCTGGTATGCTGCAAATCAAGGGACCGACGGTCATGAAGGGATATTACAAAGACCCGGTAAAGACTGCCGAAGTGATTCAGGATGGTTGGTACACAACGGGAGATGTTGCAACGATTGACAAGGACGGCTTCATTCGGATTGTCGGTCGGGAGAGTCGGATATCCAAGATCGGCGGTGAAATGGTGCCGCATACTTTGCTCGAAGACGAAGTTACGAAAATTATCAGTTCGCGATTGCAGGGAGATTCAGAGGGGGACGTGTTGGCGGCGGTTTCTTCTGTTCCCGACGAGCGGCGCGGGGAGCGGTTGATTGTGTTGTGCCGACAGATGCCGGTCGCAGCGGAAGAGATGTGCAAACTTTTGCAGCAGGCGGGCTTGCCGAATTTGTGGATTCCATCTCCGCGTGATTTTTTTCAAATGGAGTCGATTCCGATATTAGGCACAGGCAAACTCGATCTGCGTGCCGTGAAGGAGTTGGCGGAAAAAGTTACCGCATAAGAACGGAACGGTCGAGTGCTGCTGTTTCAATGGTTTTTTGTTCCAGGGACACAACACATCAACTGCGGTGTGTATTCAAAATTTCCTGTTCACTGCCGGTGTTGCCGAAGCGTTTGTTTGAGCAGGATAATTTCGGCAGAAGCACCTGCAATCCTCGGGTCAGTTCCAGGCGGCAGAACGTTGATGTCCGGCTCTGTCATCGGCGCAACGGTGATGTCAAAAAAATTCGGATCAAGCCCTAGCGAGACGAGGTAGTCCACCACGCTGATCGCTCTGAAAAAAGCGAGTTCGGACTCCTCCTGATAGATACCGGCACCTTCCGTAGGAGCAACGTACCCTCTGACCATAATTTTTTGAGGAGAACCGTGCAGGATGGGAAATATCGTTCTCAAGTCCCATTCGGCTTGTGCCGTCAGTTCGTCACTGCCTAATTCAAAGAGTACCACTCGAATCGTTTCACCGTCAAGCAATATCGTATGGATTTGTGTGGACTCACCTTCCGGTCCCGGTATCGGCTGACCGCCTGCAAGGGCAGAAATCCGGCGATCCTTCGCCGCTGAATCGGCAACAGTCGTTATGGTTTGCTCGCCCGGTAGCCTCACTCGTGCTGCGCCCGAATAACCGGTGAAGTCCTGCCGAAGCGTATCAACAAGTGCTTGAAACCGGGGAGGCGTGATGATACTCAGAGCAAAGAGCATAATGAAAAAGCAGAGAAGCAGGGACATCATATCTCCGAATGTGCACATCCATTCGGGAACGCCTGCTTGCTGCTTCTTTGGACGTCTTGCCATAACTTTTTGGGGGGCGTGAATATATTTTACCCACGGCGTGACAATTATAGCGGATTTTCCTCAATTTGGCACACCTACTGGCTGGCGATAGTATTCGTGATAGTCAGCAAAAATCAAGGAGATTGGCCACCCTTGCGTCGGGATTGTTTTGTGCGATACTGAAACGTGATGCTGAATGCTTTCTCCGTTGACGTAGAGGATTATTTTCAAGTCGGGGCTTTTGCGAATACCATTTCGCCGAAAGATTGGCACATGTGGACTCCGCGCGTTGCCGACAACACCCAGCGAATACTCGCACTCTTGGATTCGGCTCCGCAGCCCATTAAAGCAACATTCTTCGTGCTCGGCTGGATTGCCGAACGATTTCCTGAACTCGTTCCCGAAATTGTCCGGCAGGGACACGAGATCGCCTCGCACGGCTACGGACACCAACTCGTCTATACTCAGACGGAAGAAGAGTTTCGGGAAGATGTCCGCTCGGCACGAAAAATCTTACAAGATCAATCAGGGCAGTTCGTCGTCGGATACCGCGCTCCGAGTTTTTCGATTACCCAACGAACCCCCTGGGCGCATCGGGTTCTTGTTGAAGAGGGTTACACTTACGACAGCAGTGTATTTCCGATTTACCATGATTTGCACGGTAATCCCGGTGCTCCGCGGGAAATCCACACGATTCAAACGGTAGCCGGTTCGATCATAGAGTTTCCGCCAGCAGTGATTACACGTTTCGGCAAAAACATTCCCACAGGCGGCGGCGGATATTTCCGGTTTTTCCCCTATTTTTTGACAGCCCGATGGTTAAAGGAAATCAACCGGCAAGGCAAACCGTTCGTCTTTTACGTGCATCCTTGGGAAATTGATTCCGAACAGCCGAGAGTACCGGCAGCACCGCTGAAAAGCCGGTTTAGACACTATTTGAACCTGCACCGAACTGCGGATCGCCTGAAAAAATTGTTTCAAGATTTTACATTCACGACGGTTCAGAACATTGTGCATCAATGCGAGCCGGGGGGGCATCGGCTCTCTATTGTCCAAAACTGAATCCCCGCGTTTGCCCCATTTCGATAGCACCGGTTTCTATGTTGTACCGAATCGACTCTGCCTCCTGATGGTGCATCCTTTGCCCTTGCACTGTCGTCTGCAAATTGACTCTGCCATCCATTTGTACCGTACTTTTTGCCTGATTGTATGATATTCTCTGGGCTCTTCCGAAAATTTTACTCCCCTCGATCAAGGCATCAATGGATGCCGTCAATTCCATCGAACTTTGCGATAGATTTAATGGGTCAGGTACTTCGACAATCTGTAAGTGTTCGCACTGCAAGATGTATCCCATCCTTCTTGCCGCTGAAATGTTTTCGCGCGCAATCGTGTCGCTCCACGAAGCCGCCGGACAATAGACCGCCTCCACTCGTCCCTTGATATCCACCTTGCGGTTGTTGCCAAGCATCGTTCCCTGCATCTCATGGAGAAACCAAATGGACAGGTTGTTTAAACTTTCATTGCTTCCCGCATTTCCCGATGTCCCGGCTAGATCAAACCCTTGTCCTGACCCTCGGAATATCGAACTCATTTCACCGGGACCTGCTGCCACAAAATAATTTCGCTCCACATCGTAGTGCAAATGTACGAACTTGGCAAAGTCAACCGACCCCCGTTGCCCTTGTGCGTCCATTTGTTGGTTCCGAACAACCACGTCGTGGACAAATTTGATTTCCACCGCTTTCGGTTCGACTGGCGATTGATCGTCAAAGAACATCACCCGGCGGTTCAACATAATCTCCAAGATGTTGCACCACAGCGTTTGCGTTTGGTGCAATACTTGAACCCGGTTTCCGTTTCCCGGCTGTCCCTCAAATTGCAGTACCAAACCATCGCAGACCATTTCTTTGTTCCATTCGACTATCAACTGATTATCCGTGCCAGCAGAGGGGGCTCCCGGCGCAGTGATTTGAGCAGTGTTGGCAATCAGCCGTCCAGGTCCCGGCGACCAAAACTTGTTGTCTGACCGAGAGATGTTAACTTCTCTGGCGCGCAGTTCGACACCCTTTCCTTTGAAAACGGCATCACCGCCGCTTGCGTGGCCCTGTATGCTGATCGTTGTTGTCGAATCGCCGGGATTCCAAATCGTTACGGTTTCACCGGCAATTTCAATGCCTGTATTCGGAGTATTGCCGGATGTACCGGCTAAATTGAGTGCGGTGTTTTCTGCCAGACGCACATTTCCTTCGATGGCGACCCGCTCCGCAAACGATTGCCCCTGTTGAATTTGGACACGTATTCTCATTTGGTCGCCTGTCATCGCAAACTTTCCGCCGCCCGGCGAGGACTTAATTCCTAGCAGGTTCTGCGTCTCGACTTGTCCCGCTGCGGGTCTTGGATACGGATGCTGCGGCAGCGAAGTTGGTGTACGAGCACCATAAGCCGGAGCGGGAAGAGGAGCGATCGCCGCTGACGGTTGCTGTACCGCAGGCGCTTGATAAAGGGTCAACGGCTGCATCGGCGTAAGACTTTGCGGCGCAAGCGGTTGCAAATGCTGGACTTGTTGAATCGACGCGCCAGATGTCAATGCTGCCGAAAGCAATGCCGACTTGCTCGTACTAATCGACGGTGCAACCGGCGGGTGGGATACCAGTATTTGCGGCATCCATCGGGAGTGCAACTGTCTGCCGTCGGTAGTGATGTTCGTGAAAAAAAACGTAAGTTGTTTCACCTGACATGTACCTGAAGCAGTCTCGAAGAGAACATTATCCTTGATTACGGCATGATCTAAAAGAATGTCGCTGTTATGATTTCCTTTGTCGGGCTTCGAGGGAACAACACTGCAGACAAGATCGAGCGAGTCCGCCGTCATTATTCCGAAGCCGGTCATTCGAGCGGTAATACCTCTACTCAATCTCAGCACGACTAAGTCTTGGAGGTACGGCTCCATCTGCATTTCATTCCATGTGAGGTAGAAATCTTTAGCCGCTGCTCCTTCGCCTGTTCTGCCAGTCAGGTCTCCCCTGCCGACGGAAGCAAACTTGCCGAACGCACCATTTTGACCGAGTGTGTATTGGAGGGTATGTTCGCTCCTGATTTTGTACTGGTCTGCAAGAGTCATTTCGACATGCGGCGACGCTCCCGCTTCTTTTCGAGTTGAAAGCGACAGGAAATTAGTGCGCAGATCGAGGTATATTTCATCGCCGAGAAGTGTTACGCCTCCGTTTTGTGCAATCGAAAGCCGCGCGGGCACTGCCGGTTCAGAACCTTGCCCTGCTCTGCCTCGGGCAACAAACAGGGCGGGGTCCAAATTCTCAAATTGCGTTCCTCGTCCCTCAGTAACTGCGGCATTGCCGTCTTGGAGTTCCGATGTCAATGTCAGATGAACTTCGTGAGCGGTGAGTCTGTCAACGGATCTGTCAGGATTATTCCGTTCCATCTCGACATTCTGAAAAAAACTTGCTGTCCAGCCTTGCTCGGCAGGGTTGGCGGCAAACTGAAAAGGTCCCTGACAACGTGCGACAATCGTTGTGGCGGGTCCTTCGGGAAGATTCGGGGCTTCGGGAAACATAAGCCGCAAGGACTGGAGTCTTTGGAATCCAGCACTCTTTAATCCTTGGGGTGTCTGCGGTTGCGAGGGGTCCGATTGATGGATTTCAAGCACAAGATTGTTGCCGATCCCTGAGTGTAAGCCCAAATTAAACTGGACTTCACGTAGGGCTTCGATCCTTATCAAGCCGGACAATTCCTTGATTTCGATGTTTTCGGTTTCCAGATAGAAATCGTCATAATTGTCGGAACCTTTCATGCCGCTTTGGACGGTAACTGTGCCGTAAAGGCGACCCTCAACGGGCTTCGGCAGCGGCAATCTTCCGATATCGAAGTCTCGGTCGAATTGGATTTCTGCATGCGAGGGTGCCCGGAGAACAACTGCCCGTTGGATGCGTTCTCTCGATTCTTCACCGCTGTAATATTCTACGCCGTCGGGCAGAATCAAAATCGTACAAGGCTTCAAAGTAAGAAATTTCCCCTTGAATCCATCCTCCCTGAAGAGCAGGATGATTTGATCGAATTGCAACATCTGGATTTCGTAATTGGGATCATGTTCCCAACCGCCTTCGGGCAAGAGATCGATGAACGGTTCGATTTCCTCACGAACGGCACCGCTAACAGGAACAGAAAGAGAGCCTGCTTCGGTTATACCCGTACTGGGACTCGGTAGCACGAGCGGCACGAGCCCCCAGCCGTACAGAAAATACAGGGAAACGACGAGGACGAAACTGGAGATTGTCGCTTTGGCACGCATTGGGCAGAATGGTAAACATTTTTTGCAATACCGACAAGAGCGGATTACAATTTATTTTAAGTGGGGTATGCGGTTTGCTCCTCCTAAAAACTCGTTTCTCCTTTGTAGTCAAAGAGTTACGCCAAAATTTTTCAGATTGCAATTTCAACCGCATTAAACTCGTTTCACGCTTGTTTTATAAGTGTTTGACGGTTTTTCGAGGAAACAAAGAAGGAGCAAAC
>Ga0099364_10004392_pt1 | contig 21393 bp, 24 predicted proteins | sample TergutTh196P3_FD_73070 | JGI IMG/M metagenome (GOLD analysis project Ga0099364, IMG submission 73070) | Microcerotermes parvus P3 segment gut microbial communities from Pointe-Noire, Republic of the Congo - Th196 P3 | ecosystem: Host-associated > Arthropoda: Insects > Digestive system > Gut ... | reverse complement strand
AATTTGCCGATCCCTAATATTATCAATAGGCGGTTCATTGGTTAGGATAGAAATGATGCTTAGCTCCCTGCCTATGAGGGCAGAAACAAGCTTGGATAGAGCCTTTGTAGACTCAGGCGTACCCTTGGTAAATACCGCCTTAAAAACGCCATCGATGCGTATGTCGATGGGATCATCATCATCCGATAAAAAAACTGTTGCCATATTGCCTCCTGAAATAAACCATAAGAATAATTTGATACATCATTACGGCACCCATATGCATGGCACTTGTGTTTTTGGGAATATTTTAGGAAAAACTGGCAAATAAAAAGTTTCCGACATCTCGGAAGCTTTACGATCAAAAATGTTCCGAGATCCCGGGATCCATGAAATTACAGAATTCCCTTTGCCCATGTAATATTATCACATGGCATCAAAATAAAGCGGAAGGCATATCAATATGGCAGCCAGCTCCGGAACCCTCACCCATTCTTCAAATTGCTGAGAATCCTCATTGCCCTGCAATTTTCGAGAGGAGAACCTTCCGCATTATCTGTTTTATCCATGACCAAATTTTATCCTAAACATAACAGATGGAAAGGCTGTTCTTAAAATGTTAGGCTGGAATGAGGGGATTCGCCCGTTTAGAATAAACGGGTGAAGTCTCCGGACCAGCCTAACTTATAGTTGTGCCTTTCCATCTAAATATTTTCGCTCATGGGCAAAGTGAATACTGTCATGCAATAGATATTCGGGTCAATTCGTGCAATTCGTTGATCGTCTTTTTGCAGGATTGCCTGCTAAAAAGTAAGTGCGGCTCTAACCCATGTTCCACCGGTCAGTGTATATGTACCTGCCTGTCTTCCGCCATTAATATAAGCAGCTTCAAAACCGTTACCAAATGGACCGTTACCTGTTATGGTGCTGAGAGCCAAAGATACATTAGCACCAATGGTAATACTTGTTAATAGATTACTTTGAAATGCAGCCAGCCCAATGGAAGTTACATTATTAGGAATAGTAATGCTAGTTAGTTGATTATATCCAAATGCACCACCTCCAATGGAAGTAATGCTATCCGGAATTGTAATACTTTTTAGTTGATTACTATTAAATGTATTTGTCTCAATTGAAGTTATATTATTGGGAATCGTAACGCTAGTTAGTTGATTATTAGCAAATGCATGCGCCCCAATAGAAGTTACGCTGTCGGGAATTGTAACGCTCGTTAGTTGATTACCATAAAATGCACTATCTCCAATGGAAGTTACGTTATTGGGAAATGTGATGCTGGTTATTTGATTATTTCGAGACCTATTTGGACTCCTTGGACTTGCTAGTTGATTAAAATAAAATGCACTGTTTCCAATTGCAACAACGGGCATGCCGTTGATCTCTGCCGGAATTACTACATCCAAGTCTGTACTATTATAACCCGTTATGGTTATTAGTCCATTGTTTTCGTCCCAAACAAAGCCTGTGCTTGATTGCCCCAAAACAGTGAATACAACAACCATAAGTAATATTATAATCAATACATTCGTTTTCATTTTTTTCTCCTTATATAATGTAAATAAAACCAATTTGGGAATTAATGCGATATAGGGTACTATATGTTAAAGAACCGTAAGAGAGCCGAAGGTTCTCGTAAATGCGGGAGGTGGGGGTAAGTGGACTATTTTCAGGTAAATTCATATTCACCATGGGAAAATATTACATGGATTTGTTTTATTTTACAAGTGTTTTTTGGGAAAAAGAGTAACCTGCATCATTTAGATATGTCATGTAGAAATGTAATGAAAAAATAATTGCAACTATATTCCAGTTGCAATTATTTTGATTATTTTGTATAATAGAGTATAGTGGAGAAGAGATGAGCAGAAAAGACAAGTTAATTTCCCGGTTAAAATCTCGACCAAAAGATTTTACTTTTGATGAGACAAAATCATTGCTGGGAATGCTCGGGTATGCCTTGTCAAATACTGGAAAAACAAGCGGATCGCGGGTCTGCTTTGTTAAAAATAATAAAGTGTTTCGTATGCACAAGCCACATCCCAGAAAGGAACTTCTTGCATATCAAATTAAAGAATTAATTGAAGAACTGGAACAGGAGGGATTACTGTGAAAAATACAATGAATTATAAAGGGTATTATGGAAGTGTGGAATTTTCCTATGATGATAATGTTTTTTACGGTAAGATAATTGGCATTAATGACCGTATTACTTATGAAGGAGATAATGTAAAATCTCTACGTCAGGATTTTAAAGATGCGGTTGATGAATATCTTGAAACATGCTCACGGTTGGGAAAAGCACCGGAAAAAACATATAAGGGCACATTTAATGTACGGATAACACCAAAGTTACACAGGGAGTTGGCACTCTATTCTGCATCAATTGGTAAAACTTTAAATGCTACAGTGGAAGAAGCCATACGTAGTTACCTAGTCTAACTTGTAGCCCATGGAGTATATTTTATACTCCTATGAATTCTGCATTACATCCCTAAGAGCTTTATTGACACGTTCCCTATGTACAGGCTTCATTCTGGAGATCTGTTCTTTAGATAATTTGGGACTGTCCTCACCATAACTGACGGGAAAATCCATTATCTCTTTAACTCGTTTAGGAGTTAATTTTTTTGAAGTAATCATTGTATTCCTCTTGTTCTATTCTATAAATTCAAAAAATTCCTGCTTAAAGCGATTTGATAAGTTATCTGAATTTCGGACTTTATTTATAATTGAAATAAAAATTTCATTATCTATCTGTCCCTTTGGTTCATATTCATTGGATAGGCGGCTTTTAAAAGTAATTAAATAAATATCGATAATGTGCTGCTGGGAAATATAAATGTATGTTTTTTTAGGATTCTGAAAATAATTTTTCATAAAAAATGTGGGGATCTTTACAAAATCCATATCATTAATTATTTTTCTAAACTTTGATGTACAGTAGCAATATTTTAGTATTGGCTCCTTAACACCTAAAACAATTCCAAGATGTTGTTCAGTTGAATTATCTGGTATAAATCCATAAAAGGTAAAGCCACCGGAGATCTCATACCGCATATAAACCTGCGCTTTCAAGATAAAATTGCTTTGCTTCATTCAAGTAATCGTCATCTTTGAAAAGCGGGTCAATGTCCCCAAAGTACATTCTTATCGTCGGGGAATCGTTTATATCAGGATTTTTAAAAAAATCTTCCATGTGGATGGGTCTTGATGATATAAATTTTTCTTCAAAAAGCATTTTGAATCTTTTCCATTCGGGATAATCATGAGAAAGATCGACTAGTTTTTTACCTGAAAACAGTTCAATAGCTCTATCCATAGATTTCATCTCGTTTCTGCTTAGAAGGTCAAAATCTGTTTTTTTTATTGTTCTTTTTTTGGCTCCGTTGATTTCAATATTTTCCAGGAACTTTAAATCCTCAATTCCATAATTATCCAGGTACTCCATATTTCGATTAAGAATATCCAATGCAGTTGAAGCTACAGGACCATGTTCAAGAGCTTTATAAATATCAAGCGAGATAAGAGAGTAGTATTCCCTGATATGTATTCTGTCAGAAAAAAATAAATATTTTACAAGATCAAGTTTTGAATCGGCTCCGGAGTATTTTTGGATGTAATAAAAAATCTGAATTATTTTCTCGATGTTAAGAAAGAAATATTTGTTGATTTGAATCATAAATTTTCCTAGTAACTATGGCCAATAGCCTAGGTTATTTTTTATACCAGACGGTATAAAAGACCAGCATTTTATCACACAACTGGCTGTAATAAATTTCACTTTAATATTATCGGTGTTTAACCTGATGTCTTAGAATATATCGTAAATTCATGTACATGTCAAGTTGCACTGGTTTTGGTGTTCAAATCTAATTTTTCCCATATTAAGCATATTTATTATTAAGCATATTTATTGAATTTTCACATTATCCCCAAAATTTCTTCAAAAAAAATCCTAAAAATTTCTTAAAACCGCTTGACATTTTTCTCATGTTTCTATATAAAGAAACATAGATGCTGTTTCTACGTGTAGAAACGGTAGGAGCGAGGAGTCCAGAAAACTTGATAACCAAGGAGTAATTAGGAAACTTCGTTTCCCTTCCAATTTAACATCGCCGCTAGAAGCGGCTTAAAAAGAGGTGTATAAGGAAACTTCGTTTCCTTTCCAATTTAAAATCGCCGCTAGAGGCGGCTTAGATAGGAGTTTTAAGGAAACTTCGTTTCCTTTCCAATTTAAAATCGCCGCTAAAAGCGGCTAAGATAGGAGTTTTAAGGAAACTTCGTTTCCTTTCCAATTTAAAATCGCCGCTAGAAGCGGCTTAAAAAGAGGTGTATATGATAAAAGAGGCAATTCAACAGGCGGCAAAGCGGGAAAATCTGAGTTATGAGACTGCCGAGGCTGTGATGCATGAGATTATGGAGGGGAAAGCCAGCGAGATACAGATGGCGGCTTTTTTGACTGCCATGTCGGTTAAGGGGGAGACCATAGAGGAGATTACTGCGGCAGCAGCGGGTATGAGGAAGCACTGTCTTAGGGTTCTTCATGACATGGAGGTGCTGGAAATCGTTGGCACGGGCGGGGATATGTCGAATACCTTCAATATATCTACCACTTCGGCGCTGCTAACTTCGGCGGCGGGCATTCCCGTGGCAAAGCATGGCAACAGGGCGGCGTCCAGCAAGTGCGGAGCGGCGGATCTCCTGGAGGCTCTGGGGGTGGACATTACCATCCCGCCTGAGCATAGTCTTCGTATTCTAAAAGAGATCAATCTGTGCTTTCTTTTTGCACAGAACTACCATATTTCCATGAAGTATGTAGCTCCGGTGCGGCGGGAACTGGGGATAAGAACGATTTTTAATATGCTGGGGCCTCTTGTTAACCCGGCGGGGGCGAATATGGAGCTGCTTGGGGTTTACCATCCTGACCATCTTGAGCCCATGGCGAAGGTGCTTTGCAATCTTGGTGTAAAGAGGGGCATGGTAGTTTATGGTCAGGATGGCATGGACGAGATTTCCCTAAGTTCGCCCACCAGTGTCTGCGAGTTTCAGGATGGCTTTATCAAGAGTTATGTGATAGAGCCTGAGCAGTTCGGTTTTACCCGCTGTAAAAAAGAGGAGCTTGTTGGCGGAAGCCCTGCAGAAAATGCGGAGATAACCAGGGGTATTCTTTCCGGGTCTAAAGGGCCAAAGCGGGATTCTGTGCTGCTGAACTCTGCTGCGGCTATACATATCGCAAGGCCGGAGATTTCCATACAGGATGGGATAGCCCTTGCCACAGAAACTGTGGACAGCGGCAAGGCTCTTAAGCAGCTTGAGCAATTTGTAAAGCTGAGTCAGGAGAAGGGCGCTTAGTTATGAGCACTATACTCGATGAGATAGCCGCAAAGACCAGGCTGAGAGTGGAGGCGGCTAAGGCAAGGCTGCCATTGGAGAAGCTGCGGGAGCTCCTTGCGGCTGATGGGGCAGGTGCGGCTCCTGCTGCCGGTAGAATGGTAGCTGGTGAAGCAGGTTCGGCTCCTGCCGCCCGCGGCGAGCTGCCCTTTGAAGCGGCGCTAAGGCAGAGCGGGCTCTCTTTCATCTGCGAGGTGAAGAAGGCATCGCCTTCCAAAGGCGTCATTGCGGAGGATTTCCCCTGGCTAAAAATTGCGGAGGAATATGAAGAAGCTGGGGCAGCTGCAATTTCTGTGCTTACAGAGCCGGATTATTTTATGGGCAGCGACCTTTATTTAAGGGGGATTGCCGCCAAAGTATCTGTGCCCTGCCTTAGAAAGGATTTTACCATAGATTCTTATCAGATTTATGAAGCAAAATACCTTGGAGCAGGAGCAGTTCTTTTTATCTGCGCTCTTTTGGATGAAAAAACATTGACTGCTTTTATTAAAACAGCCGATGAGATTGGGCTTTCTGCATTAGTTGAAATTCATAATGAAGAAGAAGCTAAAATGGCGCTTGACGCTGGGGCGGTAATAGTCGGTATAAATAACAGGGATCTAAAAACCTTTAAAGTGGATTTTGGTCTTAGCGGAGCATTAAAGAAAATGCTGCCGCCCGGTATTTTAACAGTGGCAGAAAGTGGAGTTAACACTCCAGAAGATATTGCTTCCTTAAAGGAATTTAATTTTGATGCTGTATTGATAGGAGAAAGTTTAATGCGTTCTCCGGATAAAAAAAATTTTATTGTAGAATTAAAAACAGCGGCTATGTAAAGCTGCTGTTATTATGGAGGAAAAAATGAAAGTTAACGGGAAAACAATAGCATTTGTCTTAATTGTTTTAGCTGCGCTTTTGATTATGTTCACTGCTCCCTTCGCTCCGGCTTTGGAGGCAATAGGGCATCTTATGTTAGGCGCAGTTCTTATTTCTGTTGGTATCTGGGTGCTTAAGCCTTTCGGTCTGCCTTATTCCATGGGAGCACTTTTTCTTGCAGCCTTTGGTCTAATAGCAGGTTTAGGCCCCGCTGTTATTTTTTCGGGCTTTGCCGAGTCGGCGGTCTGGACCTTGGTTCCGGCTTTGTTTTTTGGCACGGTTCTTAGAAAAAGCGGGCTGGGCAAGAATATTGCCTTTATGATAATAAGGCTTTTTAAGCCCTCTTATCCCTCACTTATAATAGCCTGGACTATAATAGGGATAGTGCTTAGTATTTTTACCCCTTCAATGACAGTGCGTGTTGCGATCATGATACCCATTGCAGTTCAGTGCTGTGAGTTATGTGGCATAAAAAAGTCTTCCAGAGCACAGTCTCTTATCATGCTCACTGTTTTTGCCATGGCTATACTGCCGGGAAGCGGCTGGCTTACCGGGGTACTGTGGGGTCCCATAGTGCAGGGTTTTTACAACAGGGTGCCTGAACTTTCCGGTGTAATTAATTTTGATACATGGCTTTCCATGATGCTGCTTCCCCAGCTAATTGTTTCGCTTCTCCTTGTATTGGCAAGTTTTATTTTCCTTAGACCGGAAGATAAAATAACAAACACATCTGCTCTTTTGGACAGCGGAGAAAAAATCGTGTTCTCCAGAAATGAAAAAAGCGCAGGTGTAATTCTTTTAGTTGTCTTTGCATTATTTATAAGCGGAACTCTACATGGGCTCCCTACAGCTGCTATTTGTCTTGCAGCTGTTATTGCATTTTTTGTGTTTAAGATACTCAGCCCTGAAGATATAGGAACAGGAATAAGCTGGGACATGGTTATTTATGTGGCAATGGCTCTTAGCATTAATTCAATCTTTAGCGTAACGGGAATTTCTTCCTGGCTTAGCAGCATTATAGTCCCGGCTCTTGCACCTATCGCCGGTAATCCCATGCTCTTTACACTTGTTATGATGCTCTTTCTTTTCGCATGGCGTTTTATTGATATTGCAATGTTTCTGCCTACCATTGCAATTCTGGTCCCCATTTTACCATCTATAGAGGCAGCCTATGGAATCAGTCCTCTTATGTGGCTCCCCATGTTTATAATGGCGGCAAACTGTTTCTTTATGAATTATCAGAACATGTGGGCAATGATGGGTTCTGGTCTTGCAGGAGACAGGAGTTGGACTGCACAGCATCTTGCTATTTATGGTACAATTTATTTTGTCATCTGCATGATTGTAGTAGCTTTATTTGTACCAATCTGGATTAATGTGGTATAACGAAGATGAAAATTAAGATCTGCGGTCTTTTCCGTGAAGAAGACATAGACTATGTAAACGAAGCCTGCCCTGACTATGTCGGCTTTGTCTTTGCAGAGAGCAGGCGGCAGGTCTCACCCGGCAAGGCGGAAAGTTTACGTTCCCGTCTTGCCGGTGGCATTATTCCTGTGGGGGTTTTTGTAAATGCTCCCATTGCAGAAATTGCCGCATTGTACCGTGGCGGTATTATTGAGCTAACACAGCTCCACGGCAGCGAAGACGAGTATTACATTAAAGAGCTAAAGGATCTTTGCGGCATTACGGTAATAAAGACTATCAAAATAAATTCAGATCGTGATCTCAGCATCTTAGCGTCTTTGCGTGAACTATATGCCAATAATTTAATTGATTATATAATGTTTGATTCCGGAGCAGGCAGCGGCAAAAGCTTTGACTGGAACTTCTTGGAAGCTGAAAAGATCCCTTTACCCTGGTTCCTTGCCGGGGGTGTGAATAATGAAAATCTGGAACAGGCAATGGCAAAAATGCCCTATGCAATTGATGTCTCAAGCGGAGTGGAGACAGAGGGTATCAAAGACAGGGAAAAAATACTACAATTAGCATCGCAGGTAAAGACAGGATGGAAGGCGAAATAATAACAAGGGATTATATACAAAACTTTTTCCATCTTGGAAGTACCGAGCAGGATGTAGGTCTTTTAAATCAAATAATGTCTCATCTGGAACTAAAGGAATATCACCATAACAGTTTTATTTACCACACAGGAGATAAGGCAGACCGTCTATACTTTATAGAATCCGGCACCGTTATGGTACTTGGGAAGGATGGGGAGATAAACAATGAGCTCCACGAGGGTAGTTATTTCGGCGAGTCTTCTGCCCTTATGGGGGACAAGCGTGGCTCTGACATTCAAACATTTGGAACGGTGCGGGTTTATGAGCTGGATAAAGAAACCTTGATGGACACTATAAAGTATCATCCTGAAATTTATGGAATGTTTTTACAGAGAGTTTATGCGCAATCTGCTGAGCAGTATAGAAGGTTGATACGGCTACTTAATTTAAAAAGGGGTTTTAGTTCCAGAAGCGGAAGAAAGAAAATGACATTTCCTTCCATCATCATTAATTATTCCATAGTTGCTTTGATTTTCTTTTTAGTTTATTTTTTGGCACCTATTCCATTGGCAGATCCTGTGTTGGTAAAACTCAATCCACTTTGGCTATGTGTTCCCGTTTTATTCATGGTTGTGTACATGATTAAAATTCAACGTCCGCTTGAGACCCTGCTCATTTCTACTTTGCTTGTTATGCTACTCCATTCCAAAACAGATTTCATAGGAAAGTTCAGCGAATACCTTCTGTTTAAATTGGGCAATGTTCTTGATATTATTATTATTTTGCTCCTAATGGGCTCTCTTACAAGGCTTTTTTCTGCATCAGGCAGCATTAATGCGCTAAAGCACCTTGTTCACAGGACTATAAACAGCGCAAGGGGAACTTTTCTTGCAGGGTTTTTTTCCATGGTATTGGTAGCCCTTGATGAGCATTTGTCTGTTTTAATTAATTCCACCTGCTTTAAACCTTTGTTAGACGCAAAAAATGTACCCAGGGAAAAAACTGCCTTTGTTATGGGGCTTACACCAAGTGCTCTTTGTATTTTAAGTCCATTTTCTACCATAGGTATTTACCTTGCCGGTGTTATTGCCATGGCAACAGGAGACAGGTATCTTTTCCAGAGTGTAATTTCGTTTAACTTTGGCGCGTTTTTCGTGGTATTTTTTATTTTTCTTTTTATTATAGGAAAAATCCCTCTATCTGTCAGGTTAAAGGATGCTGAGCAGCGGGTAAAAAACGGCGGTACCCTTTGGCCTGAAGGAACAGATCAGATAGACCACACAGACGAACACTCCCGCGGTTTATTGATAAATTTGTTTTTGCCTGTTTTGGTTTTTATTGTTTCCTCCATAGTCACAGGCTCCCTTGCAAGCGGCACTTTCCAGGTTAATGTCTTAATAGGTTTAATTACTACTTTAATCTTTGTTTTTCTTCTTTATACTTTACAAATGTATATGACGCCGGATCAGTTTTTTAAACATTTAATCTACGGCATAGAGGACATGATTGCTCCTGTTGTTATCTTTACTATTGGTAAGTGTTTTGCCTACGCACTGGCAGACCTGGGTTTTACAATATGGCTGGGTGATCTTGTGCATAACATGATAGGTAATCAGGTTTGGCTTTTAGCACCCATGGTTTTTGCTGTAAGTCTTTTTATAGGCATACTATTTAACGACCACTGGGCTATGTATGCAATATGCATACCAATTGCAGCCGGACTTTCACTTTCGTTTAACGGAAACATAGCACTTTATCTGGGGGCAGTATGCTCAGCCGGTCTTTTAAGTTATGAGCTTGCACCCGGGAATATCTCATTTATAGGCACCATGATAGGTATAAGACCGCGGATTTACTACTCAGTTAAGCTGCCCTATATGGTTGTAATATCAATTTTAACATTTTGCATGTTTATCGCTGCAGGTATATTGGGGGCTGTATGAGCAAAGGAAGATACGGAGATCATGGTGGACAATACATCCCCGAGACTCTGATGAATGAAATTATTAATCTTGAAAAAGCCTATCTTTTTTATAAGGAAGACAGGGCCTTTAAGGAAGAGCTGGATTCCCTCTTAAAAGAATATGCAGGGCGTCCTTCGCTTCTATATTATGCGGAAAAAATGACTAAGGATCTTGGCGGAGCAAAGATCTTCTTAAAGAGGGAAGATTTAAACCATACGGGTTCTCATAAAATTAATAATGTGCTTGGACAAACTTTATTGGCAAAAAAAATGGGTAAGACAAGAATTATCGCAGAAACAGGAGCAGGCATGCATGGAGTTGCAACCGCAACTGCGGCTGCTCTTTTAGGTATGGAGTGCGAGATTTTTATGGGCAGGGAAGATACCCAGCGTCAGGCGCTTAATGTTTACCGCATGGAGCTCCTGGGTGCAATTGTGCACCCTGTTATGTCAGGCACCCAGACCTTAAAAGATGCGGTAAACGAAACCATGCGCGAGTGGACGCATAGAGTGCACGATACTCATTATGTGCTTGGCTCTGTTATGGGCCCTCACCCCTTTCCCATGATGGTAAGGGATTTTCAAAGTGTTATTAGCCGCGAAGCAAGAGAAGAAATACTTGCAAGGGAAGGGCAGCTTCCTGCCGCAGTTATAGCATGTGTAGGCGGCGGAAGTAATGCTATAGGCATGTTCTGTAATTTTATTCCGGATACAGAAGTTAAACTAATAGGCTGTGAGGCGGCAGGTTTGGGTGTGGAAACTGATAAGCATGCTGCAACCATTGCAAAAGGCAGTGTGGGAATTTTTCATGGAATGAGATCTTATTTTTGTCAGGACGAAGATGGGCAGATTGCCCCTGTTCATTCAATTTCCGCCGGGCTCGATTACCCCGGCATAGGACCTGAACATGCCTACCTTAATGACATTAAGAGGGCAGAGTATGTGCCTGTAACAGATGAGGAAGCAGTATCCGCTTTTGAGTACCTTTCCAGGACAGAGGGAATAATCTCTGCCATAGAAAGCGCCCACGCTGTTGCACACGCAAGAAAAATAGCGCATAACTATGGAAGTGACAGGTCAATAATAATATGTCTTTCCGGCAGGGGGGATAAGGATGTCGCATCCATAGCCAGATATAGAGGGAGGAGTCTACATGACTAGCACATCGACAGCCATGAGCAGAATCTCACTAGCCTTTAGCAAAGAGAAACTTTTTATTCCTTTTATCACAGGCGGTGATCCCGATCTAAACAAGACAAAGGAATTTATTCTGGAAATGGTAAAAGCCGGAGCCGGCCTTGTGGAGATAGGAATCCCTTTTTCTGACCCCATTGCCGAAGGTCCTGTTATTCAAGAGGCGAATATAAGAGCGCTAGAGAGCGGTACCAAGGTGGAACTGCTATTTGGCCTTGTGGAAGATTTAAGGCAAAGTTCCTCTGTACCTGAGATGACAGAAATTCCGCTGGTTTTTTTAACTTACCTAAACCCTGTGCATCACTATGGTTATGATGCTTTTTTCAAGCGGGCAGGGGAAGCCGGATTGGATGGAATAATAATTCCTGACCTTCCTTTCGAAGAACAGGGAGTAGTGCGCGAAGCTGCTTCAAAATATGGTATAGCGCTTATCTCTTTAATTGCACCTACTTCCCGCGAAAGGATAAAGGATATTGCCAGAGTAGCTTCCGGTTTTATTTACCTTGTTTCGTCTATGGGAGTTACAGGAGTGCGCCGGGAGATTACAACAGATCTCTCAGCCATTACTGCGGCAATCAGAGAGGTTAGCAATATTCCTGTTGCCATTGGTTTTGGCATACATACGCCTAAACAGGCAGAGGAGATGAGCAAAATTGCAAACGGCGTAATTGTCGGCTCTGCCATAGTTAAGATAATCGCAGAGCATAAGGAAAACTCTGCTAAGTATTTATTTAATTATGTTAAGGAGATGAAAGATGCAATGCATAGAGGCTAAAAAAAATATGTTTGGTGGCTGCGTAGTTGAGCAGGATTCTTTGCCCAAGGATATCAATGAGTTTAAGGACAAAATAGAGTACAGCCTAAGTGTCTGGAAAGAAGAAGGCATTAATGTAGTGTGGCTTTCCCTTTCCATAAATCAGGCAGCATTCATTCCCCTATGTGTAGATAAAGGCTTTATTTTTCATCACGCCGATGTGGACAGAGTACAGATGACCTTAACTCTAGTTCCGGGATCTTTTATTCCGCCCTATGCAACTCATTATATTGGAGCCGGGGGAGTGGTAATAGACAAGGACAATAGGCTGCTTGTTGTTTCCGAGCGTTACAGGCAGGTGCAAAGCACTGCCACTCCCAGCACTAACAGGCGCTTAAAGCTGCCTGGCGGAGCACTTTTAAGCGGTGAGCATATAGCCACGGCTGTTGTTAGGGAAGTTAAGGAAGAGACAGGCATAGATGCACGTTTTGAGTTTATGTCATGTTTCCGCCACTGGCATAATTACCGTTATGGGAAATCCGATATTTACTTTGTCTGCCGCCTGACTCCGCTTAGTACCGAGATCAATATGGATCCGGGGGAAATATCTGAATGTTTATGGATACCTCTTGATGAATTTTTAAATGATCCTGATGTATTTGGCTTTAACAAATTTATTGTCAGAAAAGCTGCTCTGGAGAGAAAAGGTATGTCAGAGATTGTAATTCCCGAATATAACAGCGATACTCATGAATTATTAACTATATAATTAATTCCAGGATGTTCTGCCGTCCCCATCAATAGGAATTTTATCACCCAATATTCTGGGTTTGGGCTGAAATATGATCGAATAAAAAGCCTTTAATCTTGCAAAGTATTCCCTTATCTGCCAATCTCTTAAACTGGGTCCCCTAAACCTCTCCTGATTCACACTGTATCCAATGGCATTCATACCAAGGCTGCGTGCCATGCTGACTGCCCTTGAAATGTGAAAATCCTGGGTTACTATTAAAATGTCTTTGACGTCAAAAACATCTTTTGCCCTGTAAATTGAGTCCCAGGTACTATAGCCCGCATAATCCAGGAATATATCTTCAGCATTAATAAAAGGAGCATATTCCAGCACATAAAGATGCATGGCTCTTACTTCGTCGTAGTATGGCTCTCCATGATCTCCGGAAAGTATAAGTTTTACCCCCCTGTTTGCCTCCATCAACTGTATTCCGGCAAGAACCCTGTCCTCTAATACCGGAGAAAGCCTTGTGCCTATGCTTTGGGAGCCCAGTACCAGAATTGCGGTTCTTGGGGGAGTGGCTTCTATATCTTTATAGATATAATTACGGACAGCAAATACCATCCCTATGTTGATTATTACAGTAGACAGAACAAAAGCGCCAAAACCAAGGGCAGCATATTGAAGTATTTTCTTAAAAAGCGGGTATTTTCCTGTTGATTTATCATCTCCCCTGCTGTCTGCCATTTCCATACAGGAGTATAGCATAGTTGATATGCCATTGACAGAGGTTATTTATAGACATAAGATGTATATATGGCTGAAATTGCATTCATGACAGATGCTGACTTTGAACAATATCGTAGCCTTATTTATAAAGAAAGTGGCATTACTTTTACTCCCACAAATAGATCCATCCTGGAAAGCAGGCTAAAAGAAAGGCTAAGGGAAAAAGGTATAGATTCGGTCAGGACCTACCTTGCCGAAATTACTAAAGATCAGGGAGAGCTAAAGGGCTTTCTCGATTCCATCACAACAAATCTAACCCGTTTTTTCCGTAATCAAGCGCAGTTTGATGCCCTGGAGAAGTATGTAATTCCTGAACTGCTTAATATTATTAAGTCCAGGGGTGATAACACCATAAGGATATGGAGCGCAGGCTGTTCTACCGGGGAAGAGCCCTATACAATAGCCATGCTTTTAAGTGATATACTTCCGCCGCCCTGGAAATATGAAATTGTAGCCAGCGATCTAAGCCTTAAGTGCCTTATGATAGCCAAAGAGGGTTTCTATGCCGACAGCAAAATTGCCGGTATTCCCGATAACTATTTAAAGAAGTACTTTAGCAGGGTAGAAGGCGGATATCAGGTAAACAAGGACATTATTTCCAAAATCCGCTTCGATTACCATAACTTAAATAACGATTCCGGACTTCGTAACATGGACATTATTTTTTGCCGTAATGTTATTATTTATTTTGACGATGCCATGCAAAACGCTGTAATAAACCGTTTTTGGTCTTCAATGTCATCCAAGTCCTTTTTATTTATTGGTCATTCAGAATCTCTTTTTGGAATGGATACCAAATTTGAGTTTATAAAGACCCAATGGGCAACTTTGTACGGAAAGTCTGCCTAAATAACTTTTTGGAGTTTCACAGTGTCAGAAGAAATTTCGGTATTGATAGTTGATGATTCTGCTGTTATGCGGAATTTAATTAGCCGCATGATAGAAGATATTCCCGGTCTTAGGGTTGCAGACACTGCCATGAACGGGAATTTCGCTTTAAGAAAAATTCCCACTGCAGATCCTGATATAATCTGCCTTGATCTTGAAATGCCGGAAATGAATGGCATAGAATTCTTACAGGAGAGAAAGAAACAGGGAATAAAGATTCCCGTTGTTATACTTTCTTCCATTGCCGAAAAAGGCGCAAAAATAACCATGGAGGCATTGGGGCTTGGTGCGAGTGACTTTGTGCAAAAACCTTCCGGTTCCATTTCCATGGATATTCAAACTGTAAAAAATATCATAGGCCCCATGCTTCTGGGTTATGTTTCAGCATATAGACGTTCCCAGGGGAAAAAGCTCCCCACGGCGGAAGATTTGGGAGCCAAGACCAAGGATGCACCAAGCCCTGCCGCAAGGGATGCAATTTCTTACACGTTTACAGTTCCTTCCAAACCCGCACAGCCTCCGGCGCAGATTCGCAAACCTTCGAAAACCGAGTTAATTGTAATAGGTATTTCCACAGGCGGACCGGATGCCCTAAGGCAGGTCTTTGCCGCACTTGATGCAGATTTAAAAACACCCATACTCGTAGTTCAGCACATGCCGCCGGGTTTTACCAATGAATTTGCACGTAGTCTTGATCGTATTTGCCCTCTGACTGTAAAGGAGGCAGAACACGGAGATCTGATTCAAAATGGCCGCATTTTAATTGCCCAGGGTAATAAGCATATGGAAGTGGCAAGAAGAGGTACAGAGGCTATAGTAAACCTTTCAGAGACACCTCCTGTTTCCGGTCATAGACCTTCGGCAGATGTGCTTTTTGCATCGGCAGCCTTGATGTACCAGAACCATCTTCTGGGTGTAATTATGACAGGTATGGGACGCGATGGAGCTAACCAGCTTGGCAATATTTACAAGGAAGGCGGCATTACCCTTGGTCAGGATGAAGGATCTTCAGTAGTTTACGGTATGCCGCGGGTCGCTCATGAGCTTGGCCATGTAATGGAACAGGTTCCGCTTACAAAAATGGCACGCCGCATTTGTGACATAGCAAAAACTTCCCGTTAGCCTGGAATATAATGAAAAAATACTCAGTTTATGTTGATGGTCAGGAAGGTACTACAGGGCTTGAAATAAATGAACGCCTTGCTTCCAGAAGCGATGTAGAAATCCTAAAGATAGATCCCGAAAAACGAAGAGATATTAACGAAAGAAAAAAGCTTCTTAACCAGGCTGATATTATATTCCTCTGCCTCCCCGACGATGCAGCACTGGAAGCCGTTGCTATGGTGGAGAATCCCTCTGCCCGCATTATTGATGCAAGCACCGCCCACAGAACCAATGATGACTGGGCCTACGGGCTCCCTGAGCTTGGAAAAGAATACAGAAACAAAATTGAAAATTCCAAAAGGATCTCTGTTCCCGGCTGTTATCCTACAGGTTTTAATCTTTTAATACATCCCCTTGTTAAAGAAGGTATTATTGCCCCCGATTACCCTTTAAACTGTCATGCCATAAGCGGATATTCAGGCGGCGGTAAAAAATTAATTGGGATGTATCAATCTAAAAACGAGGAAGATAGAAAGAATCTAAAGAGCCCCTGTTTTTACGGCTTAAAGCTGCATCATAAGCATCTGCCGGAAATGAAGAAACACAGTATGCTTAAATCTGAGCCTTTGTTCACACCTGTGGTAGCAAATTTTTACAGGGGCATGACTGTAACAGTTCCACTGCATTCAAGACTTATGAGCAGGAAAATCTCTGCAGAAGAGTTGCAATCTTTTTACAGCGATTATTATAAGGGAGAGAAAGCTGTAAGAATAGCTCCTTTTAATGCTGATGATAATTTTGAACTGGGTTTTATGAATGCAGAAAGCTGCGTTAATACCGATGATATAGAGCTTTTAGTCTTTGGTGATAAAAGAAGCGGCGGCGAAAGGCAAATACTCCTTGCATCCCGCCTGGATAACCTGGGTAAGGGTGCTTCCGGGGCTGCTGTTCAGTGCATGGACATTTGCACACGTACATAAAGTCAGCCGGCTTTAATTACCCAATGCTTGTCTGTCTTTTCAAAAGAGGAGGCAGGTAACTGTACGATTCTGCCGTCGTCGGCGGCAAGTTTAATTTTGCCCATAACGACATTTACTTCGCTCACCCGCCAGCTCGATCCTTCCCAGGTGATCTTGTAACCCTCCGGCGGCAGTACCTTTCTCTGCTCTCCGTAAAAAAGATGCTCATAAGCCAGGCAGCATAAAAGACGGCCGCAAGGACCTGATATTTTTACCGAGTTTAGGGAAAGGTTTTGATCTTTTGCCATTTTAATGGAAACCGGTTTTAGTTTGTCAGAAACTGAATGACAGCAAAAGCCTCTGCCGCAAACGCCTAGTCCGCCAAGTACCCGCGATTCGTCCCTGACGCCAATTTGGCGCAACTCTATCCTTGTTTTAAATATACTCACCAGGTCTTTAACCAGCTCCCTAAAGTCTACTCTGCTTTCTGCTGTAAAGAAAAAGAGTATCTTTGCCTCTTCCAGTAAATAATGAACAGAGACAAGCTTCATGTCCAGTTTGTGGTTTTCTATTTTCTCTTTGCAAATTCTAAAAGTTTCTTTTTCCTGTTCCTTGTGAGATTCCGCTCTTGCTATATCATCGTTTGTTGCAATTTTCTCTATACGGGTAATAGTCTGCGGCAATTGCCCTGCCTTCTTTTGTATAGTGCCTATTATCTCAGCAAGATCTCTTCCATAACGGGTATTAACAAGAACCTTATCTCCCGGCACTAGTAGGTCCCCTGTCCAGGCTGCATGAAAAGTTTCCTTGGAGTATACAAGGCGCAGCCTGTAAATTGGAACATCCTGATTCAATAAGGAAAGGTCTTCCGCTTCTATTACCGAGCCGCCTTCTATGCCCGTATCTTCTAAATTATCCTCTAGCAGGGTAATGTCGTCGTCTATATCGTCATGCTCATTATTAGTCATCTCTATCTTTTATCACACCTGTTATCGTTAAGTCTACCAGTAAGCCTTTAATTCCTTCTATTTGGGATACCCTTTCTAGCTGGGTACTCTGACCGGATAAAATTGCTGCTGCAAGTTCATCAAGTTTTTTATCTATAATATTTAACTGATGAAAAATTGTTGCCTTCCAGTCCGCTTCTCCGTTAATAATTACCCTTTTTTTTATTCCCTGTATTGTTAAAATTTCATAACCATTTTTTACTATGTAGTTCATAAAATCCCTGACTGATCTTTTGTACTTTATGATTTCATCATGAAAAGGTCTCTCCAAAAGATCGCTTCCCGAGCTATGAACGGCATCCATTAATAATGATAAGGCTTCTTCTGAAGCTTCCAGGTTTAACATGGGACCAAGCTCTGCACTGGAAGCTTCCATTAATCCTGTGAAAATATTTTTTTGATTAATCTCTTTTTTATTTTGAAGCTTTTTTGTTTCCTGCTTTAACCCTGTTAATAATGAAGGGTTTAGCAGTGCAGAAGTGCTAGTATCTACCTTGTCCATGGTACATTCCCACGGGTCTTAAAGGCTCTCTGAATCCAAGGCTGCCCCTAATACCAAGGCTTCCCCTGTACTCGGACATGGCTTTCTTCCAGGCATCTTCTGTATTGCAGACAATTACGCGCCCGTTAATTAAGCATCCTTCGTCCGCCTGTATGCGCCGCGTTATGATGTCGCCTACCACTAAACCTGTGGATAGTATATAAAGCCTTTCACTTGCAATAATATCACCAAAAACAACACCGCCTATAGTTATGGCAGTACCGTTAATATTGCTCTTCATTCTGGCTCTTTCGCCTATTATTACTCTTCCTTTGGCGTTTACATCTCCAAGCACACTGCCGTCTACTCTGGTGAAGCCGGCCGATTCTATATCGCCTGATACACTGGTCTCCGGTCCTATTATTGTGTTAATTGAGAGATCTTCTTTTTTATATGTCATTTTTCCTCTAACGGTTTACTCTTGCAATATTGGAACGAATATTTAAGTATCTGTATGGATCTACAACATCAGAGCCTATGTGAACTTCGTAGTGAAGATGAGGTCCTGTAGATACACCTGTATTGCCTATGTGACCTATTATGTCCCCTTGCTGAACCCTTTGACCTATACGCACCCGTGTAGAGAGCATGTGCGCATAACGGGTATAAAAACCGTGTCTGTGCCTTATTATTATATTGTTGCCAAAAACCTGATCGTAATTTACCATTACAACCTGCCCGTCGGCTGTGGCAATAATGGGGTCGCCCTGTCTGTTATTGGAAATGTCTATGCCTCTATGTATGTAAAACTGTCCGTTAATGGGATGTATGTTCTGCCCAAAATACATTGTGATCCTGCCCAGACCGCCCTGTACAGGCCATATACTGGGGATCTCTGTAAGCAGATTGCTGTGGTTATCAAGTATGTTTCCAACTTCCCTGATTGGGGCAGTTGCTGAATTTAAAAATTCTGATAGAGTCCTGAGATCTTCTACCTCTCTAAGAACACCGGCAGGACCTTCTCTTATATCAAAGAAGGAAGCCAAGTCCCCGGAAGATGTCAGGGATGAACGGTCAGTTCCCCTGGAATTTATTCCAAGGTTGGAAAGCGTACTCTGAAGGGCAGGCTCAAAATTCCTTACCTCCCTAAAGAGATGGTTTACCTCGTAACGAATTTGATCCAGACTTGCCTGTGTTTCCCTAAGGCGGCTGTTTGCATTAACAAGGTTCTCTCTTGCATCCCTGTTGGATGTGCCATAGTAAAGGAAAGTGCCTATAATTGCCGTAAAAACCAGTATGAAAAAGAAAATTGAAAGCACAGAGATGTGCAGGTTATATACTTTTTTTTCTGTATGGGGGACAAGAACTAAGGTATAGCGTTTTGTGAAGAACCTGCCTATGGCAAGAAAGAAGCCGCCAAGAGCTCTTAAAAAGCCCATTCCTCCGCTTTTAATTTTTTCTGCGAGGTTGTTTTCAAATTGTAAATATCCGCGGGATGAAGCCAATCAATAAACTCCTTACTGGGCTAACACTTATACTATAACATTCAGCAGCACAAGCTGTCAACTACAGTTTTAATTATCGGTATAAAATGCAATAAAGCCCACTTATTTTATAGGGCTAAAAGGTGTATGTCGTAACCAGAGCCGCCCTATAGAATAAAAAGCGGCGGTTTCCACCATCATTTTGTAGCTGTAAATCCTGTAAATAATACGAATTGTCCATAAAATCAGTTAAACCATGATTTCTTCTGCTTAAAACCTGCAATGCCAGTATAGTGCTTAAGTTTGGTGTAATTGCGAAGTTTAAAACACTGGAAAAAATCCATTTTCCAAGGTCTTCGCCCCAAAATGTCCCAAGATTGCTGTATAGCGGTCTTTTATACTCCGCCATGAGACCTGCAAAGTTCAAGATAGGAGACTGGGGCATCATATAACCCAGGGTATAACCCGAATGGTAGGTCCAGCCGTTACGGTTTTCACCGTCATCATTTTCAAAAATCCAAAAATCGTTTTTTCCCGCTTCGGTGTAGTGTGAGTAGCGGAATTCCTGACGACTCTGAAAGACCAAGTGGTTCCAGTCTCCAGGGAAAAGGGCTGCAAGATCAAATTGAAAGGTTCCCGCGGCAAAGGCCTGCCAGACCAGCCCCTCAAAAGCAGAGCCACTGACTTCTACTTCCCTCGGACTACTTACACTGCCGGGCGTTGAACCAATAGGCCGTCTTATGCCCAGCCCGTAACCTAGATTATCTATGTTCCAGCCTGAGGCAAGCATGGCTCCGCCATGAAATTGCAAAAACGCTATGGGTGTAAGGGTGATTTCTGTTATTGCACCGAGGGAAAGCGGGGAAACTTCGGCAGTAAGTGCAATTTCAAGATTATTTTCTTCTGTTAAAGGTCCTGTTCCCTGAAAAAGCGGCAGAATAAAGGCATAAGTAAAGCCAAGTTTGGCTTCGGGCAAGGTAGAGGCCTGTATTTCAAGGCTTGCTGTTGTCTCTATATCCAGGGAAAAGCCAGGAAATGCCAAAATAAACAGAAAAACAGTAATAATTACTGGAAATTTCATTATACTGCCTCGTAACCGGCCTTTATTGCATTTAAATTCATGGGAATAAAGCCGTGTTTATCCTTACTAAAGAATTTTTTTAGTATAGCCTCTGTATCGCTTAGTTTTAAGGCACCTGTAAGTTTAGCCAAAGCGCCAAGAGCCACCATGTTTGCTATGCGTATATCTCCTATTTTCTCTGCAATACTGGTCATTTCTACACTTACAGCTTTTATATCATTTCTCTTTGGGCTTTCTTTTACCAGAGTAGAATTGATCAACATAATACCGCCGCTTTTTACCATGCCTTCACAAAGTGGTAGGGAGTCGCTGTTCATTACAAGGGCGGAATCCGGTGCTATAACAAGAGGACTGTCTATCTCCTCATCAGAGATAGTAACGCTTGCCCTGGCTATGCCACCGCGCTTTTCTGCGCCGTAAAAGGGAAAGCAGCTTACGTTTTTTCCCTCTTCCATGCCAAAATAAATCCAAACCTGTCCTAAAGATAATATGCCCTGACCGCCGAATCCGGCGAAAAAGCTTTTTTCTGTCATTATACTGCCCCCTCGAACTTCTTGATCTCCCCAAGGGGGAATACAGGAAACATATTCCTCTCCAGCCATGCAAGAGCCTCTATAGGTTCCACATGCCAGGCAGTGGGGCAGGGTGAAAGTATTTCCACCATGGTGAAGCCTATGCCCTTTAGCTGCAGTTCCATAGCTTTCTTTACGTAT
>Ga0099364_10004391_pt1 | contig 21394 bp, 17 predicted proteins | sample TergutTh196P3_FD_73070 | JGI IMG/M metagenome (GOLD analysis project Ga0099364, IMG submission 73070) | Microcerotermes parvus P3 segment gut microbial communities from Pointe-Noire, Republic of the Congo - Th196 P3 | ecosystem: Host-associated > Arthropoda: Insects > Digestive system > Gut ... | reverse complement strand
CTATAATGGCGGCGCGTCCATTCAATGAGATTGTTTTTGAACGCTCGACGCTTATGGGGTCATATATGGGCGAATCAAAAGGCCTGATAGGCGCATAGTCATATCCGGCTGCGAAAAACCCCTTTGCGATATATGCGTGGTGCGAGTTGACATCATCCGATATCGGCTCATCACCGCCAAGATAATATGATAAAACATGCCCACCGATGCCAAATTCAAATGCCGTGGGGCGATTCGGCTTCTCACGCCGCAAGATTTTTATGAGGTTGTTAAAATCTGGCTCACGTTTTGTTTTAGTCTTCATATTTTTTCCTTTCCATATATATACGATATACGGCAGCTCATTTCGCTTGCTTTTGATTACCAATTATAATATACTTCAAAGAACTTTATAAATAATTTTTTATTATCAATAATGTTTGAATTATCATCCAGTATGGAAGGAATGTAGCTCATGGCTAATCCGGAGCCATCCATCGCAATTGCCGCGTCCAAAAGAAGCAAATTATTCAAACGTTTTTCAAAAGACAAATATTACTATTTCATGTTATTGATACCTTTAGTAATTCTCATTATATTTCGGATAATCCCGGTAGTCGGCAACGTCATTGCATTCAGAAGGTACACTGTAGGCGGTTTCATGTATGGCGAAAGCTGGGTCGGTTTTCGTTATTTCGAACGTTTTATATCGGATCCAATGTTTTGGACCGCGTTTAAAAACTCACTTGTTCTAAGTATTATGGGGCTGACTATTAATTTTCCGCTACCAATTATTTTCGCGCTTTTGATAAATGAAATCAATCAAACGCTTTTTAAGAGATTTACGCAGACTATATCATATCTCCCCCGTTTTTTATCCACGGTCATTGTCGTAGGCATGTTACGAGAAATATTATCGCCAGACTCAGGCGTCATTAATATTATGTTGGGATATATCGGTATTGAACCTATTTATTTTTTAAATGAAGCAGCCTGGTACCGCACTATTTATGTTGCTTCGAATACATGGCAGTTTACAGGCTATAATGCAATCATCTATCTTGCGGCGCTCACGAGCATCAATCCCGAACTTTATGAAGCGGCAGAAATGGATGGCGCCAAGCGTTTCGCAAAAATGATCCACGTATCCGTGCCGGGCATCATGACGACCATTATTTATTTACTACTCTTGAACCTGGGTTATATGCTGATGCTGGGATATGACAAATCATTATTGTTATATACCCCCTCCAACGCCTCGACTGCGGATATAATTGAAACATATGTCTACCGCATGGGGCTGGAGAGGAACAATTTTAGTTATGCCGCTGCGGCAGGTTTGTTCGGCAGCACCATCGCCGTCTTCCTCCTCACTACATCAAACGCTATATCCAAAAAGTTAACCGATATCAGTTTTTTTTGATATAAGGGATAAGATTATGCGTAAAACGACATTATCATTAGCAGATATAGTTTTTAGTATTGTCAACACCATTATTATGCTGATGGTTATAGTATTATGCGTGTTCCCCTTTTTTTATTTATTCGCCAGGGCCACCAGCGATACAAACGCAATTTGGAATGGCCAGGTGTTCATCTGGCCTGTGGGTTTTCATATAGAAAACTTCCGAGGCGTCGTTGAATATGTAGGTTTCTTTAACGCATACAAAAACACTATTATATATACTGTCACTGGCACTGCACTGACATTGACAGTCACGGCTTTGTGCGCATACCCTTTGTCAAAAACACATTTTATTGGCAGGGGCATCGTTATGGTGCTTTTCATCGGCACTATGTTCTTCAATGGCGGCCTCATACCAAATTTTATCCTTGTGTCCAAAATGGGGTTGACCAATTCCATGTGGGCCTTGGTATTACCAATCACGTTCAACCATTTCTATATAATTCTTGTTATGGGCTCCATCCAAGCCATCCCCTTAGAGCTTGAAGAAGCTGCGGCTATAGATGGCATGAACCCGTTCATGATTCTCTATAGCATCATTTTGCCTTTGTGCAAGCCAGTATTGGCCACTGTGGCTTTGTTTTGCTCGTTGAATATTTGGAACGACTGGTTTTCGCCCATGATATATCTGCATTCCAATGAAAAATTTCCTATCATGCTCTTATTGCGCAACATAATCATGGGCATAGACGCGACAATGGCTGGCATGAATGCGATGATCGGCATCGGCCCCAACTTAAAAATGAACTCGACATCGCTTAAATCGGCGGCCATCATATTGACAGTGCTGCCCATCACAGCTATTTATCCTTTTGTACAAAGATACTTTGTCCAAGGGATGACGCTCGGATCCATTAAAGGATAATACTAACCCATCAATAAATCGTACCATAAGGAGGAAAGCTTATTATGAAACGAATTCAAAGGTCTATCATCGCCTTTGTAATGGCATTTGTCATGTGCGTGACAGCGTTCGGCTGTTCGCCGCAGCCGTCGGGGCAAAACACCACTGCTGCAGCCGCCGCAAGCACTACAACACAAAGCGCAGCGGCAGCTACGCAAGCAGCTACAACGGCAACTACAGCGGCGGCGACTACAACAGCGGCAGCGGCGGCGGCGCAGGAGACAGGTGACGCGTGGATCAGCGACGAACCCCTGACATTTACCATCCTGTACCCCGACAACCCATCGTTCCCCCATAAAAACGACTGGTTATTATTAACCGAGTTGAAAGCCAGGACGAATGTCAGCCTGGACTTCATGGTAGTGCCACAAACGGATTTCAGGACAAAACAGATGCTGATGTTGAACGCGTCCGAATGGCCCGATATGTATATGTCGCGTGGGGACGACAGCGAATTCGCCATAAATGGCGTATTGTTGCCCATCAGCGATCACATGGATTTATTACCGAATTTCACAAGGAGGCTCGAAGAGAGGGATTTAGAAGCAGATTTAAACAATCTGAGGGAGCTGGATGGAAAACTATACTCCCTCCCGGGGATATTTGAAGCCGGTGCATTTAGCGCGGGTTTAGCTATCAGATTGGATTTATTGGAAAAATATGGTTTAGATGTGCCCACGGATTTTGAGCAGTTGTATGATAATATGAAAGTTTTTAAAGAGAACGATCCGCAATCCATGCCTATCATAATGTTTTGGGGCATTGCGCAGGTAATTGCGTTTATGGGTCGCTCCTGGCATTTTGAAATACTAACAGGCAATGACAATGTGTATTATGATAGGGACACAAAACAGTATGAAGCCTCGGCAACTTCGCCAAAATTTAAGAGTTTGTTGGAATACCTGCATAAAACCTATGCAGAAGGATTGATGGATCCCGAACTATTCACTGTAGATTTGGATCAATGGGCTCAAAAGCTTATAACAGGCCGTTCCACAGTCACATGGTGCTGGGGGGACCAACTTCCAAGCATTAATTCTCCGGGCGAAGAAAACACAGCCGGGTTCAAATTGGATAATGTAGTGCCATTAAAAGCAACAGCCGATTCGCCCCTGCCATTACAAAACACTTCGTATGCGGATAATATGTTCGTGATCCCGTCTGCAATTGAAAAAAGGCCTTACTTCAATGATATGATGCGTTTCCTCGACTGGTGGTGCTATTCCGAAGAGGGTTCCCTGTTGGGCAATTGGGGCGTGGAAGGAAAGACTTATCTCGTGGAAAACGGGAATTATGTATTTACGCCTGAGTTGTTAAACTCGCCAAATGGCGCGCCAAAGCAATCCCAAATGGATTTTGGCCTTTACGCATATTTGACTGCATACCGACGCAAAGATAGGTTCTATGAATACATCGGACCGGAAGCCGCCGTCATCACCGCGCAGATGGACGCCATGAATCTGTTCGTGGCTTCACCCCCGAGGGCCAAAATGACCATAGACGATAAAGAAGACGCAGGGATGATTTCTGCGCCTATAAAAGATTATGTCGATAAATCCATCGAAGCCTTCGTAACCGGCTCCATGAGCCTTGAAACCGACTGGGATGGTTATGTCAGCAATATCGAATCCCAGGGTATCCAAAAACTAGTAGACATTTACAATGCCAGCATTCAATGAACAGACAATGTATTGCTAAACATTGTACGTAAATGCGTAAGAGCAGTTTGAAAACCAAACAAACGATGTTGAGTTTTTAATCAATGTCTTGCATACACAGACCGATAGAACGCCGTAAAATCTGCTTGAAGTTGCATGTGGTGGCGGTCGGATTAACATACTGCTTTTATAAGCAGGCTTCATTGTAACCGGGTTCGCGATGCAGATAAATTTATACTGATCCAGTGTTACAAAAAAATGAAAGGCATTTCAAACATTACCTGCTACCAAGCGGATGCTATAATTTGGGCAAGAAAGGGATGATTATTATATGTGCTAAATTTCAATAATTATTATAAATTATTATTCCTTGACCGCGCCGATCATTATCCCTTTGACGAAATACCTTTGCAGGAACGGGTATACGCACAGCACAGGCAATGTGGCCACTATTATTGTGGCGTATTTGATCGCCTCGCCAAGGGCGGCTACTATGCCCGATTCCACCATCATGTTGTCAGTCTGGTTCGCGATGAGGATTTCGCGCAGTATCAATTGCAAGGGGTACAAATCGCGCGTGCGGATAAATATCATGGCGTGGTACCAGGCGTTCCAGTGGTAGACGCCGTAATACAGCGTGATGACGGCTATAACAGGCAATGAGAGCGGGACGATGATGCGGAAGCATATTTGCAGATGCGTGGCGCCGTCCAGCTTCGCCGACTCTTCCAGGCTGATGGGGACCGTCTCAAACCCGGTCCGCATAATTATCAGGTTGAACGCTGACATCGCGCTCGGCAGGAGCAGCGCCAGCCTCGAATCCAGCAGCCCATAGGCGCGGACTTGCAAATAGAACGGTATCAGCCCGCCGCTGAAAAACATAGTGAATATGATGAATAGCGAAATAATGCGTTTAAACTTGACCCCCCTGCGCGAAAGGGCGTATGCGGCGGTCATTGTCATGACCATATTGATGAGCAGCCCGAAAAACAAATAAAACAGGGTATTAAGGTAGCCCGTGGTTATCATGGGGTTCATAAAAACCATGCGGTAGGCTTCAGCCTGAAACCCCCTCGGCCACAGAATTATGCCGATGCGCCCCATCATCCGGGTAGGGTCGCTGATGGAATACAAAAATATGAATACGAAAGGGTACAAGGCGGTAAACGCTATACACGCCAAAAAAACTGTATTGCAAGTATCGAATACCCATTCGCCTGCGGAACGCTTTACTTTGTTCCTGCGCAACATCGTCACCCCCTCCTTACCATAGGCTGCTTTCAGAAAGCGTCCGGCTTAGCTTGTTGACTGCGATTAGCATTGAGAAATTAATAACCGAATTAAAAAGCCCGACTGCGGTACTGTAACTGTAGTTCGCTTCCAAAAGGCCTTTTCTGTAGACAAAAGTTGAGATGACGTCGGCAGTCTCATAGGTGCCCGGGTTGTAAAGCAATAGAATTTTTTCCGCGCCCATGGACATGATGTTGCCGGCTTGCAATATCAGCAGCACGATTATCATTGGGGCGATGCCGGGCAGCGTCACCGAAAGCATTTGGCGGAAACGGCCCGCTCCCTCGATTTTGGCGGCCTCATAAAGTTGCTGGTCGATGTTTGAAATGCTTGCGAGGTAGATAATCGAGCCCCAGCCAATTTCCTGCCATATGCTTGACGATGTATATATGGTCCGAAAATATTGGGGGAAGCGGAGGAACGGGATGGCCTCGGCGCCGAAGAAAACGATGATATCGTTGATAAGCCCCCTCGTGGATGTGAAGTCCACGATTATGCCGCACACTACGACCATCGATATAAAATGCGGCAAATAGCTTATCGTCTGCACCGTTTTTTTAAAGCGCTGCATCCTTACTTCATTTAATAGCAGCGCTAAAATGATGGGCGCGGGGAAGCCGAACACAAGCCTGTATAAACTGAGGATTATGGTATTGAGCAAAATCCTCGTGAAGTAGTAACTCTGGAAAAAACTTATAAAGTGCTTCAACCCGACCCAAGGGCTATTCCATATGCCGGTGCTGGGGCTGAAATTTTTGAATGCGATTTGCGCGCCGTACATGGGCAGATATGAAAACATGACATAATAAATTACGGCAGGTAGAACCATCAGATAGATGGGATAATTAATCTTAAACTCCCTGCCGACCACATTGAAAATGCCCGGCTTACTGCGGCTATTGGGGTTGGGCACTATTTTCGACGTCATAAAAACGCCATGCTCGGACTACGCACAAATGACCATGTATAATGCAGTGGCATACGTGACAAGCCTCATTCCGATTTTTGTCACTTTGCGCTACAGTCCTGCCCTTTCATATTATTTTCACGTTCACCTTTCTTTAAGCCAATGTTAATTCCACGCTGGCAAACTCGTCCAATGTGCCTATGGTAATTGCGACCGCGCCATTTTCCACTGCTACAGCCACCGCTGCCGTTGCCGATGCCGCTGCCGCTGCCGCGTCGCCGCCGTACAAAACCTTGGAACTAGCCAGTTGCTTGTTGTGTAAGGGGACAAATGCTTTGACGTTATGCACCGGTATGACTTCTTTCACCGGGCGCTGGGAGGTCCCGGTGGTATTGATGAAAGATATAATCAGGTGATCGGCGTTGTTCTGGTCTTCAATGGCGTTGATATGAACGCTCCTCGGCGCCTCCGCCTTAAGCGTATATTGGCCGCCGGTCGCATAGTCTATGGCATTTTTATATATTTCCGTATAGTCCTCGTGCCCGTTTACATAGCACTGGGCCTCGATCCCGTTGGCGAAATACACGGCCTTGCCCTTGCCATATTCGCCGGAAATCATCGTGGGGTATTCGGTGGACATATTATGTACCCAGCCATATTCCGGCGGCTGGTTGTGGATCGTCGGGATATATGTGGCCGCCACATCGTAGCTCGGGTCCGCCTTGGCGCACAGCAACGTCGTCCCGCCGTTCATCAATACGTCCGTGTCGCCCAGGCCCTTCAGCAGCGGGCTGTTGCGGTTCCCTACCAATTGGTAGGAATCATTGTAAGTTTCCATCACAATGCCCGTGTTGCGCACGCCGAACACATCCGCCAAGCCGAAGTTCTCCCGCTGCACCCCGTTTTCGTCGTTCAGGGAGGCGTCATGCGAAGCTATCAGCCCCCCGCCATTTTTCACGTATTCGCGGATGATCTCCACGTCCTTGCTCGGCATGTAGGCGGCGTTTGGCAGAAGCAACGTCTTGACGTTTTTCAGGCTCTCCGTAGTAAACTCAGAATCCGGGATAAAGTTATATTGAATGTGGTTTTCCAGCAGCACCCTTTCGATGCCTTTTATGTATACACCGTAGCCGTCCTTGGTTTCGTCCCTGGAACTGAGCCTGTCCTTTGTGGGGTTGGAAAAATATATGGCGACGTCCTTGACGGGGACGGTATCGGAAATGCTGTCGGAATTGTCCGCCAAATAGGTATATATCGGTTTTTCGTTGTACGCAGCCCTGCGGTCCACCGTTTTTGCCGGGCACATACCGTTGAAATAACAGTTCCACAGCCCGCCGCCCACGCTGGCGATTTCCCACTGCCACAGGCGATCCTCCAGCAAGGGGTCGGCTATCATGCGCCAGCGCGTGCCGTTGCCGCCCGTCACTATTACCGGCTGCATTGCCGGGTCCAACGCCCGGGAGTAGCGGATTGTCGTGGCCCCGTTGTGGATAAGATCGTATGGATTGCTATGTAGGCCGCCGAAGAATGAATTTATGAACACGCAACTGACGATATAATCGAAGCTTTTCTTCGCGTTCATATGGTCGATGCCTGTGGCTTTGCTGAAACTCGTATTGTAGATGTCGAATACCTCGGCGCAATAAATCTTGTCGTCGCCAAACTTTTTGATGGCCGTGCGCATTTTTTCCATATGGCGGTCGGCGTGGAACTCTTTCCATGCACGGTACTCCTTGAAAGCGGGGCTATCAAGAGCCGTCATCATGTCCATCCCATCGGGGATGCGCGGGATCTCGCCGCCGGTTTTGCTGCGGAAATCATCGCGGCAATTTTTGCAATAGCATGGGCTGTGGTCAAAGCCCAGCGCATTTTGCCAAATGCCGTCGAGCTCGTAATTGCTCAGGAGGTAGTTTACGAAATTTTCTGCGTGGACATTGGCATAATGCGAGTTATAACATGGAGCAGCAATTTTTACATTGTGCATGTCGCCGATTTTGGGCTTCCCATTTTGATCCAGCGCGAACCAATCGGGATGCAGGCCGTACCGCCTGGGCTCCACGCCCCGAAAATCCACCCGGGTGATCACGTTCATGCCGGCTTTGTGTATCTCGTCGCATATATCATGGAGAATTTCTTTTTTGTAAAAACGGTTGCGGTTCGCCATTTCCAGGGGATTGTCAAAAAAATCGATCACGCCCCCCGCATTTACCACAAGGCAATTTGCGTTCACCGTTTTCATGTACTCCACGACGGTCTTCGCGTCATAGTCGATAATATCGATTTCCCGGAGCACCGTTTGTAAAAAACGCAAGTTTTTTTGGTACCAATACTTCCCCATACGATCCCCTCCCAAGCGGTTTTTTGAAATATTTTATATATTATAGTATCTTGGATGAATATACAAGCATTAGCTAGTATATTAGGTGAAGCGTATGCAATATTTATAGATACGGTTGGATAAAAGGTCGAAAAGTCCATTTTTCGGTTATTTTTTTGTTGCGTTGACGTATGAATTTAGATTATGGTATAGTGCTTTTACCTTTCATTCGTACGGAAAAATAACGGCGGCGAAAATCCAATAATAAATGAAAATTAGGAGGTAAAATGAAAAAAATCAAACGGCATCAATCAATCTTCAATTTAGTGCTCGCGTTGATTTTGGCGGCGTCGTTGCTGGTCGCCTGCGGGCAGGGCCAAGCGCCCGCCGCCGCGACAACGGCTGGAAGCAATGCCACAACGGCGGCAGCTGCGGCTGCGACCACGGCAGCGGCTGCGGCTGCTGCGGAGGCCACGACTGCTGCTGCGGCGGCGGCTACAACGGCTGCTGCTGTTGCATCGCCTGCGACCACGGCGGCGGCTGGCGCAGCGGGCGATGCCGCCGGGCAGACAGCGGCCGAACCCGGCGCATTCCCCCTTTTCGACACCGTGACGGAGTTTACCATGTATCACCCGCTGAACGCGAAAGCTACGGCAAGCCTGAAAGACTACAGCGAAATGTGGATGTTCTCCGAGCTTGAACGCATGACCAATGTCAAAATTGTTTTCCAGCACCCGGCGGTCGGGCAGGAGACGGAAGCGTTTAACTTGATGTTGGCCAGCGGCGACTACCCCGATATTATCAATGGCGGCTCCTGGGGCAGCGGCGGTGCGGCCAAAGGATTGGCCGACAATGTCATAATGCCCCTTAATGATTTACTGGCGGAGCACGGCCCATATCTAAATGCGTTGATGGATGAGTTCCCGGACATCAGGCGCTACATCTCTACGGACGAGGGCATTTTGTTCTCCTTCCCCAATATCAAGATCAGGCAAACCATGAAGAGCGTTTGGGGGCAAATGGTACGCAAGGATTGGCTCGATGATCTGGGCCTCGATATCCCAAAATCCTTTGACGAGTACCATGATATGTTGGTTGCATTTAAAGATGCGGATTTGGACAACACCGGTCAGACCATATACCCCTACACATCATGGACCGGTTATTCCTATGCCATGTTCCATCCATGGGGCATCAATGTCGACCATGCGAACATCGACGGTGTATATGTGTACAGCCCTTATTCCGAACAGTACCGGGACGCCATCGAGACTTGGAGCCTATGGTATTCCGAAGGACTGGTGGACCCGGACTACTCCACGAACAACCAGCGGCTGTATGAGGACCGCATCACATCCGGCATCAGCGGCGCCTCGTTCGGCGAAGCGGGCGGGAGCACCGGGCTGATGAACAACTACTTTGACGAGAACGGTTTCCCCGAACGCAAGTTCGTAGGCATCCCGACATTCACAAAAGACGGGAGCCCGGGCTATAATTTTAACGGCGATCCGATGGGCGCCGCTGTTATATATCTAACGACCGCATGCAAATACCCCGTTGAGCTGACGAAATATTTCGACTGGGCTTACAGCGACGAAGGACAGATCATGTACTGCTTCGGGCAGGAAGGGGAGAGCTACAACCTCGTCGACGGCGAGCCTGTCCTTTCCGACTATGTAATGAACAACCCCGACGGCCTGACCATTGACCAGGCGCTGGCAAGGTTCTGTTACGGTTCGATGACGCCGTCCTCTGTTCAGTTGGCCTCGGTCCGCGAGCAGCGCATGCTGTTCTTTGACTGGCAGCGCGAGTCTGTCGAAAATTGGAACAAGGACATCAATTATGTCCGCATTATGCCGCCCGTGACCCGAACCCCGGCAGAGAGCGAACGCTATTCGGATTTGCTGGCGGATATCGGCACGTATGTAGAGGAAAGCCGTTTGAGCTTCATTAACGGCACGCGCCCCCTGTCCGATTACGACAGCTACCTGGCTCAGCTAAAAGATATGGGCGTCGAAGAAGTCATTGCGATCCAACAGGCTGCTTTGGACAGGTTCCTGGCCCGCTGATGCGTTGATGGGCGCATAATTTGATGGGCGTATAATTTAATAATCTAAATTTATAATTGGAATGGCGCCAGCCCCTCGATACAATACCGGGGGCTGGCGCTTAATTATTTCGCCTAACATTGTTTAGGCAATCAATGATTGATACTCAACTAATTATTCTGGACGGTATGCCCTCAACACAATAACGCCATCGTCATCGACTCCGATAAGCAACATCCCGCCATCTCCATTACTGAACGCCACCATATCAGCAGCCAACGAACCTGCGTGGTCAATATTTCGTTTGAATTGATGCCGACTGTCTTCACCCCGTTTTACTATATCAAGCACTGCCGCAGTATCCATCCGCCACAACCTCGTAATAAGCGATTTTACAAATCCTCGTATATGATTATATCATACACAACAATTATCACGTATCCCCGTTCCCACCCTCGGAGTCAGCATCCGTCACAGGTATTAAAATTTGAGGCTTCAATTTTACGCATGTCACTCTTCAAAGCTAATTTTTAAGTATCCAGAATATCAGTCTGGTGACCGTATTTACTTTAAAGGTAAATGTCTTTCGTGACGCGCCTACATAACTCCTACCATCTCCGTCACAGCAGTTCGGTGTTCCAATTCAGTTGCTGGAGTTTTACATCGAGTTCACGATACTGCATCGCCGCATTGCTCATATCAGCACGCGTTTTGTCCATGTCTACGACACGCTTGTACTTAACATCGCGACTGCTGAAGATTCCGCGGCTGCCGCCACCGGTTGCCGCGCTGAGCAGCTTGTTATACATGCTGACAATACGCTTCAAACTGTCGCGCCTGTTTATTGCTTGGGAAATAGTTTCCCCCTCTCTGAATGCGGTGCTGATATTCGTTGTCTGTATCCGTAAATTCATATCAAGCAGTTCGCCTTCTTTTTCTAAATAGCTGCCAAGCAGAACGAGATAGTCGTCTATCGGCTCCTCGTCATGAGGGACTCGGGCGCTTTCGCCCATGCGCTGTTCCAGTGTTTCCAATTCTTTCTTCAAAACCGCTTTCTTAAATAATGCTTCTGCCAATAACATGCTTAACTCCCCTCTCCTAATGCTTGACATACTATGGTCTGACATTTAAACCTTTTTCGCTAATATTATTATCAATGACGCTATTAGCATTATTAGCGCACGCGGAGCAATGCAAATATTGTATCGAATTTTATTCACATTGTCAAGATGTATTGTGAATTATTTTCAGTTTTATTTGCAATGGTAAATATATTCATTATTATCAATCCGGAGAGACATGAGGTAGATGCTGGGAAAGTTATAAAAAGAACTGCCGGCGCAACACGGCTTTTTTTGCTTTAATGCGATTACCTTCGCAGTATTTATCTATTATATTTAAATTTTACATCCCATTGTTTTAAACTCATATCAGCGCCACGATACATATAGGATCGTTGTTTATATTGTGTATTAATGCATCGAACAATTCAAGATATTGCTAAAATATAATATAAATGAAATTTTTGCCGATATACATTTATAGTCATGTGGTATGCGAAAAAAAATTGCCACATAAATAGTAGCGTACTATAAACCCATAAACCCACAGACATTTTAGCGTAGGTGTTATAATGATTGCAGAGATATATAACAAAATAAGTAAGACAGGAAGCAACCTATCTGATCGTCTTGAGGATCAGCTTACAGGCAATTTTTTTGGGAGCTTACGCTATTTGCCTTTTGAGGTTGGTATCAAGCATATTTTGTTAGAGAGTTTTATTCCTGAACGATTACGAAATTGCATAGACAATTTACATATTGATGATTGGCATGAAATGATTGAGTTTTGGCAAGATTGTCGAGGCGATGGTGTTGAGCCTGATGTAATTATTAAAATGGCAGATATTGTATTTTTAATTGAAGTTAAACTGTATAGTTATTTGTCGACGGATGATGAATATGATGAATCATCAAGAATCGATAAGGAATATATGTTAAGCGAAAATCAGCTCAGCCGAGAATCAAGACTATTAAATTCAAAATATGGTAATTATAAAAATAAAGTTTTACTCCTTCTTGCTCCTGAATCGTCCGCATTAAAAATTAATAATGATATTAAAAAACGAGAACAGAATGGAGATATAATAATTGCAACAGGAGTAGATTTTGGTTACATAACATGGCAAAAGGCATTATCAGCATTACAAAAGATAGTTGTAACAAATGTTTTTCAACAAGTAATAATTCAAGATTTAATTAATTTATTAATAAAAAAAGGATTTACACAATTTGATGGCTTTAATTGGGAGATACCTGATATCAATCCAGAATATTATTGGCTATTTCAATAAAAAAACAAACACAGATATTTAATATTGATAAGATAAATAATAAAAAGGGATTAATTTTATGGATTCAAATAACAATGTCGGCGAAAACATCGTAAACGCATTTAGTGTTGTATATAAAACATATGAAAGCATACAAAAGTTAATATCTTTATTACTTACCTATTCAAGAGAAAAAGATGATTATATAGCATGTTCAGAAAAATTTTTACGATATAAAAGCGATCAAGATATTTATGGTTGGGCTGTAAATGACTTCATCTTGGTTTTCCAAAATAAAAATAATATTGAATTAGAAAACGGTTTTCGAAATGGACCAATATATGTGTTGGAAATTAATTTGGGTGAATATGACGAGCCACAGATACTTGTTGCTCGGTTTGATTATGATGATATGAATGCCTTGCCAAGTATAATTTCACCGAGCAATTTTTGGGAATTTTACAATCCATTGTATAACATAGATGGTATAATGGACTATTTTTTGGATGATGAAAATAAATTTGAAGCAAGAGTAATGGATGAGACAAAAAAAGCTCGTTATTGGGGCATTAATCATATTAAAGGCTTTTATATCCCGCTAATGAGCATGAATGCAGATAATGCATGTGAATTAATATTTGGCGGTTTTGATTCTCTGGCAGAAAATTAAAGTTGAACGCGCTATTAATCACATAGTATCATTTGAATGATTAATATTTATAAATGTGGTGTAAAGTATTTATATAATATTTCATTTGGTAATTCGTTTCCAAATATATCCCACCCATAAATTCTATTATTCGTCATCCGGTGTTCCAATTCGCATATTAAATTCCCTGTTTCTTCTTCGATAACATAAGTAAAATGCCAAGGCGAATATTTCCATGATCTGTCATTGTAAGGATATGGGGTTGTAAAATTTCTTCTTAATTCTTTGAAATCAAATTCTATTCCCGATATATCTAAAAATCTTTTTTTTTGAATATCTGTCAAAATATCCATCGAATTTATCCTTTATAAACTCAATAACTATTGTTAGTTTATCTGCGACGTTTTTTAAAATATATAATTTTTTCAACATTGTGATATATGTTTATATGGCCTGCATCCTGCCCGCCCTAATATTAAAAAAGCGTTTTCGATTATTGTCCCAATTTATATTATACATTATATAAATAATTTACCAATATATTTGAATATTTATAGTTTATGCGATTGTTAAGTCGTGAGCGAATAACATTCACCCCTATTTATTGCTGAGTATATTAATGGTTGCAATCGTTAAATGAGCGTATGTTAAATATTTGTTTAATTATCGCAGCGTGGATTTGTCGAAGTATTTCATAATGTCGAACGAGCCGAGACGCCGGGCGAACGCGCCCATTATGCTGAGCTGCAGGCCACCGTGGCTTGTGACGCCGTATGAAAAGCCGCTGTCGTGCATGACACGGGGGTTGAAGCATACGACGCTCTGCGCCCCGTTACAATTTTCTTCGACCCACTGGAACAAATACGCGTCCTCTCGCAGCTTGACGTAAAAGCCCGGGCTGCTCCACGAGGCGCCGCCGGAGTTGTCCGCCTGGAAGATGGTCCAGCTATAGCTTTTGGGCGAGCTGTATATGTGGATGCTGTTCGCCTGCTCGGAATACGACCAGGCGTAGCACTTGCCAACCAAGTCGTTGGTGAAGCCGTGCCGCCGCCCGAAAGGCGCCGGTGCGACGCCCTCGCCGGCGGCAGTGCCGAACAGGCAGGTGGCGCCGGCCTCCCACTCGCTCGTCCAACTGCCGATCCGCGCGTAGACGCATGTGGCGAGCCCCGTGGAAAAGTCCACGGCTTGGACTGCGCTCGCGCTGTCCGGCTCGCCTGTCAGCAAATGTGAAAAGAAGTAGATGTCGCGGGCTGGTTCGAAACAGATGTATTTTTCCTCACGCCAGTCGCCCCATTCGTCGCGAATAGCAGCCGCGCCACCTGTGCTACCAGTGTCCCCAACGCCGTCAGCCTTCGCCCTCCAGCGCAGCGTGTTGGCGCTTGTGAATTCGTATTCATATGACGTCGGCAGCTTGTCCGGGGTGTTTTTCGCAGACCACGCGTAGGGCGTTTCTACGTGGTCGTATTCGAGGACTAGGCGCCTGCCCGCGAGGCTGTAATTGAGCGGCAGGCAGTTGCCGCTCATGCTGTTCGGTACGCTGAAGTCATAGACGCGCTTATGTTTTGCGGCTTCGGCCGCCTCGGCCCCCGTCATGGGGATGTCCATGTCCCTGGGCCTGTACGCGTACCGGGCGCCCTTGCCGTCTTTTAGCATTATCATTGGGGGCGCGTCTTCGCCATAGTCCGTAATTTTTTCCAGATGGGCAGCGTCGCCCGTAACGGTCAAAAGGGCGCTGTGTAAGCTGTATTCGAATTCGTCGGCGGCGTCGAAACCGAACTTGACGCCGACGGCTCTCAGCTCGCGCATGTCGACGACCTCCAGCCACATCTCTCCGCCGTACTCGACGCCCCATTTAGCGAATATGTATATATCGTCGTCGATGCGCAAAAAGTCGGAGGGGTACGAGAGGGCCAGCGTGTCGGACGCTTCGCCCAGCGGCACGGTGATCGAGCATACCACGGACGGGAAGAACGTGAGGCATTCAGAGCCATCGTCGTACGCCCAGTGCAGCCCGCGCCCCTCGATGCGGTTGGTCGTCCCGTGCAGTTTGTCTGGGGTCTCCGGCCCGTGCGCGCCGAAGTGCGCCCTGCGCCCGATTTCGTCGTAGCCGAAGTGGTATTGGCGCTGCACTTCGCGCGGGATATCGCGGAAGCTTTCCGGCTGGCGGGTGCGCGACAGGTTGCCGCCGACCGGGACGGTGACGCCGAACCAAGTCTCAAACGCGGTGACCAGCGACGTGTCCAGATCCGCGACAATATGCCACCCGCGCGATGTGCCGGGGATCATGTGCGTGAACAGGACGACGCCCCGGCGCAGGCGGATGGCATTGTAGGGGACGTTTGTATATTCCGTCCCGTTCTCCGCGACGGTCAGCGTGCCGCCGGTTCCGCCCCCGAAACTGTAGTCAAGCTGAGCCGGCGCGTACGGGCCGCTGAGCTGCAGCTTTAGCTGCCTGTCGGCGAGCAGGGCGCATGCGTCAGACGCAAAACCGTCTTCGGCGAACCGGGCGGCCTTGTTACCGTCAGAAAAAAAGAGCCTGTCTTTGCCGGGGCTGTAGGCGCCGTCTCTTGCCCTGGGCAACGCAGCCGTTTTACGGTTTACTTCGTCCGACGTCAACGGGCTAAATTTTTGGAAAAACATTCGGCAACCTCCAATTATATCAATATTTATGATAATATACCCACAGTTTGAACCGCCGCAAGTATTAATTATAAGGTAGCTAATAGGCATGCGAAATATTGTGCGCAGGGTCAAATATGCTTTTTTATCGATGCCCAGGCCGTTTTATCAGTATGGCGGAATGGGGTTTTTGTATTGGGCGGCGATGGCGGCCACGTCGTTTACGACGGTGTATTTGCAGGGGCTAAACTTCACCGCCATGCAAATCGGCACGATGAGCGCCGCGTTCACGTCCATCAACATCGTGGCGCCGCCGCTGTGGGGCATCGTGTCGGACAAGCTGCGCTCCGTCAAAAAGGTATTCGCGATATGCGTCGCAGCGTCCGCTGTGTTTTGGTTCATATTGCCGCATTCCGTCCGATGGTTCTCCCCGCTAGTCGTTCTGATAATCCTGCCGCTCAACCGGTTCGTCGGCTCGCCCACCATGGCGCTGCTGGACAGTTGGATTGTGCGGCACGTTAACAGGGACAGGCGCGTCGGCTTCGGGCCCATACGGCTGTGGGGCTCGGTCGGCTTTTGCATCGTGGCATTTATATACGGCATGGTGCTCGAGAACAAGCCGATAGACATCATTTTCTACGGATATGTGTTGTTCGCGATCCCGTGCGTCATTATAGCGCTGAGCATCAAAGAAGACGAGGGGGGCGTAGGCGGGGGTATTGCGCACCGAAAAATTTCGCTACGGGAAATGCAGGTCGGGCGCATCATAAAGACAAAACCGCTTATGGCATACCTGCTGTTCAACCTCACGCTGTACACGCCTGTCATGGCGACATTTACGTTCATGCCCTACCTGATAGAGGAGGTAGGCGGGCTCAACACATTCGTGGGAGTCACGCTCAGCGTCGAGGCGCTTTTAGAAATTATAATGCTGATATTTTCCGCACGCCTGTTAAAGCGCTTCAAAATTACGCGCATGATCATATTCGTCGGCTTCCTCTATACCGCTGAAGTGGCGCTGTACAGCGCCTGCGGGGCGCCGTGGCACGTTCTGCTGGTCAAAGCCATGCACGGGCTGGGCTACGGGCTGTATCTCAGTTGCACGGTGCAATATATCTACCGCCTTGCCCCAAAGGGGCTGACGGCCACCGCCCAGACCTTCGCGAGCTGTAGCAGCGCCATAGCCGGTATTATCGGCAATCTCATCGGCGGCGCCGTTATAGATAAGCTGGGCGCGCGCGTGTTCTTTGGCTACTCCAGCATATTCATGGTGTTCGTCGTCGCGGCGTACGCCATATGGATGCGCTTCCAAAAAGATCAAATCGATGTTGCCCCAGCGGACGTTAACACAACCTGATTATTTTCCGATATAAACAGTGAAGAACATGATGATATAAGCGATACTATATGCGCCTGGCCGGGCAAAATGTCGGCGGGCGCTGCGAAAGGCGCTTCTTAAATGGTAAGAGGGCTGTATTCGAATGGCTGGAGCATGCTGGCCCACACGCGCAAGATGGACGTAATTGCGAACAACCTTGCCAACGTGAACACGCACGGCTATAAAAAGGAAACCGCTACATTCGGCTCGTTCCCCGAACTGATGATCAGGCGCATTTATGATGTGCGCAGCCAACTGGACCCCACCGCCCATGTCGGCATGGTCGAGCTGAGCGCGGACATTGACCAGAATTTCGTGTATTTCAACCCCGGGCCATCGGAATGGACCGAGAGGACGCTGGATATCGCAATCGACGATTTCGAGGGCGAGGACAATGCGTCCCGCGCCCGGTCATTTTTTACTATCCAGCTCAACAACCCGGCGGACCCCGAGGACGCCGTGCGCTACACGCGGGACGGTTCGTTTGTGATAGGGGTGGATCGGCTGCTGAGGACTTTGGCCGGGGACATCGTGCTGGGCGCGGATGGGCCGATTACACTGGAGGGCGAGGAGTTTATTGTGACGAAGGACGGGACGGTGTTGCAAGAAGATGCCGTCGTCGGGCAGCTTTTAATCACAAGCTTCGAGGACCCCCACACGCTGCGCAAAGTCGGCGGTAATTATTTGGCTGCGACCGGCGATTCCGTGATGATTGAGTTCGACGGCGTGCTGAGGCAGGGCTATGTCGAGCAGTCGAACGTCAACGTCGTCTCCGAGATGGTTGACATGATAGCCTGTATGCGCGCGTACGAAGCCAACCAAAAAATGGTGTGGTTCATAGATGGGACACTGGAGAAAGCGGTCAACGAAGTCGGCAGGGTGTAGGGCAACGCGCGGTGCGCGGGCAACACGCGGTGCGCGGGCAACACGCGGTGCGCGGGCAACGCCCGCGTAAGGCGAGGAGAGCCGCGCCTCTCCGAGCCGATGGGGAGTGGGGCAGCGCCCCACATAAAAAATGAGGTGAGTTATTATGATGCGTTCATTGTGGACGGCGGCTTCCGGTATGAAGGCGCAGCAATTCAATGTGGATGTGGTTGCGAACAACATCGCGAACGTGAACACGGTCGGGTTCAAGCGCAACCGCGTCGAGTTCCACGACTTGATTTATGAGACGATGCGCCGCGCATACGTCATGGAGGACCAGGGGCGCCCCGTGAACCTGCAGGTCGGGCACGGCGTGCTGCCGGCGGCCACGACGAAGCTATTCCGCACGGGCAGCTTTGAGCGGACCGACAACTACCTGGATGTCGCCATCCAAGGGGACGGCTTTTTTGTGATAGGCGCAGGTCCCGACGGCTCCCAGTACTACACGCGCGACGGCAGTTTCAAGCTGTCGCTGACCGGGAACGGCATGATGCTGACGACGTCGGACGGGCTGCCGGTACTGGACGACGGCGGCAACGAGATATATATCAACATCGACGCGCCGCGCCTTACCATCGGCATCAACGGCGAACTTTCATATACGAACGACGACGGCGAAGCGGACTACCTGGGTTATCGGATAGCGCTCGTGAAGTTCCAGAACCGCGACGGCCTGGAATCGATAGGCGACAACTTTTTCGTAACGACATCCGCATCCGGTGATCCGATCCCCGACGACGAATATGGGCGGCCCAGCCAGCTCCGCCAGGGCTATGTCGAAATGTCCAACGTCAACATCGCCGACGAGATGGTGAACCTCATTGTGGCGCAGCGCGCGTACGAAACAAATTCCAAGTGCATCACGACGTCGGACGACATGCTGGCGATAGCAAACAGCCTCAAACGCTGATAGAGGTATAATATATGAGTGTTAATGGCATAAATAACGGCAGCATCGCGCCGCTGATTACGTCGGCCCTGTCCGAGCAGTACAACATGATGCCAGCCGCCACGTCCGTCGCGGACGCGCGGGCGATAGCTGCGATGGCGGAAACCGACAGCTTCGAGTCGAAGCTGCGTTCCGCCATGACGACGCAGAACGATGCAGAGCTTAAGGACGCCTGCGTCCAGTTCGAGGAACTGATGCTCGGTATTATGTTCAAGGCGATGAAGGCGACAATACAGCGTTCCGAGCTCATGCCGGCGGCGCCTGGCCGCGACATATATGAGCAGTGGCAGGACGACGCGCTGATGAAGAAGATCGCCGAGCGGGGCACGTTTGGCTTGGCCGATATGATGTACAAGCAATTGTCGATCCGCATGAAGAACGCATACGAACTAATAGACGACGACTAGGTACGGGCGGGTAAACGCGGGTAAACGCGAGGCGAATGTTAACTGCGTTACCGAATGTCAATTATGTCAACAAGGGGCGGGCGGATATGGAATCTGCCCCTACGAACGGTTAAATGGATATGGAATCCGCACCTACAGGGGTTTTCCGTATTTGTTCCACGTTTCGAACACAGCGTGAACGTTGGCGGGGTTGCTGCCTACGCTGAATTCGCATTGGGCTATGGCGCCGCCATTTTGCCATAGCGCCTCCCGCACGGAGCGGACGGCGGCGGCGATCTCCCCGACCGTCGCGAACGGCAGCATGTTCTGCCGGTCGATCTCCCCCCAAAATGTTATCTTTCCTTTGAATTTAGCAAGCTCCCCGACGCCCATGCAAAAAATCTGCGAATTGAACGCGTCCAAGCCCAACTCTATCAAATCGGGGTATATGGCCAGCGTGTGGCCGTCCGAATGCATGAACGCCTTTTTCCCCGCCCTGTGCGCGATATCTATGTAGTCCTTATATAACGGCTTAAATAGTTCGCGCCATAGCGCCGGGCTTATGAGCAGCGCGTTTTGGGCGCCCCAGTCGTCGAATATAGTCAGCGCGTCGACGTCGGTCTTTGCCCATAGTTCCAAAACGTCGCAGTAGAATGTGTGCAGTTTGGCCATGAATGATCGCAGCCCGCCGGGGACGTCGGCGAGGTCGTAATACAGCCGCTCGCTCGTCCTGATGAACTGCAGCCTCTCAAAAGGGTTTGGGCTGGTGGCTGCCTTCACGAACTTGTCCGTGGCGGCGCACTGGGCGTTCACCCTGTCGACATCGACGCTCAAAAGCTCAGTCGGGAAGCGCACCCGCGAGGTGTCCGCCCAGGCGTCGTCGTCGACGAGCGGGGCCTTCACTTCGCCGATGTATCCGTCCTCGAACATCTCGAACGTACAGCCCCATGCGTCCGTGTATCGCCCCTTTTTGTACGCGTCGCCCACCGATGCGTCCTTTTCGCTATAGCAAGGGTCGACCGACGTGAAATCGTTGGGAAACTTCTTCCTGATTTGCGCCAACTCCGCGCCATAGTGCATGTTCGCCCATGGCAGTACCCAGAGTTCGCGCGGTGCGCGCCATTCGGTATTTTCAAACGCCAGTGTTTTATATACCAATTCACGAGATGTCATGGCTATTTTCCTTATATTGGCCTATGATCCGTAGGCTGTCGGTTATGGTCTCGACTATTTTTTCTGTTTCGCCCAGCATATCAATCAGCGATTTCACGCTGTTGGACAACTCGTTGTTCTTTTCTGTCATTTGCTCGATGCGCTTTACATCGGACGCCGCCGCGTCGGAGATTTTAGCGAGCGACGCCCCAACCGAACGGATGGCGACGCGCAACGCGTCCTGCCCGCTTTTTATTGTAGCGCACTGCGCGTCCCAGGCGTCCATGTCGAACGGCGGGGCATCTTCGGCTATGTGTGGCGAACCGTCCGCCGTGTCTGCCGCTGGGCTCAACGTACCGTCCGCTGTGTCTGTTGCTTCTGACGCAGTGTTCAATGATCCGTCCGCTGCGTCTGCTACGTCCACCGCGATTGCTATG